>TARA_R100001591_G_scaffold1068_3_pt1 | contig 94524 bp, 90 predicted proteins | sample TARA_R100001591 | Tara Oceans TARA_R100001591 (sample SAMEA2622725) | marine metagenome | biome: marine biome (ENVO:00000447); feature: surface water layer (ENVO:00002042); material: "saline water (ENVO:00002010), including plankton (ENVO:xxxxxxxx)" | depth 5 m
GCATTAAGGTTTACATAATCTATAGTAAGTCCACTTGCAGGAGAGTATGATAAAGTAATATATTCACCCTTTTTGTCTGTTGCAATAAATAATTCTTCATTTAACTTCTTAGACAATTCATCATTGTTCTTATAGTTAAGTTTCTTTGCTACTCTTGCACCTGCTTTATTCTCTTCTGTGTTATTATCATAAGTATTCTGTGATACTTTTTTCATATCAGCTAACATCTTATTAAAATCAGCATCTGACATCTCAGCAGGACTAAGATCAACAAAAGATCCAGCGCCATTTTCTAATTCTACATATGCAAAATATCTACCCAGTTTATTTTTAATATCAGATTTCTGAAAGTCTTTTACTTTTTCTCTAATACGTGCACGTAACTCAGTGTTTGATTTTATATTTGTTATAGGTAGTGCTGTAATCTTATCATCTCCACGTCTTTCATAATCTCTTTGGAAATCTAAAATATAATATGGTTTGTTACCATCAGTAGTATCAGTAGTATCACCTAAAACAAACTGAGTTTCTAAAGTGTTAAAAGGTATTCTATCATTATTTGGATTTAATGATTGCTGTCCAGGACTTAATGCTGCACTTAAAAAAGGTAAATCAGATAGTTTCACTTCTAGCTTACTCTCTATTCTATTCTCAAACATCTTATCTATCTGATCATAAATATAAAATCCTGCAGTATAATTTTCATGTATCTGTTTTACAACATCTTGTATATTTTGATTTGGGTATATAATAAAGTATTCTCTAACATTACTTTCATCAATTTGAAAAGGAGATAATTGTTTACCATTTTTTCCACTTTGTGTCAGAAACAATGCTGTCTCAGGTCCTTGAAAATATCCAAGTACATCATTTGTTTTAGTTTTTGAATTATATAGTGATAACTTAATACTATATCTTTGAGATCCAAGTTTAATTTTATCATTAGTTTCTTTATCACCAAATCTAAAACTACGTCTATTTCTAATATCAATATCTCCTTGCTGTTGATTTTTAATAATCTCAACATCTATAAGTTCTATTTGTGATGGAGTTAATTTTCTAAAAAACTCTTGTTGTTGTTCTACAGACTTAGCTACTCTTTCTTCATAGTTTTCTATTTTATTATCTCTTGCAGGAAATACTGTTAAAGGTTCTCTTACTGGTAACTTACTTACCGTATTAATAAAGTTTATTTCATCATTAGTAACAACTGTATAACCTTTCTGAAATGTAGAAATTTTTATATTTTTCTTATCTTTCTTTCTTGGATTTTTTACATTGTATTTATGTAATGTTATTTTACCGCCCTCAACTTGTTTCTTATCAGACTGTACTGTCCACCAGTTACCATTTTTATCTTGAACTATTTCACCTTTAGATATTTGTTCTTGACCTATAGTATAAGTTTCCTCTGGTGTCTCTGCTTTAGCAATAGCATTCCTAGCTGTAGTAGCTTCTCTTGCTGTACTATAGATATTATCATTTATAGGATCTTTGTTGTTATCTACAATAATATATTCAGTAACTTCTTCTCCTTCCTTAGTTCTCATACTTCTCTTCTGTATATTTAATCCAGAACTATGAGGAGTTGTTTTTCTTTTCTTTGTATTTTCATTACTTGTATCAACACTCTTTGGTAAAGCTGCAGAAGATATTTGTCCTATAGTTAAATTATACAATCTTAAAATATCTCTAACACGTCTATCATTTCTTTTCTCAGATAAAAACTCGTAAAAAGGTTTTGTTGTTTCACCAGATACAATTGCAGGTGTATATACATTTTGTACTATATCATTTATAGCTTTAGCTCTCTTTCTTACAGTACGTGAATTATCACTCTTTAACCAAGCTGTATAATCTAAATAGTTTTGATCTTTACTAGATCTAAGTTTTACATACTTTCTCCACTGTTCTTTTAGATAGTCCTTAGCAATCTTTTTATCTTCTATCTTTTCTTGTTCTGCCTCTATATTATCTGGATCAACCTCTGGCTCAGGATCTATATCTTCAAAGTTTTCTTCATAGTTAAAGTTATCATCTACATTAGTCTCATCCTTCTCTGTTGTTTCCTGTGATTTAGGTTTATCTTTTTTACTTCTTATACCTTCATACTTTTTTATAGCATCTTGTAAGATTGTCCATGGTTGTCCACTTGTCTCATCTATAACACCATTATAGTTACCATAAATTGTTGGCATTGTACCATCCTTAAGAAACTTAGCAACCTGCTCATCCCTTGGAAAAATACCTGCTTTTGCTAGTGTAGATAAAAACTCATTTCTTTCTACTATACCTACATAGTTTCTTATTCTTTCTTCAACCTTACCTTTATTTTCAAAATATACTTTCTTAAATCTTGGAGCAATTTTCTCAGCTAATGATGCTAAATTCTCAGGACTTAATATATTTCTCATAGCAAAGTCTACATCTTCTGATCTACCCTTTACTGTTTTATAGTCAATTATTTTTTGTACTATTTCTGTTATATCTGTAGGCAATGATGATACATCAGCATTTTCTGTATTTATAAGTAAAAACTCTAAATATGGTCTAATAACTGCAGTTAACTCTTCAATATTCTCTGTTTTAAACTCACCAAAAGGATCTGATACAGATGCAGCTAGTTTTCTAATAAGATCAGGATCTGTCTTTAATGCTTCATCAGACAAAATTCTTGCTCTCATTGTTTCTAAAGACTTTTCATAGATCTGTTGTTCTGTTGCTTTTTGTTGTTCTGTTTGCTCTTCCTCCTCATCTTGTTTAGGCACAACACTTACAAAAGGACCTCTATTAACAAAAGCAGGATTAGATAGTACTTTAAATATATTTTGTAATAAAACTAATCTTTCTTTTTTCTTTTCAATTAAAATCTTTTCATCATCTGATAATTCTTTCTTTTGTTCTACAGCTTCTCCTTCTTCATTAAGAACTATTTCAGGTTTATTAGATAACTCAATCTCTATCTTTAAAAGATCAATCTCAGATATAAGCTTTTTAATATCTAATAGATTATCAACATCATTAGTAGCAAACTCACCACTAATTTCAGATATATCATTATACATTGAATTAGCTCTTTCTACTGCCCTCTCAAATGTATCATTAGCAAAAATTGAAATCATCTTAGCATGATGAAATGCAGCCTGATTTATTTTTTCATTTAGGTGCTCTTGTGTTCCTTCTTTATATAAACTTGGATCAAATGGATTTATAATTTCATCATTAAGTTTTTTATAAGCCTTATCAATCTTATCTAAACGGGTCTCCATTTGTGTTAACCTTTCTCTCAGTTTACCAGACTTAACATCTTCTTCAGTAGCTTGTGGGAATGCTTCTAATAATGCTTTGTCATCAAGCTTTTGAAAAGCTTTTATATCTTGTCTAAAGTCATGTAATTTACCAGATTCTGCTAAAGTATATAAATGATGAAATATTCCTGAATCTTTAGCGTCATATCCATTTAATGCACTACCTGCATATGATGCAGCAAAGAAATCTTCATTAGATAATTTTTGCTGTATTGCATTTAATTTAGTTTCATTAAAATAAAAATCAGGATCATTATAAACTTCATTAGAAACTTTAACTACATTTTTAATATAGTCTTCTCTTGATTTATCATATGCAGCAAACTTTTCTTTATTAAACTTAGATTGAAATAGTTCAGGTAAAGTATTAAAAACTAACTTTTGTGGACCTTGTACTAAACCACCCATTAAGAACCCAGACATAAATACTTCAAAACCATGAGAAGTCATCTGAGATCCTATACCATGATAGATAGAGGCCATCTGAGCATCTATCCCACCCATAGATGGATCATTGTAAAGATTTGTATAATAATCTTCTGCACCAACAGCAATAGCCTCTTGTCCAACTTCTTGCATACCTTCAACATAATTTGCTCCAAAGTATCTTAGACCACCCCATTTAAGTAAATTAAGATTACCTCTTATACCTCTTTTAAATGTTCTTCTTATACCAAAACCTGATACTGTTTTGCCTAAATCTACATATGCTTCTACACTACCTTTAGTTCCCTTTTTAGCAGTTTCTTTTGCTAACTGACCTTTTGTTTTTCTAACCACCCTTTTACCAGCTTCTGTAGTTAGATCAGCCATAGGTTTTGCAAGACCTTTAAATCCTCTTAATGCTGTGTCAAAAACAATAGCATTTGAAAAATAGATTAGTGGGAAGTTCCATAATGTTGCTGTAAATGCAGCTTCTGCTCCTGCCATTCTCATATCTTCAAGAGGTTTACCAGTTGGTGGAGCTCCAAAGTCTGCTAAATGTTGAGAATATAAATTATTAAATGTTGAGTTCTCTACAAAACCAGCCTCTAATTTTGATTCAGACATAGCTAAATTTACAGCTCTTACATCTCTATATAAACCACCAACAGTACTTGAGATTTTTGCTAATCCAGATAGCTGACGTGCTGTATTATTTGTAGTATAAATATTTTTAATAGCTTTGTATGTGTTAGGTGTAACTGCATTACCTAAAAATCTACCACCAGCATTCCAAACATCTCTAGTAAAATCAAAGTTTTTCATTCTTTGTAACAAAGACTTACTAGCTGCAGCTGTTTGTTTTACTTTTGGAGCACCTCTTAATGCTTTACCACCTCTTACTAGATTATATGCTGTTCTACTAGCTACAACAGGAGTAGCACCTCCAAATGTTACGGCTTCTAAACCAGCTAGTGCAAGTTCTTCTACAGCTATATTTGCAAGAATACCAAAAGTGTATCCTGAATTTAATGCCAAGTTATTAAAGAAAGCACCTGTACCACCCTTAGATGAATTACCAATACGCATAGCATCTTCAAAAACATCTGATCCACTTGTGTCTGGTGCTAAATAATCACCTCTAAATGCATCACTAATTGCTCTATAAGTACTCATAAAACCAGTACTAAAAATCTTTCCCCATTGGCTACGCATTCTTGCATTCTCATCCCACCATGTAGAATTAGCATTATAATAAGATTCATTATCTACATAAGGATGAAATCCTATATCATTAAATAATTGTTCAAAACCTGGTGCATCATATCTATCATAATTTGTAGCTTTTATACCAAATCTTAATGGTTGTTCTGCTGTAACAGGATCAGGCATGTTTGTATCCTGTCCAAACATTTGTATTTCTTTTTGCAGATCTGTTAATTGCAATTTGGGTGTTGGTTGTTGTTTATAGATAGGTGAGTTAGGATCAAGTACACCAGGAAAATTCATTTCTACCGGATTATATTTTAACACATTTTGTAACACATCAGCATTCTCAACAACTGTAGGATCAAGAGGACCAATAGGTAATGGAGATGGTATTAAAACATCTCTTACCTCTAGATCAATCATTCCAGGAGCTGGTCCAGGTACAATCCTTCCTAAATTATTTTGATGAGTTTTACCCACCTGTGTAGGACCCTGATTAATAGTTACAGGATCTAAAACAGTTTGCACTTGAAGATTATCTGGAGCTATCCTATTATTATCTTCAGGATTATTCTGATTGTTTGGTGTATTATCTACAGCACCACTATACGTATTTAATTCTTCTAGAGCCATTGATTTTATTCATTAAGAGAGTTATCATTGGTTTTACTTCTTTTGCTATTATTAGAAAATTGTAAATTAGTTTGTGCATTTTGTACCATTTGTTGATGTTTAAATCTGTAATATGCATCTACCTCCTTTTCACTAAAAGGTTCACCATTTTGTTTAATTAAAGGTGTTGGTGCTGTAAATGTTCCTAAATTATAATTTGTTCCATCATAAGTATATTTTGCTTCCTTAGCATAATATATACCACCTCTTTTTTCAAATACAACTTTACCCCCTCTATCTATATTTAAAATATCTTGACCATTAGAACCAGTAGCACCAATTCTAAATCCTACACCAGAAACATACTGATAAGCAGGATCTTGCGGATCATCATATAATTCTCTATTAGCAAATATAGTAAGAGTATTGTTAGGAATCTTAAATTTCTCATCTTGAAATTTCTCATTTTTAGCAGTAAATATCTCTTCTAATGTCCTTGCATAACTTTCATCTAAGATTATCTTTTTTATTAATTGATTACCTTCAGCACCTTTACCACCACCATATGGAAAACTCTCTATTCTAAATGAAGGAGCTTTACCTATACCAAATGACTTAGGACCTCTTTCATAAAGTTGAGCAAGATCTAATTTAATTTGTTTTAAAACTTCTGAACCTTTTAATGCTACCCGTCCATCTGGCACCTCTACACCATAATTTTTAGTCCACCAAGCATTATCTTTCTCCTGAAGTAGCGTTGGTAAATCTTCACTATATGCATTACCAAAATCACCAACAAGAGCTATTTGTCCTGTACCATATGGTAATCTTTCTATTATATCAAATATCTTTAATGTTTCATTTACACCTGCTGGATCAAAGCTAGAATCCATTTTGTACTCACGCCCATTAGATATTGCCCCATCACCTGCATCATCTCTACCATAAAATCTTGAATCAAAGTTAAATGCAGTTACTCCAGGTATAGCATTTATACTAGACATCTCTTTGTTAATCATACCATGCATTTGACCAACAACTTTTTGTAATTGATTAAATGGTCCAACTAATTGATTATTTAATTCATCATCAGATTGATCTCTTCTAATATATTCAGAAAAATTATCACGGCTATCTGATGGTAGATAGTATGTTTGAGCTAATACCATAGGACCATTTGTTCTAGGATCAACACCAACACTAGCTAAATACTCTGCTAATGGTTTTAGTTCATTTGCAACATAATAAGATTGCATACCAAATGCAGGTGTGCTTCTCCACTGTGCATCAATAACTTCATTAGTTATTCTATCTGCACCGTATCTATCATTTAACACATCTACAAAACTCATAGGTACATTATATACTTGACCAGTTTGTCTATTTCTTATCTGCTTACTATTATTAAGTTGACCACTTAGACTAAGCTCTATACTTTCCTCAAGACTTGGTATTGTACGTGGTAGTAATGGTAATATTTGACCCAGTACTAAGTTCTTTCTTTCCTCTACAATCTCATCTATTGTTCTAATATTTCCTCTACTATCCATAAAATCTACAGGATCACCTTCAAAATTAAATCCTTGTAAACTTTTTTTACTATTTAAACCTAATTTATCTATAACATTAGCATATACATTGGCCATTTCTTTTTGAGTAATATCATATCTGGTTTGTAAGTTTTCACGTACCATAGTTAACTCAGACATATCACCCATAAAAGTACTCATCTCATCTTTTTGTATAGACGGAAAAACTTTAGCATAATTATTTAGACCAGATGATACATACTCATAATGTCTTCTAATAAAGTTAGGATTAGTTTCTAACAACTTAGGTGTCTCATCCCATGAATAAAAATCTAACTTTCCACTAGTGTAATTAGGTACAAATATACCAGCAGTAGATACCTCACCTAATTCATCATTTGCAGATGTTAAGGTTAAACTATTCATATTTGCTGTATTTATATCAGAGTTTAACTCGTCTGCAAACTTAGTATAAAACTCTTTTATAAAATATAAATCATATTCATCTAATGCCTCTAGTGCAGTTTTTTGACTGTTTCTATTTGCTCCAATAAAATCTGAATTTCCATTTTCATCTAAAGGCATAAATATCATATTCTCATTTGCATCCCCTGGAATGTTATTACCACCTCTAGGAGCAAAAGGATTAGAACTAAATGAGGTTTGATTTTTATTCTTCTCAGCTTGACTTTTTAATCTTGCTTTTAATCTTGCTAATTCCTCTCTTCTATCTGCTTTATATTTTTCTAATGCAAATTGATTTTCATCTATCTCTCTTACAGATGTTAGATCAGCATAATTTTGTGCAGCTTTAAATATTTCTCCTTGTATAGAATTATATACATAAGCTGTCATAGCTCTATTAAATTTATTTTCTGCATTTTCAGGTTGAGAATTTACAAACTCTATATTTGATTCAGCTTCATCAAGCCCTTTTTGTAAAGCGCCTCTTGAAGCTATAGTTTGCAGCCAATTTTTATATTCATCAGACATCTCAACAAGAGGTGCGTCCTTTATATATGAATCCCAACTATTAGCTGTTTTATTTAATTTATCTAATTCCTGTTTTCCTTTTTTAATGTTTGCTGACTCATCTGTAGTATATTGTGCAATTATCATATCAGACCAAGCATTTTTAGCAGCATCCATATTACCACCATATTTATCTTTATTAGCTTCCATCCAATCACGTGCAGCTACATAACCCTGTACTTGCATACCTTGTTGTATAATAGGATCTCTACCTAATGCAAACCTAATATGTGATCCAGCTGGATTATACATTTCTGGGATTAGTTTTGGATTATTTGTCCCTTCTTTTTTATTGGGATCAAAATTAGGATTATCTATCATTGCACCAGTTGGTCTAGATAATAATTCTATACCATTTTCTTGTTCAACAATAAAATTACCAGTTGAATCAAGATACATATTTTTAACTTTAAAACCCTTACCATCTGGTCCACCAGTTGTCAAAACTTCTAGTGCTCTATTATAAAGATCAGGATTTTGAAAATATTGTGGCAATGCCTTAGTCATAGATTTTTCTCTAGTTGCATCTTTAAAATCTTGCATCTGATAATTCATATACTTAACTCCATCTGCCCAGTACTTAGAATTAGCATCTTTATCAGGACTATTTTTATAAGCCTCAGCTTTCTTCATTTCATTTTTATACTGTTTTGTATAAACAAGATCTCTTACAATATGCGCATCATCATAAAATGGTTTAAATAAAGCTTGTGCAGCATCAACATTTTGAGCTAAAGAAAAGTCTAAACCTGTTACTTGTTGTATCTTAGGTGCTAATTCTTTAGTATATTGGTCTCTTACACTCTTATTATCTTCTCTAGACAAATCAGCATAAACAACTTGACCATAAAGATTATTTAGTTGAGCTAAATTTTTATCATATCTATCCTGTCTGTTTGCTAAAGCATCAGAAATAAATTTAAAGTCAGGAGTATACGGCTCACTCTTTGGTATATAATCTTTTACGTTTGGTATATATGTTGCCATTTTACAAAATTAATAATTTATGAAATACCTAAAAGGAAATTTCTCATTTTTATTTTACTTTCATTTAATCTACGTTGTCTAGTACTACCACCACGCCTATATCTTTGACCTCCAAATCTAGATGTTTCAGTATCAGCTGGTTGATTATTATTTCTAATATCTAAAGGAGATCCTGAATTTGTAGTTATACCACCTCCAGCTTGCGTCTCATATATTTGTTGAGCTAATAATCTTTTTTCTTCTGCAGACATAGAAGGATTAGCAGTTGACACCTCATTATAAATTTGTTCAAAAGACTTCATTTGCCCACCAGGATTTTGCAATGCTTGTAGACCATCCTCATTATAAAATTGATATGTGCTAGCTTGTGGATTGTAGAAATAATTAGGATTCTGCATATTAAGCTCTAATAGTTTATCTGCATTTTCTCTTCTTGTTATCTCAGCATCTTTTAAATTCTCAAGATCTTGGAGTCTAGTATTATCATATTCCTGTAGTGCAGTATTAACTTCATCTGTATATATATTACTAAACTCAGCATTTTTCATATTAGCTTTATTTAATTCTGCTACATTATAAGCTTGAGTATTATCAAATATTTTAGTATTTGTTTGTGCAGCTTTATTTATAGCTTTATCAATAGCATCTTGAGCTTTACCTTGTGTAAATAAACTATCATCTCCCATTTCAGCTTGTGCATTTACTGCAGCTGTAATAGCAGCTATTTCTTGTCTAGGACCTACATAACCTGGATCTCGCATATATGGCATGTACTGCTCTCTATCTGGTAGATATAAGTCTCTATTGTTTACAGTTTGTGCAGCAAATAATACCTCTGCATCATCACCAGGAAATGTTAAGTATGGAGGTATTTTTCCAGGTACTGGATCTGGTGGCCTTTCTATACAATTACATGTAGCTCTACTAAATATTTTACCAGCTTCTTGACATTCTATAATTTTCTTTTCTATAACTTCTTGAGGACATGGATTCTCTATTTTAGTTGTGTCAACAGGATCTTTTATACTAACAAACTGTCCTTGAGATGTAGATCCTAAGAAACCATCAGCATCTGATTGTGGTTCTCCTGTACTAGACTGATGTGTATCTTCTCTATCTAATCCTCTAAGTTCTGTACTAATGTTACTAAATAAATCTTTATATTCTGGTAACTTTTTAGTCTCATTAAGAGAAGCATACATACCTTGCCAAGCTTTTATTTCTTCCTTAGTCATTTCACGCAGACCATATTTCTTAGCAAGTCCTATATAATTTTCACCACTATTACCAAGTTCTTCACCTGCTTGATCAAAAATTAAAAGTTGTTGATTAAGTTCATTGAAAATAGAAAGTAACTCATCATCACTATATTTCTCAGGATAAGATATGTCATTACCATCACTATTCTTTTTACCTCTAAAAGCCTCAACACCATCTCTATAAGATTTAATCCACTGCTCTCTTACTGGATCAAATTGGTCCCGAGCAAGTGTAGATTGCCAATCCATGCTCTTATCCATACCTGTATTTTTTTGAGCAGCATTTGGTTCATCTGCATCCACTCTATAGTCATATGACATAATTGGAAAATTCCCTTCTGAATAAGGACTATTCACATTTATTTGTTGAGGATTCAATGTATATGTAATTTCTGTACCATCTTCAGCCATAGGCATTTCAGTAGGAAAACCTTGTGGCTGTTGTTGTTGCTCCATACCTGGTATAAAATCAGATAATGATAAAGTAGTTTGTCTTAATAGTTCTTTATCTTCAATCTCTTTTAATTTTAATTGTAAAGCTCCTATCTCAGTATCAATTAATTTTAACTGTAAAGCTAAATTAGTCTGTGCTTCTTCACCTTGAAATGCATCAGGATTAGTTTTAAAAGCAGTCATTAATGATTCTCTTCTCATAGCTAATTCTCGTATACCCATCATTAACGTTTGCATTTGTGACTGATCTTCTGATTGAGTCATTGGTTGACCACCCATTTGCATGCCCATTAAACCTTTTACATAACCAAAAGCATCCTTCATACCTTGCATAGGATCATCTATTATATAATCATATTCTTCCCCAGGTATAAACTGTTTTAACATATTACCAAAACCTGCTTGTTGTGTATTTATAGGAGGAGTTGGCATCATGTTTTCATGACCTGGCATTATTTCAGAACTAATCTCAGGAGCTCTCATTTGATCTATAGCTCTTGTTTTATAGCTCTCATACATAAATCTTGTTTCTTGATTATCTTTCATTCTGTATTGTTTTGCCCATTGTTCAAAACTACAGATTGTTGTTTTACAATCAACTGCTGATTCTTCTACTGATCTTAGTATTCTTTGCTTATAAGTTTCTGCACCACCGTCACCACCGTCTTGCATTCTAGGTGGCATTTTAGGAACTTTTAATTCTAATCCCATTTCACCCATTGGTCCACTAAAGTTTGAATCTACACCTGAATAGGGTGTACGTACTAAACTTGCTTCTCCCATTGTTTGATCAATACTTCCAGTATTATCAGGTGCATTACCACCTAAATTTGCCATAGGTTGTTGAGGCATACCTTGACCTTGTTGCATTGCCATAGCCATTTGTTGCATCTGTTCTGGAGATGGTTGTCCTTGGTCTGCTGAAGGAGCTTGTGGTGCTTGTTGTTGTGATGCTTGTGCTTTTGATTTTTCTATTTGTTGCTCTACCATTCTTGGATCAATACCATTCTCCAATAGGTAAGGGTAAGCTGCTATAGGTAAACCTTCTTCAAAGTTCTTTTTTCTTTCTTGTATAAATGCTAGCTGTGATAATTTTATCTTATTCTTTTTTACCATAGATTCAGCAGTAGATATGGCAAGCTCATCTGATCCTTCATCATTAAGAATATCCATGTATTCTTTTATTGCAAACTTTTTAGATGCTTTAGCTGGCGTAATCCTTTTCTTACCCTTTATACCAAGCTCTGCCATCTCATCTTTTGTTAATAGCATTTTTCTTGTATCAGAGTAAATAAAAGATTGTTCAGGTAAATTTAATGGAGTACCACCTTCAGAATGACGTTTTCCTCCTATATTATACATTTGATAAGTACCATCACCACCAATATCAGTTAATACTGTCTCACCCTTTTCTGCTTCAATATTAGCTTCATCTCTTGGCACAGGTTGTAATGTTGTTGCATATGATTGTTTATTATCATAGTTAGAACCCATAGATTGACCTCCATAACTAGCCTCTTTGATGATTTGTCCACCTTTTAATATGTATCCCTTTGGTAACTTATTTATTTTAATTTTTGCCATAATTATAATATTTCAATATCTGCTCCCGCAGCCATTAATTCTTTTAAAGTATCTATATCAACATCTACTATTTGTCCCCCATCTTCCATTTGTTTTTGTAAATATATCTCATCAAATCTCATTGTAGTAGGAGTAGGTATATATTGCATTAACATAGAAAAGTCAGGACCTGCTTGTGGATTTGTAGGTTGTCCTCCCAATTGTGCTAACTGTCCATATATTTCTTCTTGTGTTTGTGTAAAAGGTTTTGTACTACCTGTTCTAAATTCTCTATCACCTTTAGCATCTCTTGTTGATTCTACTACAGCCATAAAGTCCATAGCTTCATCATTATCTTCCTCAGCCCTAAACCTGTTCATTTTGGTATCAAAACCACTTTTTAAACCTCCTACAAAATCAATAAAAGGTTCTCCTATATTTCTTACAAAACTATCTGAAACATTAGCAAACTTACTTGTTTTAAGAAACTTATCAAATCTTGTATTTAAATTACCTTTATCAATTTCTATTCCTAAATCATCAGGATCTCCTTCTGGTTGTGGTTCTTGTGATTCTTGATTCATAGGTCCTATAAATGGTTCTTGTGTTTGTGGATTATCTGGACCTGGTGCTTCAACAAGATCAGGTATATTATCACCGTCTTGATCAAATTCAGGAAATGGACCCATAGGTGCGTTTACACCTGAGTCTGCATCAATACTATCTGGAATACCATCTCCATCAGAATCTATCAATGGAAAATTTTGATCTACTGGTGTTCCTCCTCCTCCTTGTAACATAGGTTTAGAAAATTGTGCAAAACCTGCACCACCATAGAGAGTTGGAACATTTTGTAACTGTCCACGTCCACCTGTTATATCAAAATTAAATCCTGCATTATTTGCATTTTGTAAAAGTTGAGCAATATAATCATCCATATTTTGATAACCTAGTTCTCCTATATTAGGATTTACACTTGAAATAATAGTATCAGTTTCTGCATTAAAACTAGGAAAATTAGATAATATATCTCTAACAGCACTATTATCAAGACCCCAATCTTTTGCATAATTTTTTACTACCTTACGGTTTTTATTGTCACCACCATTTCCAAATCTTATTGTACCTCCTAATCTTTGTTCATCTACATAATCTTTATTTATATCTTCTTGAACGTTAGTAGTTATAGTATGATCTCTATAATTTTTTGTTGGATCATATGCTTCAGTAACTGGTTGACCTTCTTTATATGTTTGGAATGTGATATTATTTGGATCAAATACACCTTCATCATCAGAAATAAAATAATCAACATTATAATCAGCTAAATTTTGTTCTGCCTTATCAAACTCAGTTCCATGTTTTTCTAAATCAAATGGTTCAACTATTGTAGGACCATATTGAGGATCTCCTGTTGTTTTAAATAGTTCTTCATCATAATTTGGATTTGGTACAGTTATATCATCATAAGAAATATTACCATCTAAATCCATAGAAGAATTAGAAAACATATCAGGATATAATTCTTGTCTATCAGCCATAGCAGCATTATAATATTCCGCTCTAACCTCATTTGGTTTTCTCCACAATTCATCTTGACTGATTTTACTTCTGTCTTCTTTATTTCCTTTTATATATTCATTAAGAACTTTTGTATTTAATAATCTATTTTCACCTGTTGGGTTAGTAACAGTTATTTTTTCAAAATTACTTTTTTCATATGGTTTACCAGTTGCTGGATTAATCATATTAGGAAACCCTGCTTTTGCATCATCTGCAAACTTACCAACTCCTGAAATCAAATTAATTAAATTAAAAGCATTAGTATTTGCAAATGCAGGAACAGGAGAACCAAGTGCATTTTGAACTGAAGCACGTTGTGCATCCATCATCTCATTTTGCAATTCTATAAAACTCTTTTCATCTTTTCCACTATCTCCACCTTCTTCTCTAATAGGAATACCAAAACCAACAGTAAACTGAGGACTTTTTGTGTTAAAGTTATAACCACCTGTTACATTAAAGTTACCTAGTTGACCATATAAACCAGCTAAATCACCTTCATTACCCATAAGACTTTTTTGACCAAAAGCACCAAGAGCTATAGGTAAACCAACTCTATTACGTCTGTTAAGAGGAGGTAATCTATCTGAATATCCAAAACGTCCTACAAGATTAGCAAAAGGATCTATACTAGCAGTACTTTCATTTGTAGTTGCTCTAGCACCCAAGTTACCTCCAAAGTAGCCATCTACACCACCTAAACCACCTCTAGGATTAAAAGATAAACCAGATGTTAATTTACCACTTCCTGTATAGTTATCATCCAAAGTTTTACCACCTGAGAATCCTAGTCCAACTTCAAAATCACTTTGTGGCTGCATAGTTACTTTTGTACAATTCATAACACATTCACCTATTGCATTATAAATAGGAGCTTGTGCAGTAAATTCTACACCCTTCTGTGCTTTTGGTAAATTTGCAGTAGTTATACCATATTCAGCCAAAAATGGATAAACATTAAAAGTTTGTTGTTTTTTATTTTTTTTCTTTCTTGCCATATTTTTTGACTGTAATTTGTACTACAATAATAATATACTAAAAAAACGCAATATAAACTAATTTTAATCTAATAACCCTAAAGAGTTTAAAGCATCAGTTTCTAGTCTAGATAACTCTTTTCCAGATTCATATTTATCAATAATAGTTTTAATTCTATTATGTTTTCTTTTCTTTTTTAATTCTAAAGTTGTAACATCTACTATTTCATTTGTTGTATTATCATAATACACTCTACCTTCTACATCTGTTTCTTTTGAATATTGTATAAAAGGTAATTTTCTTTTATTATCAAATTTCTTTTCTAATGTAAAACCATCAGCTGTAACAACACCGCCCATTTTAAATTCAGGTGTAAACATTTCTGTCTTTGTTATTTGTATAATAAGATCATCCGGATTTGATATAACAAACTTACCATCTTTAAAAGGAGATCTTTCATATCTATATACTTCACCTCCCATCATTGCCATACTATTTGAAGCAGTATTTTCTACTACATCACCTATATTCTTCTTCTGAGTATTAGTATCAACTATTGTATCAACAGCTTCTTGTACTCCAGATTTAACACCTGATTTTGCACCATACTTTACTCCTGTGTTAATACCACCTTTTACTATTGATTCTCCTACTCCTTTTGTTGCGGCTTTAATTGCCTTACCACCTGGTAAAATACCTAATGCAAAACCTGTAGTTCCTTGAGCAAATTCTTTTTTTGCTGTATCATAATCACCTTGTGCATATGCCATAGCTGCATCACCATAATCAATACCGGTGCTAACTACATTAGCAGCTTGAGATACAAAAGGAAGACCACTTGCTGCAACTACATCTGCACCTTTCTGAATAGCATCTTTATTTTCCATATAGGTATCTTTAGTAGTCTTTCCATATAGATCTGGTATTAAACCTTGCTCTCCTTTAAAGTAACCCATAAAATCAAACATAGGTTTTTTTTCTGTACCGTCTTGTGCTAAAGGTAATTCTGTACCATATCTAGCTAGCCTAGTATCACTCTCCTGATCCTCCATTGCAATCTCATTAAAATATTTATCCATTTTGGGTAAAACTTCTTCTTTCTTTTTTTCTAATATATTTTCTTGTTCTTCAATTTTTGGATTGTATATATTACCTATCTCAGTTTTAATACCATCATATAAAGTATTAAGAACAGATTCTGCTCTTTCTCTTTTCTTTTTTCTTCCAGAATTATAATCGTTTAATAAGTCCTCATAAGTTGCATATCTATTTCTTTCTTTTATGTCACTTTGACTATTTGATAATATCTTATTAAATGTATCTATATCTATACTATCATATGAATATCTTTTAAGATCTGGATTTACTCTAGTATCAGTTCTAGGATTTCCATCATAATCTTCTAATATATTATACTTTATAAAATCTATTTTTCTGTCAGAATCAGCACCACTTGACTCTAGATCACGTAATGCATTTTTATATTCTCTGTTTATTTTCTGCTTATTTGTACTTATTTGTTGTAAATCACCATAACCTAAAAGATTTAAATGATAACCAGGTCCTTCTTCCATATTAAATTTATTTTTTAACATGGCATTTAAATTATCCATACCAAATTCCCCCTTTGTATGATCCCAAATATTTGCATCTTTTAATTTAGTTTCAGTCTCAGCTCTCATAGAACTTATCTCCATTGGTTGCATAGCCCACTCACCATATGGATTTTTCTCTTTATCAAAATACTCTTCACCAAATAAATTAGTTAACCAACCTTTATAACGTTTACCTGGCCCTTTATAAGCATAGTCATCTTGATTATTAAGTAAATTAGCTATAGATTTAAACAATGGTGAATCTTCAGTATTATATGAATGAGCATATTCATGAACTATTGTTTCATCTGCATCACTAAAAGGTCTTACATCTCTACCATCACTTACCATTGAATCTATACTTCTTTTATTAAATAACATTGGTACAAATGAATATTGATTTGCTAATTCTGGAATGTTTGGTGTTTCTACAGTTCTATAAGTAAAGTTAGGAGGATCTGCATATAAACCTTTTAATTGTGGACTAAAAATAACTCTTTTGTTATCATGATATGGTTGTATATATGGTGAATATGACTGTTTGTATCCCTCTGGATTATATCTAACAAATGGAAATGATACATGAAAAGGTGCTCCTTTAGAAGTAAAATCATACTGTTCTGATATATTCTTTATTGCTTGATCATCATCAAGTTGTTCACCTGTAATATTAAAGTAATTCTTTTTATATCTATTTAAAAAAGTAGGAGTTCTAAACTTTGCTAAAAGATCTTGTTGTTGTTGAGATGTATCAATTGTATTATAGTTATTTTTTAAAAAATCAAATAACTGTTCATTTGTATATTCTTCAGGTGTAATAACTTCATTATATTTATTTATAGAAAATAATTCTTCATTATTTTCTTCACCACCATCCTGTTTAAATCTTTTGTATGGTTTATCTAAAATATTAAAAATTGTTCCTTCATACTCATCAAACTTAAAAGGATCTCCTTGTTTTAACATAGGATTATTTCTAAGTCTAGTATATAGATCTAATGTTCCTTGTCTAGGTGATGGCCAATTTTGTATATTTGTAATTGTTTTTGCATCAGGTATAACTATCTCATTAAATCCTTTATTTCTTAAAAAATTAAGACTTTCATTATGTAGAGTCATATATGGACTTTGCATTATTCTGCTTGCCTGTAAAGGATTTTTAATAGATTTAATTCTTGGAGTAATGTACTCTGTAAATCTAGAATCACCAAGTTTCATACCTAATTCAGATATCTCATAGTTTAAATTTACTAGCCTATTTTCAATGTCATTTAATTCTCCTTTATATTCATCTAAACCAAATTTATTATTATACTCAGTTTTTAAAATTTCTTTTTGTCTTTTTTTATCATAAAACTCATCAAGTTTTCTTTGATGCTGTTGATCAACTCTTTTAATCATATGAGCATAATTTATTCTTTGATTCTCTAGTCTACCTGGTAAACCTAGTGATAGAGTATTAGGTCTTTTATAACCCATATCTAATCTCTCTGCTAAATATGTATTTTGCCTATCTTTTCCAAGATCCATTTGAAACTCTTGTGCTAAGTATCTATTTGGATTTTGTGCATCACTTAAACCTCTAAACCATCCTATTGCTTTATCATCTATTAAATGTAGACCATCATGATGAGCTGGTAATCTAGGGTTAGTAAAAAGTTGAGGCATAGCAAAAGAATAATTTAATGGAGTAAATCTATTTGTACCTGGCATTCTATAGGAAAAGACATTTCCAAATCCGTAGTTAAATTGACTTGGCATAAGCTCAGGTAATCTATGTGCTCCAAAATCTGCACCATCTGCTTCTAAACTTTTCCAATTAGAAGTAACCTTACCTACATCATCAGTATTTACATCTACTTTAGTAAATCTAGGTAAAGATTTTTCCAAATCCGTGTTTGCAAGATCTCCTAACCGTTTTAAATCAACCAAATCATTTTGAATAAGATTAGGATTGTTTTTTAAAACATTTGCTAATACAAGCTGTTCACCTGTATTAAAGTTTTTAGTTAATACATTATCTAATTTTTTTAGTGGTAAATATCTATTATCTTTTGCAACCTTCTTTAAAAGTTTTTTACTAAAATTAATTATAACTGGACCACCAGGTTGCATTTTTTTTATAAAATCCTCTGGTTGCCCAAGTTCAGGTTGTTTTCTATAATCAACTGTAATCTCACCTCCCATAGATATATTCTCAGATACAATTACATATCTATCACCACCAACTAATGCACTTACAGCATTTGGTGTGTCAGAGTGATTATAATATTGACCTATCTCTGATGCAATCTCACCATTAGAATGACTTAGACCAATAAGATCACCAGGTTTAAGATCCATTGCTGCAATAAGACCTTGACCTTCTATATTAGATTTTCCTATTTTATATGGTTTATTCATTATCTAAAGGATACGTTTAATTTAAAGTTTTCTAATCTCAATAACATTTTTCTTGTCATTGCTGCATCAGCAGATTTTCTAAGTATAAGATGATTAAAGTAATGTCTAAACTTCTTTCTCTCATGCTGTGGTTTATTATAATTTAAATTAGCTTGATTTAAATTTATAATATAACCATTCTGTTCTGTCTCAAACATTTGTGTTATAGCACCTGAAAACTCACCTCTGTCATTTGTTACATCAAAAAACTGGTTAAATCTATATTTCTGCTCTTCTTTACTAAATAAAATATCAATACTATTTGCATTAAAAATAGGATATAACATTGTTAAAGGTGTGTTATTCTTAGGTGTAAGAACAAGATTTAATAATCCTGATATTTGTTCTGAGTTGTAAATAATAGCTTCATCAAAATTATAATCTAGATCATGAAATCTGTTTAATTGATCTTCACTATAAAAATATGATTCTAAATGATACTCTACACTTCTTAATGTATTTACAGTCTGACCTGTTGTTTCTATTATATCTACCTCCCAAGGATACTGAATATCATAGAAGTTAGCAAAAAGATCAGTTCTTACGTTATGTCTCCATATACCACCTGTTGTATAATTTGGTGGAGTACAAATTTCTGTTTGATATGTGCATATTGTAGCATTTGTTATAACACTTTCTGTAGAAACTGTAGTAATTGTTTCAGGTTCTATACTAGGTGGTCTAGGATTACTTAAACCATCTACAGCTAAATACTTTGCAGCATATTGTCTTGTAGCAGGAATTCCAGCTGGTTGACCATCACTTACACGTACAATTTGTATTTTAATAAATATATATTTAAACTTTCCATGCGCTGCTTCTATAGAGCCATCAGAATCATTTACATTCAAACTATATTGATATTCCGTCCATTCATCTACTGAAGTAACAGGACCTGATCTCCATAACAGTTTACTATAACCTACAGTATCTGTACCTAATGGATAACCAAATTGATGTCCTTTGTAGTTCTCACCCTGTGATAAAGGGGAATGTGTACCACCCCAAATTTCAAGACTTGGAGCAAAATCCAGATTTTGTGAAGCAGTGCTTTCAACTGGAAGATCTAAACATATATTAGGTGGATCTGAAAATTCATCATAGCCTGGGGTATACTCCTCACTATTTTCTACAAGCTGAAAACCTTGTAGCGTATGATCACTTATTTGACTTAATTGCACTGTTCCTACATATTCTAAATTCATTTCCATTTCAGTTGGTAGACCATTTGCATCTAAAAGTTCTTGCCAACTTCCCTCTTGATAATATGTAGGTGGTCCATTAGTAAATAGCTCTGCTCCAAATGGTTGTCCACAACAAACAGTACTAAGATTTCCAAGACCTCTCCAACAAATTGCCTTTTTAAACTCTACTAATCCTAAATATGAAGTTCCCTCATATGGAGGCAAATTCCCACCAACACTTGAACTAACTACAATAGGAGTACCATCAACAAGCTCTCCAAGTAAATTTGTTATAACTGGTAAAGTATCTGCAGTCATAGTTTTTATGTTACCTTGATCTGGATCAATTAGACCACCAACACAAGCACTATCTCTACATTGATATCCTCTATTCCATGGACTAGGTGTTATTTCTAAACCAGTTGGTCCATTAAATCCAGGATTTGTAAAAAATAATTGTTGTCCAACATTTGTTCCATCTGCTACAGTACTTTCTATAGTTGTTGTATTTATAGTTTCTACTAACTCTTGTGAACAATCACCCGTAGCAGTTGGCGTTACCCCACTAGGTAACCCAAGAGATTCACTTGGAGGACATTCACAATCTACAGATCTACAAATAGGAGGGGCAGCAGAATTATTACATGTTCCAACTAATACATATCCAGGAGGACAAGTACAATCTACTACACACAATGGAGGGTTGTTTATATTTTCACATGGTGGATTAGCTGGATTTTGATCAGGTATTGTATTAGGAGGACATCCACAAGTTAATTGTGCATTTACTAATTGTGCTGCTACATTTTGAAAACATGTATTACATACATCGCAATCAGTACAAGAAGTTACCTCATACAGATTAGCATTATCATCAGGAGCATTACATATAACCTGGGTACTACCATCATTAAAACCGTTATAAGAATTACCCACTAGAGTCATAGGAATTGGTACATCGGGTAAAACAAATCTATCTACTAGACCAGCAATTCTACTTTGCCATGAAGTATCATCACACCCAAAACCTACAAAACCTGCACCATCACCTTGATGAACCATTACAACTTTTATGTCTGTAAATAAATTGCTATAATTAATAAGAGGTGAAGTATTTAATGTAGAATTTCTGTCTACGTCAGAGTCTGTAATCATAATACAAACTACTGTATCCGCTAATGTATCTGCATCAACACTATTAACAACACTATTTGCTGCCTCTATTGCATTTTTATAATTAGTACCACCACCAACAGCATATGAGTTAGTAGCTGTTATTAAAGCTGCTTGATCAGTAGTTAAACCTGATAACAGTACATTATTACCACCTGTGGCACTCCAAGTAGCAACTCCAGCTCTTACAGTACCACTAGAAAAATCATAACTGTTAATTATATTCTGTACAAAATTTCTTTGTAGACTTTGTACACCACCACTAGCAGTAGAAGCAGATACATCTACTGCAAATATAATATCTAAATTTTGTGATTCAACTTGACCAGTAGGTACTGTATTTACTTCTGCTAATATTTCATTAATAATAGGCACTGCTGGAGCTTGTTGAAATGCTGATATACAACACTCAACACCATTCCATGTAGCACCAGGAGGACAAATAGGAACCTCACCTTCTTTAGACTTAGTAGTTAAAAAATGATTTATACTATTCATTGTAAGTTCTGGGTGCCAATCATGAAAAGATATCCATGCTTTAGATTTAGGATCATAACTTACAGTCCATGATACATCTTTAAAATATTGTTCATCTTGTAAATCTATAGGAAATGTAACATCAATTAATGTTGGATCAACACAATTTACACATCTACAAACTGGTGCTCCTATTGGCATAGCAACTAGATCACATGATTGATCAGGACAATAGTAATTAGGATCAGGTATAACACTGTCCACAACTGCATCTACTATTTCTTGAACTGAGTCAGGATCTTGCACAGTGCCAAAAAATGTATAAGTATCATTTGCTGTAGGTGTACCATTATCATTTGCAAATTGTGAAAAATATGTTTGTTGATTTGCATTAGGAGTAGTTATAATACTTGTAGGAGGAGGAGATGGATTAGGTTGGTTTGTATCTAATCCTATAAAGTAAGATTTTAAATGTGTATAGTTAGGATTATTTTTTACATTTGTATTAAACCATGCACCCGCTGTTGATAATGGCGTATCATATATATTATTTACACCTTCATTATTAGGTCCAATATTTACATTAGGGGTAGCTGGAAATACTACACCTGCTGCATCATGAACATCAACTGGACTTGTATAAACAGCTCCATTATTTTTTGTAAACTGTGGACCATCTGCTAAAGTAATTAATCTTTTTTCTGCATTAGGTCTTGCACTTGATCCAAATAAAATATTTAAGCCAGCCCATATACCTCCAATTACATCTGTACCACTAGGATTATCTGGTGTAGTCACTGCATGATTATATATATTATTTATGTATGTAAATAAAGGGCCACTTGCTGAAAAGTCATCAGAAAGTGCTTGTTGGTCAAATTCATTAAACATAGTATCATTACCCACAGGTGCAGTAATACCAGCTAAATTACCATTTATATCTGCTCTACCTGATCCAAAATGAACAAATCCAATTCTTATCTCTCCATTAGTATTTTGTGCAGCTCCTAATGCAGCTACAAGATCACTTATAATATTAATCATACCAGCAGTATTACCATTTTGATCTATACTATTTGATGAGTCAATAGCAAAAACAATGTCAATCTCTACAGGTTCTGTTGTAAATAAAGCTGGCTCAACTGTTGTTTGACAACATTGATCTTCTACAACAGTTGCTGGTACTGGATTTCCTCCAGCCCCTGGAATTATACATACAGGAGTATCTGGGTCTTGGTATACTAATTGAGCTCCAGGAGGACATGTTACTGATCCTGGTACAAATGAATATCCATCTGGACACTGTACTTGTGGTTCTGCACCATCACATGTTGTAGCATTATATACAAACCCTTCACATGGTATAAAATCTATACAAGGTAAAACATGATCATGTGCTTTATAATCTCTCTTACAGAAATACACTATGTCATCATTAGGATCATAAACTGTATTAATACCTGCAGCAATTACAGGATTATCTATAAATTCTGGACAATCTTCTACACCTGGAAAATCTGCTAATAATCTTGATGGTAAAAATTTATTAAACCACCATTTCATACCTATATCTGATATTGCTTGTAGACCTCTACCTGCTTGATATAAAAATATTTTACCTTGAGCTTGTGATACAAAGTAAACACCTTGTGGTGTATTTAATACACTCCTAAAACTTTCACATGATCCATACTCATGTGATACATTAGAGTTAGCTGCGTTTTGTAATACTTGACTAAATAAACCTCCATCTCCAATAACAACTTTTTTTCTTGTTAATTGTAATTTATCTACACCTTGAAAAACTCTAGGTGATAATGTTGGAAATAACATTAATGCACCAGTTTGATTAAAAGGAACTATTGCATTAATAGGAGATTTAAAGTCTCTAAAATTTTCTGCTAAGAAAACTCTCCAGAAATCAATAGCTTTATCATTTTTCTTTGTCATTCTAGCTGCATCCATAAATCCTGTAGCAGGTACAGAATATATTAGTCGTTTAGGATATTGAGTAAAACATTGTTCTGCTACAGTAGGATCATACCATCTTTCTTGTATTTTAGAAAAAGAAACACTCCAAAATCTTCTTACACTCACTGACTTATCATAATTATAATAATTATCAAATCCAATTATTTGTGAGTGAAACAATTCTACAAGATCTGTATAATCATCATTATCATAATGCCTTTTTCTCTTTACATCTTCATAATCCCTATAAGCTAGATTTAAATCTGTTTCAACATACCAATCATTAATACCAGAGTTATGAGTATAGATATATCCATATTTCCATACAAACATACCACCTGTAGCTCTACCTCCTGCACCCTGATAATTAGTTGGATTATATATACTATTATCATAATTTGTTTGTCCCGTTGTTGCACCACTACCTAATGAAGTATTATTATCAACACCACTAAATGTCATTGTTATTTCATCAGCATCAGAACCACTATTTCTACATCTTGCAAATCCATTGACAACTCTTATAGTATTAGCTGCTAATTGATATACACAACCAGAAGATGCATCATCATAAGAATTACTTGAAAAATTTATAAGACTATAATTGTCATCAGTAGGAACAGGCGTTCCTGTATATGGAGAAAGTGTTTGTGGATTATTATTTCCTGATGCTGAACTATATTGATTAGATGCATAAGCTGTCCCTGCTCCTCCACCAGCCATAGTATATCCTGCAGCATTAGTTATACCAACTACAGTCATACTCTGCCAGTCAAAAATAATTCTAACACCACTTATAGTACCCTCCATCTGTGCTGTTCCCCCTGTATTTGTTGTTAACTCATCATACGTATCTGTACAACCACCACCTCCAAAAATTGTATTAACATGAGTATCTATATTACAATTACCAGACCCAGATCCAAATGGTGTAGTGTATGGTATTGGAATATTTAAATTTAAAGTTAGATCTATAGTTACCTCTGCATTTGTTATACCCAAATCAATAAGTTCATCTCTCACAGCCTGATCAACTGCAGTTGCATTAGGATATCTTAAAGTTATAGTTGAACCGGTAGACTGTATAGAAACTAAGTTTGCATTTTTAATTAATGTAAATTGACCAGTTTCAAGATTTCCAGAAGGTATATCATATACCAAGTATCTTTGTGCTTCTGCACCTACAACATATTCCGGAGTATTATTTGCTGATGGAGCTATAGCACCACTTGCAGGTAGCGGTACAGGAGTAAATATTGTAGTTGCACTTGTACCTCCACTTCCTACAGGATCACCAAGCGGGTTACCTTCTCCTAACTCATCAAAATTAGCATTAAAACTTACAGATTCAGGACCTCCATCAGGACAATAACCACCATTTTCAGCTGTATCTAAATTATACATACCATCAGGTAATGCACCAGTCCAGTTAAAATCTAAATCTGTAATAGGTCTAACAAATTCACCCATACGGTATTTTTCAGAATTGTACCAATATCTTGGAAATGGTACATTTGCATATCTTGAATAATTCCATTGGTAACCACGTTCTTCATCATCTTTTAAAAACTGATAAAAGAATGGCATATTTGTTTTTTCTGTATATCTTGCTATATATGAGTCACCACCAAATAGAACTTGTGTACTAAATCTACTATCTTGATCAAAAGGAAGCAACTGTCCAGATTCCTCATCCTTTGGATATAAAGTAGTACAACCAAATATAGGCAATTGAATAATACTATCTAACTGTCCATATTGATTATCTATTTGATTTTTTATTGATACATAATTAGTTGAACATCTAGATCTAATCTCTTCACCATGTTGCCACCAATTTGCAGCATTATTACCTAAACCTGCACAAGGACCTGCTCCTAATGTAAATTTAGTATTATCTAAAAAATTATCCGGTACAGGATTTAATCTAATTCCTGGAGTATGTCTTAAAACAACTGTTGATGGTCTTAATAAATTATGTACTACATTATCACCATCAAATGATTGCAATGCTTGTTTTATATATCTAGCCCTATCTATACCTGCTCTAAAAGTACCATTTTTATCAACTGGATTTTCAAATTGATAAAAACCATGTGAAATATATTTTAAAGCATAATCTTGAAAAGATACTAAATCTAATATTAGTTGAACTAATTTATCACCACCTATAGCAACAAAGTTTATAAATGTTAGTATACCTGTAATAAAAGTACCAACACCAGGAACTGCATTAAATTCTGAATCTCTAAACTCCATATTAAACTCTGGTCCTTGATGTCCACCTGATAGTAAAGCTGCTCCTAATTGTGCTTGTTGTTGTGTTCCAAGATGTACTTTACTAGCCTCTGAAGCACCACCTAAAATAGAAACTCCATCAACTACACCTGCTGCAAAGTATTCTGTTGTAAGGGCACCGGCTTGTGTCAAATTTTGTGCACCAGCATTTAGAGCACCATAACCTGTACCAACACCAGGAAATGGTGAACCGTGAGTACCTGATCCTACAGCATAAGTACCAAACTCCCCTACTGAATGTGAACGTGTTCCTTTTAATGCATAGTTACGTTCTCCTCTCATTTTCATAATTGCATAACCTACACCATATATTGCTGCAAGTAATACAACTTTATTTTTTAAAAGCTTGTGTTGTGTATGTCCTTCTACTGTTTTAAATCTTCCCGTAACATTACCATAAATATTTTTATATACTTTTACTTCTGTAGGATTTAAATATGTTTTAGTAAAATTTAAATCTGGTGAATGAAAAGTATATGTATTCTCATCAAACTTACCTGGACCATAATCTGGGTTTTGTAAAAAAAAGATTCCTGGATTATTAACACCCACATTTATAGATGAGACAGCCATACTTTGAGGACCATCTGATATATTAGTATTACCTGCTTGCCAGTTATCTTCTACAGAAGTATCCCATCCAGCTAATTGTGCATACCATGGTTCTCCTGATCTATTACCATGACCTCTATCTAATAGATAAGGGTCCATTCTTAAATCATTATAAGGATAGTTAGGTACAAGGAGTCTATAATCTTCATCATTTCTATCCTTACGGGCTCTCATCATATTCTTTATAATACCCTTGGCTATAATAGATTTCTTACCATCTCTTGAGCCAACCATAATTTGATAACCTACTATATTTTCTATAATATTACCATCATTATCTACTGGAGGTGCAATATTATCAAAAGCAACACCCAATACATTTATAGTAGAATTTGATGGATTAAATAATGCTGTAGAGTTGTTACCAGTTAATGGACTAATAGCAGCTTCAGATTCATCAGGAATTTTATGATGTCTTATTGGTAAACCACAAAGATCAAACTCTGTTGTACCTGGATTAGACCAAGGATGTGCTGAAGCATTATACCTTTCCGGTTGTGTTTGTGGATAAAGTTCTGTTGATTGCCAAAAACCCATCTCACCACCATTTGTAACTAATCCACCATCAGGCGTTGTTGTACCAATTAAGTTTGCAAGAAATGGATCACCTAATCCTAAAGATGTAAAAGTATTATATACATTATAATTTTTTTCACTACCATCAATAGTATTTGCTGCTGCTGGGCCATCTTCTGTTCCACCATTAGATAACTGTCTTGGTGCTCTTCCTGGTATATGATATGATTTAGAAAATTCACCTGTATTATAAATAAATCTTATAAAGAAAGCATATTGCTCATCCCTTAAAAAGGTTGGATTATTACCACCATTTTTATAATAATCTTCTGGATATTCAACAGATGTCCAAAATGTTTTTATTTGATTAGCTAATGGTTGATAATTAAAATCAAAATATTCTGTAGGTTGAGATCTAATTAAATAGTCATTTACAACAAACATACCTGCTGATTTTTCAAATACAGGATTATCTAGTAACAACTTTACATTATCTATTGTAGGTAATTCAGGATCTATAAAATCAATAGGAATACGTTTTGTTTCAGTACTATAAACACCAAACTCAATATTTCTAGTTGCGTTTGCAACTTTTTCTCTTATTACTAACTTAAAAAATTCAAAGTCAGTATCTAGTCCATCTAAATGTAGTACTATAGATGAATTAGTATTTTCATGTGACCATACACTTGTAATATTAGAGTTTGTAAAATAATCTCCTATTTGTTGTGCATTATCACAATATGCAATAAATGCTTGATAAGATCCATTTAATAAAGCACCACCTTCATCAGCCTTTTCTAATCTTAAACATGCCATATCCATTAAAGGATGTAATCTTAACTTTTCACAATCAAGTTGCTCTGTATCTTCATATATAATACAAGGATCACCAGGACCGGAAACTATCTGTTGTATATAAGGAACATTATCAATATTTAAAGTTCTAGATGGATTCAAATTATCATCCCAATATACTTGCCATGTACAATCAAAGTTTTCTTTTGCTGCACCTATTATTAAATTTCTTCTATTAAAATTTAAACAAGGAGCATTAACAAGAGTTGTGTATTCACACTTGCTGTCATCAAATAATCCTATCTCACTATTATTATCATCTGTTGCATATAAAACCCACTTATCACCATACAAATGAATTGTTCCTATTATTGTATATGGAACCTCACCACAAGCCAAGTTAGCAGGTTCATTACCTACAACTCCTGTATCACCATCTATAGAATTATTAGCAAGATTACGTGCATGCCACCAGTTTTCTTTACTAAAGTATGCACTGTCTACATCTTTTATCATACCCTTAATAGGAGTAGATGTATTTACACTAGAAGTGCTTGGTGTTCTCTTACTATTTTGTTGACGTTTTTTAGCCATCTTTATCTTCTATTAGTAGCAAAACTTGAAAACATATCATAGTATTTGCTATACTGTGCTTTTCTATTAACTTCCCAAATTTTTCTTTGTTCTTCAAAGTTTGGTGTATTAACAAAACCTAATGCATTATTTCTAGCTGCTCTAAGTTTCTGTTGTATAAATTGCAATTGATTTACTACTTGCTCACCAGCAAAAATCATATTTTCTAATATTCTTTCTTTAATAGCATACTCATAATATTCATTACAATATGGATGATCTAGTACAATTAACTCTCCTCCTTGATTTTCCATAGTAGCACTATATGATAAAAATACTTTACCTGATGTAAAGTTTGTTAATAAAAAACCATCTTTGATTTCTGCATAGTCTCTAGAAGTTATTCCTAAATTTGGACAATCAATTTCACAAGTTGTTCCACTTACATCAGATATTCTTAAAGGATGAAACATACTGAACTCTCTAAATGTATTAGGTCCTATCCTTTGTATTACCATATAATTTTCATCACACTCTTTTATTACACAAACATCTTTACACTCAGGATCATCACATGGTCCAGTAAAACCAGGCTCAGGAGTATACTTAGGTTGTGTGGTATCTATATGCGTTCCAGATGGCATTGTGTTATTAATTTTAAATTTTCCACAAATAGCAGCATAGCATAGTGTACTAAAATCTGATGGTAATTGTGCTTTACTATTTTCTACATCTAAAATAACACTATTAGTTCTTTGTATTCTAATTCCTAAATCATAATTAACTCTTATAGCTACTTTAATTAATTGTTGAGGTTCAATCATACCTTCCATATCATAAGTGTTAAAATCTACTTTAACACTTTCAAGAAGTTGATCAAATGTTCTATATTTGTGTGATACGCTCATTATCTATATATGTTTTTACTATTATCTCCATCAATATCAGATGGTACTTTAATTGTATTAAATGCTGTATTAAGTATTTGATTTTCTATTTCAGAAAATAAAAATTCAGGAATATATAAATCTTGTAAGTATCTTGGAGTACAATCATCATCATCTTCACATGTCCATTTAGATATATCTTCCTCAAAAACACCCTCTAACTTAATTGCATCCCAGTCAATATTAGGTAAATATAAATAGCCATCAAGAAACCAATAATATTTTGCAGTATTATATTTAAAAGTTGTGGTCTTTGACATTGAAACATAACCACCAGGAGTTGTTGGTTGTATCTCAACACCACCATCAATAGAGCTAACTGTTCTAATCAATGGTCCCCAATAGCCTTGCATAAAAGTAGGTAACTTTTTTTTTGTTCTTTTAATTATACAGTTAGTTTTCATTCCTACACAACTTGCTTCTACTTTATCTACTTCTATAAGTTTTACATACTTTAACTCTCTCCATACACTATTAAACTTCATAAGCTTATTAGCATTATCTTGCCTTCTCATAAAAAGTTGTGCATACTTTTTTATTAAACTATATATGTATCTATCTGTGATAAAAGCATCTTCAGTTCCTGCTTTTATTTGTCCACGTACCCTAGATATTGCTTCTCCTATTGTTGTCATAATTATTTTTCTTTTTTATACATATCCGCAACTCTAAATTTATTTTTAACTGTATGATACTTTCTCCAATTAGATGGGTATATTTTAGATACAGCTCTTCTAAATTGTCTTATAGCATTAAACTGCCATAACTCTCTAGTTTTAAATTTATACTTGGGTGAGTAGTTAGTATAAAATATCTTGCCTACATATCCATTTGTATCCCAGTTTTTATTTTCTATAACTTTCCCATACTTCTTAGATAAGGCATAATCAACATTTACCTTTTTAGAAGGAGGACAAGACCCTATAAATAAATAACCTAGACTTTCAGGTAACTCTACGCCATTTCTATTTTCAATAACTCTCTCCCAAATTTTCCCATTAAATAAATTAATAACTTTCTTTAACTTATGATTACTAACGCTAGAGTACATTGGATATTTTTCTTTAAATTTTTCTAAAGTATCACTATTTAATAAACTTAAAACTTTCTCCCTATATCTAGGTTTGTTTAAATCAGGTTTTTTAAAATTACTAATCATATCTCTTACGTATATAATTTACAAAAAAATGAGGATAAATAAAAGTTATTCAGGAGAATATGTTAACTCACATATTTCACCCTTAGTTGGACTATGTATAGATAATACACCAGATCTTCTAGATCCTACAAATTTATTGTGATAATGATAATAATCTGTTCTAGATAAACTTGGTAATATTTTTAACATAAAACCTGTATTTTCATGTGCTGTTATATATTCTATTTTTTTCTTATGATGATAATGTCCTGTATATAATGTTCTAAATAATGTCTTACCCCATTCTCTTGGATACTCCATAGAATATAACATTAAAGAATTTTTTGTATTTACATCACCATGTTCAAATGCAAAGAAATTATCTCCATATACAAAGACTTTTCTCTCAAGATAAATTACATCCCAAAGTATATTAGGATCATCAAAACATTTAGATAAACCATGTGCTAAATGAAATGAAGATAATCTATCATGATTACCAGGTATATATATAACTTGTAATTCATCACAAAATTGTTTTATATAATTTATACTCCATTGTATAGCATCAAATGCTTGTTTATATGCTTCTGTAGCTGTTTTACAATTATCTAACATAGTACCACTTGTAGTAGTACCACTCCATGTATCCATGTTAATAAGATCTCCTCCTACAACATAAAATATTTTTTCTAAATGATGTGCACTTGTTGCTCTGTCAACAAGATCTTTTACAGTTTCCTCAAAATCTAAATCAATAGTTTCATTACCTTCTTTACCAAAATGTATGTCCTGTAATGACAAAACTCCAGCTGTTATTTCTTTTCCTGGAGTTTTTAATCTTTTTGTTGGTTTAAATTTCTTTGGTTTAAAACCTTTTAATAATTCTGCTACATTATCTATTTGATTATCTTTTATCTTTGTAACCATTGCAGATACACGCCAATGATCACCCATTTGTTTATTCCAATAACTTGAAAGTTTCCACTGAGTAGTATCAATATTTAATATATCAATTATTTCTTCAGGTGACTTTGGTTCAGATGAACTTATAGTTTCCATCTTTGCTTCACCTTTATCTAAATTTACCTCATAAGATGAAGAATTATTTTCTTGTAATTCTCTTACCTTTACAAGATCTTTTAGGGCTTCATAGTCCTCTGTTGTTATACCTAATCTTTCTGCACAATATTCTGTTGTTTTTTTCCATTTAAATGATGCTTTAATTTTTTCTAATAATGAGTCCATGTTTTAAAAGTTGGTTAATATATTTGCAAATATAATAAAAAAAGAGGCTCCGTGTTAACCCAGAGCCTCAACAATTAAGTTTAGGAAAACCAATAAACCCTTCACTCTCTTGTTTTATACTAATGTTACTGCTGTTATAATTACTGAAGAACATGATCCATTTACTATTCTTATTTCATATACTTGATTAGAAAGTAAGTTAGTAATCTCATGATCTGTTACAGAAGAATTTAAACCTGTTACTGCTGTTTGATATCCTGATGCACCAGGTACTCTATATTCTACACTTACTGTTGCTCCATTTGGAACTCCAGACCATCCTACTGTTATAGAATTATTAGTTGTTGTTACTATATAAACTAATTGTGGTGCTGTAGTAATACAAGATGGATCTGACATAAATAATGCTATTCTTTGTAATATTCTATCTAACCTTTCACCTGATGCTATTGTAAATGTCTCGTTACCTACTGGTGTGCTAAATGTATTAGAGCAATAAGATACACATGCAGCACACTGTATATCTTCACATAATTCAGCATCTTTACTTCTGCAATCATTGTATACACATGGCATAGGTACTGAAGTATCAGCACACCCACAATGTACATTGCTACACTTAGTTCCACTATTACAATTACAATTATTACAAATCATTTTTTTACATTTTTATATTATGAACATTTATCACCTGCTCCTGTTTGTGGTGGTGTACTCCAATGAGGTGCAGTTGTACTATACTGAGCTGTAGGACCTGATGCAGCACCACATAATGCATACCAATTACCATTTATTAATTCTGTTGTAGGACCAGCATTATAAGGAGATGTATAAGCTCTACAGGTAACGTCAAATTGTACACCAGTTTTATTCCATATTTGAGTGCATCCTGAATTACTTCCTGCAGCTGTTAATGAAGCTGTACAAGTAGTAGATGTTGTATATAACTTTCCTACTCCACCCATAATAGTTAATTGTGTACTATTACAACAATGATCTTGTACATCTTTTAATGCTTTTCTTATATCATCTATTGATGTCCATACATTAAACAATGAATCTGCTAAATTTGATACTGTAGGTTTTACAGTTTTACTATATCCACCAGAAAATAATGGAACTTGTAAATTAGGCTGATTAGATGTAGCTGAAGATAAATTTGCTGGTGTTCCAGTAGCTCCACGTAATTGTATAAACTGTTTATCTAACTGTTGAACAACAACATCTATAGGTGTTAATACACCTGTTTTTACAACACCACTAGAAAATATTCTAGGGTTCGGTTCACCTTGAGGTTGATTCTCTAATGTAGTTACTCTCTTTGATATTTGCTGTGCTGTACTTTCATTTGTAGAGGATGATGTTTTTAAACCACATATTTCATCCATTACTTCAGTAAGTATATTTTGTATGCTACCATCATTTGTAAGAGATACTCCTGGCAACTCCGCAAAACATGCTGGTATAGGCATTGTACACTTAAATACATCTTCACATGAAAGTGAATCAGCTCCAACTGGTGTATTACTACCTCCTTGATTCAAGATTATATTGTCAATCATTAACTGTATAAGTTCTTGAAGAGTTGTTGCAGTAGGACCAACTAAATTTGTTTGGTCTACAAGAGTAATATCAAAAGCTAGACCTCCGGCTATTGATTGTTGAAGTGAACATAGTAAATTTGCCATACTAGCAACTACTGTACTTACTGTGTCACCATTACATATATTTACACATTCAATGTCTGGACCTTGCCATATCACACAATTAGATGATATAGGGTCACAGTTCTGAGGATTATTTGCGTTAGTTGGTATCATATCTTTAGTCTACATTTATAATATACAAAATTATTATATCTTATTCAACATTTTCTAGGTTAATTATGTTATTACTATATTACGTACAGTTGCTTTAGCCCCTGCATTTGCATTACCCGCATCAACAGTCATAATTACCATATATGTATCTGGTGCTAAACTATTTGTTGTATATTGTGTTACGCCTGTCTGAGGTATATCAGCTGGAGAACCTGAACTAGTTAATATTCCTATACTGTATGTTCCGTTTACTGGGTTTAAATCAAATGTAATGGTATTATTAGTATTATCTATAGTTATAGCAGTATCCGGTATAAAATTATTCTGAGGATTACCCGTACTATTACCCCATTCCACTGTTGGGAATCCGCCATTATTTAACTTAGCATTTGCATCATCTGCAGCAACACCTACAAGTTTTGTTTGTACACATCTTGTAGTTGATGATGTTCCTCCATTTAATTGATTACCGTTATCTATAAGTACAACGTAATAAACACCAGGATATAATTTATCTACTGCCGGATCATAATTAGCATATATCACAGAACCTGGTGAGTTGTTTAAGTCAGCAACAACACTTCTAACTTGAATGATTAAATCTACCGGATTAGAAGCTGCTATTGGTGCATATATAGCAGCTACATTAAGACTTCCTGTTTTATCAAAACCAAACTGAGGAAGAGAAGGGTTTGTTCCAACACCTCCATTAAAACTACTACACCATAAACAATGATCATTATTAGGATAGAATGTTGTTTGTGTATTTTGCCCTGTTACAACATTTGTTGGATTAGCATTTGCAACCTGATTACATCCTACATTTGTACCAGTTATAGTTGTTGGACATAATGCACTTTCTAAACATTCAGATATACTATTATATACACCATCTACATCTGGTAAACATTGTGTTTGTGATGCTGTACATTGTGCATCTGCTACTTCTATAAGAACTCTCAACCCTGCTTTAACACTACCTAAAAATGCATTTAATGCTGAATAATTACTTGAATAAACTTTAGGATTATTTATATATACTCCACTAACTGCACCATTAATAATTATAATTGCCGCTTTTACATAATCTAACCATGTTGAAGGTTGAGCTGGATCACTTGAGACAAGAACACTATCTCCGTCAAGAACTTTAAGCACTCCAAATACTTTTTTAGTACCACCCCATAAGTCACTATAACACTTATTTATATCTGTACTACCCGCAACAAAACCCCACATTGATTGTAAATCTTGTCCAACAGCATGAGTAGTCATAGCATCTATAAATGCATCATCATTAGCAAATGCAGAAACAGAAGACTGTAAATCACTTGATAAAGCATTAACAAATACTAAATCTTCTGTACTATCAACTAAGTTACCTGGTACACATTTATATTTAATTTGTGGTATTGCATTAGCTAATGAAACTTGAACGGTAAATTCACATTCAGGATAATCACTATGTGAAAAAACAACTGTGTAAGCATCCGCATCTAAACCATCAAATATAATTGTATTTTGGAATACTTGATCACTTACTAAAGGAGATCCCTGACCATTAGTAGAACCAAAAAGGCTTGCTGTATAACTTTGTAATGATCCTGGAATTTGTATACCATTTATAAAAGTACTTGGTAGAATTACAACACTACCATCTGCTACATTATATGCTGATGGATCAGTGCTTCCACTAGTATCTGCAGTATAACTAATTACACCTACACTACCTGGAACATTAAAGTCATCTGGAGCTGGTGAGCATACATAGCAAGAACCATCGTCAACTGTAGCACCTGGATTATAATTTGCAGCAGACTGTTGTGTACAACCTGGCACCTCATTCAAACTAGAACCACCACAACATACAGCTGTACAATCTGCTTCTTGAGCAAATGTTCCATTAGGACTTTGTATACATTGACAATTTTGATAATCACAGTTACAATCAGATACTTGAAAATGTATTTCAAAACCTTGTAATAATTCTCCTGATCCATTATTTGACTCAATAACACTTTTCATCTGCATATAAGAAGGAATATTTAAAGCGTTAGGAAAACCACCAGTTCCATTTAGTCCTTGATTAAACATATAGTTACAAAGACTAAACCAAGACCAACCATTACCAACAACACCTATTGAAACAAATGTTGATGTAGTAGGATCAAATTGTGTAAGTTCAATAAAATCAAACTTTTTCCAATATGATGGTGTTCCTCCAGTAGTTGTTGTTGTGCAGGTTCCTGTTGTACCTAAATGTAAAAATTTATAACTACCCAGATTAGGATTATTTAAAAAAGTAGCATCAGTTGTCCATGCATTAATAGCTGCTGTATCATTTGGATATGCTACAGTAGATGAAAATATTTCTAAGTTTTGACATGAGTCAGTAAAACTACCCTCCATACATTCCCATGGTAATTCAGGTGGATTATCATTACAACATGTTAAAGCATTTGTACAATCAGATAATGTAGGGTATATACCTGTTCCATCAAACATTTCTTGACATTCACATTGTGTATTTTGTATTACAGTACATTGACATAATGCAAAATCCATAGTAATATTTGGAGCTATTTTCTGAGTACTTGAAGTAGAAGTAAGATATCCATAAGGAGCATTATTAAAAGCTGTATTAATCTCATTAGTATTAAGAGTCCCTGAAGTAGGTCCAGATCCTGTAAATGATCCCACAGAAGTAATAGCATTTCCGGATGCATCATTCAAGGCAATAGTATTATTTGTTAATAATATATTTATGTCACTATAAAGTTCAGTTAAATCAGTATAATATTTATATGCATAAAGACCTAAACTATCTTGAACTGAATTCGGTATTAAACTAGCCCAATTATATAAGAAATTCCATGTAATTCTTATTGGATTTGCAGGAGCTGTATTTACTACTCCAGGAAACGGAGGTACATCACAAACAGGGCAATCTGTATTATATCCTGCATTTAAATCATATGGTAATATATATTGTGTTATATCAGGTCCATTATTTATACTAGTTTGCCATGATAATTCTGTTGTCATATATTGTAACATTTCATCTGAATTATCAAATGGTGCTGTAGCAATATTAACAGCAGTGCTACATCTGTCAGTAAGACCATTAGTATAAGCTAATTGTTCTCCAGTTGCATCCATTAAACATGGAGCTATTGCTGTAGTTAAATTACTTGGGCCAAGTGAGCTATCTAAATAATTTACAGTAACCCCTGATCCAGGAACTTCTACACAATTATAGTTATATGTACAAGATCCGTCATCACATGTTGCTTGTGCATTATAGTTATTTGCATTAGCATCCATACACCCAAATATACATGGTATACAACAAGAATCCCAACCAGTATCATTTTGATATAAAGGAGAAGAAGGAGGATTACAATTACAATCTGCTGTTGCTGCTGGATCATAATTTGTAGCGGTAGGATCAGTACATCCTTTAAATAAACAACTACCATCATCTTGATTAGCTGTTGCATCATAGTTACAGGCTAAAGAATCAGTACAACCAAAAATTATTGCTGGTGGTTGATCAATAGTTATAACTAATTGAGTAGTACAAGGAGGATTTGTTGATGAGTCAGTAACTATTACTGAATAAACACCACCACCTAGACCTGTTAAATTTTGAGTTGTAGCATATGCAACTCCATTCTTAAACCATTGAAAAGTATAAGGACTAACACCACCACCAACTACTATACTTATTTCACCATTATCTGCTCCACCTGTAGCATCAGTTTTTGAATCCACACTTGCAAAGAATGTACAACAATAAGTACATGAACCATCATCTGTAGTTGCTAATGGATTATAATTACATGCGTTAGGATCTGTGCAACCTTTATTTTCATTTCCAGATGAAATAACTGGAGGAATATAACACTGCTCATGTGGTCTATCTGGACAGTCTTCCACACATGTATCATCTGTTACAGTTACAGATATTTTTTGTGAATTACAATTTCCTGTTGTAGTAATACATGTACATAAATCAAATATATGATTATTATCAATAGATGCATTTTCTACACAAAATCTAAATAATCCATTTTCATCTGTTTCTCCTATAACACCACCATTCCATATTATTTCATAACCCTCTACTCTATTTCCATTTTGATCTGATATAACAAATAATAAACATTCTGTGTCTTGACATGTTGTTACATCAGCAAATTCATTTATATCATCTGCAAATTGTTGAGGTTGGAATTCTAATGTTGATACATCAATACCCCAACCATGTTGATCTAAAGCACCATAGCCTTGACTATAATATGGATTACCTAAAGTTATATTTTCTAAATTTGCTAATGAGCAAAAAGGAGCTCCATTATTTGGTAAAGTATTATCAAGAATAAATGTACCATTAGGAGAACCTCCTGTAAAGTTTGTAACTGTTACATTTGTTAAATTAGAAGTAATTGTTGTATTTCCTAATCCACCTGGTGCAGCTTGAGTTAAATTTAATACCGGTTGAAAAGAAGTATTTTGAGAAAAAAGTACACCTATTTGACCATTATGTCCTGCTGGATCTTCTATACATGCTTTTAATGATAAAGCAACATTGACAAGACCATTTGCATTAGCATTAAATGTATTAGTTGTAAGATTCTCAGCTGCACCAGCAGTATATGTTTTTGTTATACCTGTTGTTGATACTATTTGAATTGTTTGACCTATTGAAAGACCTGTTGAAACAAAAACAATTTTTCCTGTAGCAGAAGCGCTTATACCATTTCCTGAAGTTATAGCCCCTAATGCATGTAAACCAAATGGTCTATGAGTATCTGTAATAGTAGTAGGCCTTGTAGGATATAAAAAACATTTAAATTGATGTGTAGGATTTTGAGATAAATATGTATTTCTTTGGGATACAAACTCTTGATGATCAGCTTTCCAACATGGTGTTAATGTTGCATCTGATCCATTTGCTGCAGATCCTGTACCTATAGTTGCGGCAGCCCATGTCATTGCTGTAGGAGGTACTATACTTGATCTATTATGATATGGTTGTGCTACTGAACCATCTGTACTACCTTGTGCTGATTCATCTGCAAATACTATTACTAAAACATTTTTTGCAGTTGCAATAGGTGGTAAACCTATTGTAGGATTAGTTAATGCATATGTACCACTTACATTTGCTCCAGCACCTCCACTGTTATATAATGTAAAGCCATTATTTTCAAATAACTTTAATGTTTGCCACATTTTAGAATTAACATTTGAAGGAAGAACTGCATCTGAAAATGTTGCTTGTACACAAGGACCAAAATCAACCGGTGGTGTATTTGTATTACATCCTGAATCTACACCTCCACAAGATCCTGAATTATTAAAAACTCCTGTTATAGGTTGTATTGCCCAATCTAACCATCTTTCTCCTGCTACTGAAACATGAAAATCTTGAATAAGACCTTGAGGGCTGGGGCAACCACTTAGTGAATTATTTTGTCCTCCTAATGAATCTATCCATTGTTTTACTGCTAAATGTGCTTTTAAAACATCATCAGCTGTTAAAGATGATGCATCATAATAACAATATATTTGAACATCTTCATTTGCCATACCACATAAAGCATCTACCCACGCTGGTCTATCAGCGTCATCAGCAGCTCCTTCAGTTGGTACTACATACTTTGTAGTTGTTGTAACTTTATTTGAATATCTAAAAATTTCACTATCTTGATAATCACATATATATTTGGTATTTAACTTTGATGTGAAGTTTGAGGTACAACAAGATCCTACTCCGTATCTGTTATACTTATACTTTTTAAACACTTCATCTGCAAAATCACGCTCTATGTTTATCTTTTTAACCGTGTAATCTTTTTTATTCTTAGCCATTTTTTTTATTATCTAATGATGCATTATAAACATGCACGCATTGTTTGCATACAGTTGCTCCATCTTTTGCTTTTGTCTTTTGACATCCGCAGCCTATTTGTTTTTTGCAGTGTTTACATGTTGCTGCCATTTTTTTTTTGGTTTTTGATTTAACAGTTTGAACAAGTTATCTTATTTAATTTAGATTTAGCATAAGTATAAAGTTCTAATCCTGCTTCTGGACTAGCACAATATTCAACTTTAGCTTTAGCAGCATCTATATATAGCTTAATATCCATCATTTCATCTAATAATGCTTGCCTATCTCTAGATGGTTCACATGCTTGTATGTCAAGTTTACATAATTTATCATACCATGTTTTCATGATATTAGTAATACGTAAATAATTATACTCAACAAATACTTTATTATGAGGGCTTACTTGATATCTTATAATATATAATCCATCTGGTATTACAGTTCTTTGAGTATTACAATCTGTAGTTTGTATCCCTAATGAACATGATTCTAGTACTAAATCAAACCCCTCTTGCACTTTAATTAATGCAGGTTTATTAAAACCTGGTGGTGTTATCAAAACTTCAGGACAGTCTACTTTAAGATTTTTAGCATACTTGCTTGTATCTTTTATAGCAAACACTTCTGGATTTGACACATTTAATACTTCTAAGCTTAGTATATGTTTTGCTGCCATTTATTTATAATTATAAATTGTAAAAATAGTATCTATTAATAATATACAAAATATTAATAAGAATTGAAAAAAAAAGGGTGGGATATTTCAACCCACCCTTCTTAAAAATAAATCTAGTAACTAACTATTATATAGTTTGTATAGGAACAAATCTACCAGCAGCTTTAGCTTCAAGATGTAAACCTGTTATAAATTTACTTATATCACTCCATAAAGTGTTACCACCACTACCACATTCTACATGAATCTCATATAGATATTGATCATTGTCAAATACTCCAGTAGGATTATTAAATCTAGGAACAGTATGTTGAATCTTATAGTTTCTATAAAATTTTGTTCTATCAACTGCAGCTAAGATATTATTACCTTTTTCAATTTCTCTAAATCTAGCAGAGTCTCTGTTACCTTGATTATGTCCTCCATCTTGAGAATATCTTCTATCTAAAATTAGATCTCTTAAAACATTCTCACCAGTTTTTTCTGTTTTCGCAAGAACAACATTAACTGTTTGATTAGTTGGAAATTTAGCAAAAGCAGCTGAAGTTCCTTTTCTTTGTGTAAGACAACTATCTACACATACATCACCATCTTCATCTAATACTCCAACTTTCATAGTTAGTGGTTCATGATCAACATTATCTCTAGTGTCAAATGAACAGTTATCAAAGAAAGTAGGTGTATAACCAACAGTTAATCTTAAAATATTATTACCTTGATTACCTGTGTGAGTAGATGCAGTAACAAAAGGGTTAACAATTGGATCAGCATTAATTTGTGCTGCAAATTCAGTAGCAACTGCTGCACCAGGTATTTGACCAGACATATCAGCACAACAATCTTTTATATAGTAAGTTGAATATGCAAATCTGTTTAAATAACGTAATACTGCATTACCTTTAAAATCTAATCTTATCTGATTTCTTAATGATGTTGAACCATCACATTCAATACAATTATTTGGAATTTGAATGTCCACTACAGCAGTAGTTGCAGCATCACATCCTGCATCATCCTCATATAAAGCAGTAAGGAATTTTGGTATAATAATTTTACTCTTGTAAGATTCTGCATAACCTCCATGGAAGTTAACGCTACCATCTAAATTATTAGCAGGAATTGCTCCACCAAGAACATCATCACCAGCACCTAGAGATCCAACAGAAGCAGGGTTACCTGCAGCATTAGTAGTTAAATTAAAACTACCTTGAGCTAATAAGTACCCAGTAGCAGTAGGCATTCCTGAATTACCTACAGTACCTGCAACACCTACAACAGCATTTGTTCCAGCAGCACCACTAGTACCTAAACCTAATCCTGGACCAGGTTGTTTAACTGATTGGTAAGTACTAGCATCAATAAATGCTAACTCACCTTTTGTTAGAGCAGATGTAGCTTTTCCAGCAGTTTTTACAATACTAGAAGGTACCCACGTCTGTCTATACGCATGATTAAAATAAGCCATTTTTTCTATTGCCTCCTATTTTATTCAGAGGACTTTATTAAATTACAATACAGAATGGGTTTACTATACCAGTGCAAAAGTACCCAAACCTGAACTCTTACACCTCTTATATATAATATAATACTTTTTATTTAAATAATCCGTATTAATTATTTTTTTCTGCCATTTGTGATCCTCTCATAGCCTGAGCCGCATCACTTATATCTCCAGCAACAATTGACACAGCTTCATCAATAAGTAATTCTACAATATCATCTTTAAACTCACATTCAATATCAGCAGCTGATAAAATGTTTGTATAAGGATCAACACATCCTTGAATTTCTATATTAATTGGTTTTCTGTAATATAGTAATCTTGGATTTACAATTTCAAAATCTCTCTTATATAATCTTATTTGATTATTATTTAATGTACAAAATGTTTCACCCCATTCAAAGTCTGGTCTTTTTAATGGGTCTCTCATATACATTTCTATATTAGCTTCCTCTACTAAATAAACCGTCATTGATCTAGGTTCTTTATTACAACATTCTGTAGTAGCTTCTATATCAACTCTTTTAAATTCCAAATATTCTTCTGGGAAATTAGTTGCTACATCAAATTTATCATTAGGTGATATAGTAAATAAAACTGTAGTAGTTAATAATCTTTGAAGATCATCTATTCTTCTTTTAGATGCTTCATCACCTTCTTTATATAAGTTATTACCATGTAATTGTCTTCTACACCATTCAATTTGTGCTTTATTAAAAGATTCAACAATTTGCCAGCACTCTATATTATCATAGTCACTGCTGGCAATCTTGTTAAGCCTTTGTCTAAATTTTAATTCAAGTGTAGTATTATTCATAATTACATTGTCATTAAGTAATCAAACTCTTCTTTACAACTTTTTAAAATTTCATCATTCTTTGGATTCTTTAAATATTCTACAACTCCTTCTTTAGTAGTAGAAACCTTAGCACCTGTGTCTCTATGATAAATATATCCATCAGTCTTAGTAGTAAATATATTTGCAGCTAATAAATCTTTTACTAATACTTGTAATTGTAAATCTTTATTAGATAACTTAGATGATTTAATAAATGCTCTAGAAGCTTTTTCACTACTTTTTTCAGCACCATCACCTGTAACATATAAATCCATTACTTCATATAAAACATCAATAGGTGTAGAATCTGTATATTGTGTACTATTATAATCTAATAATTTTGTTATATATAGTAATTTAGTTTTATCTGTATCATAAAGATCTGATAAAATACCTAATGCTTTATTTCTAATTTTAGAAACTTTTGTTCTTTCTTGAATTGTTTCTTTTCTTTCATCAAGATAAAATTTATATTTACCATTTAATTTTGCTGCTTCTAAACTAGGAGCAACTAAAGAAAAACCCCCAGCTCTAATTGCATATAATTTTAAAAGATCATAAGGATCTGCAGATGGATCCAAAAATACAGGATCATTTCCTACACTTACATTTACCTTTTCCCAAAAATCATCATTATCTGGTCTAACAACTTTTACCTTAGACCAAAACTCAGGATCATTAACATCTATAATATTTGTAGCTAATTCTTTCTCTAATTGAGAAACTACCTGTCTAATTTCTTTTACCTTTGCTGCTTTTTCCTTTGTAGGTAATTTTTTAACATCAGGTGAAAATTCATTTAAACCTGTGATATATCTTCTAATTCCATTTCTTTCAAGACATGTAACAGACTCTGTGTGTTTTACACCTTCATGTAATGTCATTGAATATCTTTCTAATCCCATATTTTCTATTTCAGGATTAAAGTAAGGACGTATAGTTATATTATCATCCTTTACTGCATTTGTTTTTTCTGTAAATGTTACTGTATTTTCCATTTTTTAAATTTATTAGTTTTTTAATTTTGGTTTAAAAGAAAGTTGGAGGAGCACTAAGCTCCCCCGTCTTTCCTATCATTAATAAGATTAGAATGATCCTCCAGTAATTGGATTCTTCATAACAATCTTAAGCACTTTAGTTGGGTCTTTTACCCATACAGAAGGCATGGTTTGTGTCATCATCACTCTATATCCATTGAAGTGTCCTGAAGACTGGAATCCTTGAGTTCTTCCCATGTAGTCCATAGTACCATTTTGGTAGAACCACTTAAGTTGATTATCCCAAGAAAGCTTCAATAAGAAGATGTTGTCATTACCCTCATCAGTTACATCAAATATGATAAAGCTGTAAGAAGATAATGGTCTACCATCTACTAATGGATTCTCAATATCATTAGTGTGAAGGTTATCAAACGCTGGATTCAATACAAACTTAACGTTTGCTAAGAATGGAATTACCATACTAGTGTAAGCAAATCCAAATCCTAAATCCATACCAGAACCAGTTACTGCACCAATGTTATCAGCATTAGTAACCATATTGTTAGCATCTTTAGCTTTAGCAGCAATTGCAGCATTAACTAATTGCATACCTCCAATACCTGTTTGTACAATTAACTGACGTTTTGGATCTGGTCCATCAAAATCAACTTTACCAGCATAGAAGTTATATAATTCATTTCTGAACATATCCATGCTAAATTGAGTTTTGTTGTATACTCTTTTGAATGAGTTATCTAATTGCTTCCAAAGACCAACAGACATTCTTAGATCATCTGGACCGTCTTGTTTAACTCTACCACCATGACCCCACATTAAGTAACACTCAATGTCGTTTGCAATTTTTGTTAAGTGTGCAGCTTCCAAAGAAGTTAAGAAAGTTCTTGAAAGTGTACCATTATCAAATGCACTCTTCATGTAACCTTTACCCATTGCAGATGCAATAGACTCAATAGAGTTTAAAGATGGATCAAGATTCTTATCAAAGTTTCTCCAAATCTCAGTTACAGGCACAGTACCATCAGCATTCATTCCTCCTTTAAGCATTAAATCTGCTCTAGAAGAAATAGAATAATGTACGTGTGCTTCAGCTCCTCCAACAAAGTTGTAGAACTCTCTGAAACCTGCTCCTGTTGAAATATCAGAGAATCTTTCTCCGTATTCACCTCTTGCAGAACCTTTTCTGAAGTATTTAGTTCCAGCTACAAGGAAATTTTTTGCATCAAAAGCAGCAGAACTGTCATTATTTACAAGTGTTACAGTATAGATAAATCCATCACCTGCTGGTATAATATCATCAGCTGTAATGTAAAGTTCTTTACCATTATACTTATCATATGTGATGATGTCCCCATGACCAAAATCTCTTTTTGATAATTTGATCTTAAAAGGTTGACCATCTATTCCTGCTGCATCAGCTGTGCCTGCAGGTTGTCCTAAAGACATAGGTAAATCTTGAGAGATAGGTGTTTGCCACTTATACTCCCCTCTAGCATTGTCCACCATAATTGTATTCTTACCACCAAACGATGCCATTTGATATAAAGGCATTTCTACCTTTTGTGTCATTGCCCACAGTTCTACTGGACCCATGTCCATAGGTTCTGCGTCACCAAGCATATTAGTTAAGTGATATGAATCAATATGAGAACTTGCCTTGTACTTGGTATCTCTTAAAAAGAGACCGTTGTTTAAACTAGGTGTTGCCATTTTTTTTCATTTTTTTAGTTAATAATTAATTTAATATACATACAATTTTCATTGTTTTTTTAAAATCTTTTAAAGATGTTATTACTTCTAGGTAATGTTCTTCTTCTAACACTTGGTTTTTCATTAGTAGTCATCTTATCACTAGCAGAAGCACTCTTACCAGCCTGAGCAGTTTTTAATTTTCTAACTGTTTGCTCTACAGCTTTATTAGTTCCTTTACTCATTACTTGTGCTTTATAACCTTCTGGATCTGATAATAACCACAATGCTTCAGTTACAAGTGAATAGTTTGGCTCAACAAATTGATACTTCTCTAACAAGTGTCCTAATAAATTAGTATTCTGTCCACTAATTGAAGGATACTGAGGATTTACTAAACCATTATATAAAAGAGCCTGAGTCTTTTTGTTTATTTTAAGATCACCAACTTTACCATCTTTTAATGTATTATATACGTTAGCCATATAATTTTCAGATGCTTTTTGTTGTTGAGCTTTTTTCATCTCTTGTTCTTGCAATCTTCTTGCAACAACTTGCTCTTGCATTTTATCTAATTTTGGTTTAAATTTATTTGCTTGTTTTTCAAGCTTACCTAAATCCTTCCAAATATCTATTTCTTCTTGAATATCTTGCGGTGTACCATAACCAGTAGCCGTTAAATATTCTCTTACTATATGCTCTTGTCCAGCTTCTGAAGAAGTTGAAAGTTCTTTAACTTGTTCAACCTGTGCTAGAGCACCAAATAAACCTTTAAGATCAGTACCACCATCAGCTACATATTTTGCAGCTACTTGCAATTCTTGTGGTAAACTATTAAAGAATTGCTTTGGTGTTTCTTTTCTTACTGCATTTGCTCTTTCATCCATATTAGCTTGAATAAGTTCCTTCCAATCTTTTGCAGTATAATCATCAAGATCTTTATCATCATCAAAAGGTATAATTTGTTCATCATCAATCATTTTCTTAAAAACATCTGCCATGCCTTCAATTCTTCTTCTACCCTTTGCAGTTGATTTCTCATCTTCTGATTCAGCAAGCTCTAAGCCTTCATTTAGTATTTCTTCTACTTCATCAGGTTTAATTTCTGGTTTATTTTTTTCTTTTACTTCAGCTTTAACCTCTTCTTTAACCTCTTCTGATTTTTCTTCAGTTTTCTCTTCAGCTTTCTCTTCAGCTTTAGGTTCTTCTTTTACTTCTTTATTATTATCTAAAAAAGATAAATCTACATTTTCAGGTTTTGAAAATATATTTGGTTTTTTTGTTTCCTTATCAGAAGTAACTATAGAATCAGCACCTGGAGCTCCATTAAAGATCTCATCTATATTTACATCTACTGATTCTACTGTTGTTGTTTCTTTCATTTTTTCTGCCATAATTAATTGGTTTTTAAATTATTAAAATTGGTTTTTTATCATATATACATATATAATATAAATATTTTTTTTCTGTAAACCTTAAAAATTTTAAATGATTTTAAAGATATTTTGTAGTATATAGCTATCTATACTATTCCTCTTTCTTTTTCTTAGATTTTGGTGCTGGTTGTACATCATATCTATTCTTATTTTCTCTTGCAACTTCTAGATTTTTCTCAGCAATCTGCCTTTGTGTAGCTAATTTTTCTCTATCAATAGCTAACTTTGATTGTTGTGCAGCATTCTGTACAGCTGTTTGTTCCTTTTTAAAGTTCATCTGCTCTCTATACTCATCTCTTTTACGCATATCATCCATAGCATCTTTAAAGTCACTTTGCATATTTTGATTAATATCCATTTGTGCACCATAACCAGAAGCTCTAATTTCAGCAACAGTAATATCTTTCTGTCTTTCAGCTTCAGCTTGTTGAGCTTGGAACTGTTGAGTCTGTTGTAATTGTTGCTGCTGTGCTTCAAGTTGTTGTTGTTGCATAGCTTGCTGATTCTTCATTTCATCTTCTTTAGCTTTCATTTGCTTAGTCTCAGTATCTTTAAGAGTATTAGTAACTTCAGCAATATTAGTTGCTTTGATAATATTACCAAGATCATAAATTGAAGCTCCAGTTGTATTATTAGTAAGAGCCATTTGCTTTAACTGATCAAGAATTTGTCTATGATTTGTTTTAGTTGTACAGAATACATTAAAATCTCTCATTAATAAATCTGTACCATTTATTTGAAAGTTAACTTTTTCTGCCTCAGAAGTAATATAACTCAATCTAAGAGAAGGATTAGTACTATGATAATACTGAGCTAAGTCAGTTCTCATTTGATGTACACGTGGCATTAAATGATCTGAGTGTTGTATAAAATACATTTCAGTCTGTGCGTATGATTGATTCATAGCCTGTGTAACTCCTGTAGCTGTTTGTTGTGCTATAGCCCCACCTAAACGTTGTGGATTAATACCAATAGATTCAAAAGCTTGTTGTTTAAAATGATTAGCTAATTGAATTCTAGACATTAATCTATTTGTTTGTTCTAGATTTAATGTTTGATAATGATTAAAGTTTGTAGCATTTTCAGTATTAGTAATAGAAGTATCTAATGGCATCATACCAAAATCCTTCATTGCTACATAAGCTTTAGCTAAATTATTTTTACCCCAGTCTTCACCCATAGAGTGACGTGGTAATGCATTTTGATCAAACATAATAACAGTACCTAGTTCATCTACTAGTATATCTGCTATTTGATTATTTACCATATTGTAACCTATTTGATATGGTTTCATTAAATCAATTAATGATGTAGACTTTGTATTTCTATCTGAAAATACTCTACCTTCTACTGGTAATTTACATCCATATAAAGAATTGTTACCTTTAAACTGATAATCTATTCTACCAGGTTTTGTCTTATTTATACCTAAGTAAATAGGTTGTTCTTCATTTGTATCATTTCTCCATGATGAAGGAGCATTAGGTCCTATTTTTACACCACCCCAAACTTCATTAATCCAAAACCAATCTATATGTTCTCCTTGAAGTAAATTATCTTTTGTTTTTTGTGTAAATGCTTTTGTATTATAAATACCTTTTTCAGTAAGTTTATATTTATCATCTACAATCTCTTGGGTTAAATCACCATCTTCAGTAATTCTAGTTAAATGACCCACACGTCTTTGAGTTTTCCAATATACTGTAGTAACACGCATCATGTTTTCATCTCCCCAATGTCTTATATCATCTCCCTCTTGTAATATTTGGGCTACAACATCACCTCCATAATTAGTTCTTATATCTCTATTTGCTAACAATTGTCTATATGCTAATCCTGGTTTTTGTGTATTCCATTCATGTGATCTTGTAGCATCATAGTAAGATCCATCATTTTGTTGACCATTAACAAGATATTTAGCATTTGAAGCTGGATATATACGTTCTAAAGATTTTAATTGCTTCTCATTCATTAGATAACCATAAACATCTATAACATCTGCTACAGACATCATATCACATTTACCTACAAAGTTTGAATCAGATATATATCTTGAGTCAGGTGACTTTTGATAAAACGTTAATGCAGGATTCCATAACTCTATTTCATAATCATCCTCCATCATACGGAAATGCCAAAACTCTCTATCACAAATAAGCATGTCTTTAAATGCTCTTTCTTCTAGTTCTTGCATTTTAAATCTTTCCTCATCTACGTTTAATTGATGATGAGCCCATTCTTCTACCATACTTCTATAATCTTTTGAAAAGAAGTCTTCTATTTCTGGTAGACTTTTAAGTTTATCTGGTGATATTTGTTGTTGAAATTCTTCATCTTCAGGATTACCACCTGCTTGAATCATTTGGAACATTAATTTATTTCTTGCATCAGTAAGTAAGTTTTCTTCTACCATCATTCTTTTTTGCTCTAACATCTCATTATATGATGTATCATCTACAGCTCTAAACTGTACTTTAGCAAATCTTTTAGAAAACTCTCCAACAAGAACATTTACAACATTTGGTATTATAGGATAAAATTTTAACTCTAATGCTGTCTCATCTTCTTTTGTTAATATATCAATAAGATCACTATATTCATTATTTTCTTCTGCAATATAGTCTGTTTTATCAATTATACCTTTTGCTAATTTGTAATTTTTTAAAATACCTCTAGCATTGTCTCTTAAGTAATCAAGACCTCTTGTCTCATACCAATCAAGATTCCAAGATGTCCACTTATCATCTTTTTCCTTATCAAGTAAAAATTGAATTGGTTGAGTTAATGTTGCAGAAACATGAGCACCTTCAGCTTTTGCTCCATTTTTTAATTGCATTGCACTTAATACTTTCATCTATTCTTGTTCTTTATAAATTATTGTATCTTCTGGATAGGAATTATAAACATAAATATATTGGATATGGCTATAAGGAGAATCATCATCAATTGAAGTTGTAGTTACCCATTCATATAACATATTATTTAATATTTTTAAAGGGATTTCTCCTTTTTTTATTTTTTGTATATTTATTACTCCGCCCAATATTACTAAAAGGTCTCATAGATAATTTATACAAATTTTGGGAATTATCCAAGGAATCAAGTGATTTATCCTTCTCTTTACGCTTTATATAGCCTCTATTAGCTTGTTGCATCTTAGCAAATGCAACTAGAGCAGCAAATGAAACTAATCTATCTACGTTTAATCCAGGATAATATTGTAACATTTCTGTTATCAACATCTTATCAGGTATCCTTTCAACACCATATCTTGTTTTTATAACATCACCATTATCATCTGTATCTTCTTCTATAGCTTCTCTAATAAATTCTATAGCATAAGATATTAAATGACTTTTAAATAATGTACCTGTATTTTTCCATCCATATTCTTGAAATACATTATTATTAGATCCAAGGTCTTTTAAAAAAACCATTTGTGATCTAGGTACAAGATACTTTTGTTTTCTTCTTGATATCATATACTGTATAAATAAAGAAATATTATTCTCTACTATAGTCCAAGCATTATACCACTCAATAATCATTTCTAGTTGTTCATGTGTTTTATTTATATCATCATACCTACCACACCATGTAGCTACTATCTTATCACCTTCTACAAAAGTTTCTAAACCTTCTAATGTTTCTTTTGTCACTTCAACAGGATTTTTATAAACTATAATACTACAAAGTGAATCTGATGTAGTTGTTTTACCTTCTGAGACAGGGTCAATAGAAGCATAGTAAGTTCCAAAATTAGGATTCTTTATAGGTCTTTCCCATACTGTAAGCACACCACCTTTGTCCTCTCTTTTTTTATTTACAGGAAATTCTAAAATAGGTAATCTTTTAGATCTAGTAGCACTAATACCTTTTTTATCTCTTTCAAGTTCTAAGAACTCATAAGAATATTGTTTATCCTCTATTCTTTTTAGTTGTCTAGATAAAAAACTTTGTGGGAAAATAGATGCTTTTCTATATGCAAATGCTTCTGCAATATTTGTAGGTTTCTGAGATATACGTAATTGATACTGTTCAGGATCTAGTTCACGTTTCCAATCTGTTCTTTCTGTTTTTATTGCATCAAGTGCATCATTTATTTTAGAGTTACCATAACTATCTATATAAGGAGGCATAGACCACTGCTCAGGTATAAATAAACCAGCTATACCTATTGTTCCTTTATCATCCATAAGATCTGTTTCAACACCTAGTATACCATTTGCTTCTGGATTCATAATCATCCTTTTCAATGGTTCACACTGATCAAGATCACCCACTGATCCTGCAGCTATAAACTGACCTGTTGTCATCATACCAGATGACATAGCTGGTCTAATATACTCATAAGTTTGATCCATTTTAGGTGCAATACCTGCCTCTTCATGAAAAAAGTATGTACAAGGGCCACCAACACCTGTTGTTGCATTTTTCTCAAATGATGCACCTTGTATTTTAGATCTAAGACCTCTTTGTGTTTTTCTATTATCTATTCTTACTTCAATCTTTTGCTCCCATAATAAAACTTTATCTGGATTATTTGGTCTATACCATGCTGTATGTTCATTTAAAAATGTAGCATACTCATCTAAAAATTTCCAAGATCCTTTATCATTAATATAATCTTTTAGTGATGCTCCTATTTTACATATAGATCCTTCTTCAAACCAATACTGATTTATAATTTTAGCCATATGAAAATAAGATGAAGCAATCTGTCTTTTTTTAAGTATAGCAGCATGTTTACTTTGCAGTTCACCTAATAATTCATACAATGCCATATGATATTGTGCATCTCTTACTTTAGCAAAACCATACTTCTTTTCTTCTTTATCAAAGATTGGTAAAAAGTTTAACCACATATAGTAGTCTCTAGTTATATACCAAGCTTTATTCTTATTTATAAATATAACACCATTTCTACATTTATTTTTTTGATCTTCCCAATAAGTCATAAAATCTTTTGATCTCATTGGTTTATCACAATAAAAACTATGTTTATTAAATAATCTAGCTTGTTCATTAAATAAATAAGAAGTTTCATCAAAAAGATACTGTCCTGGAACTTTAAAGACCTCATTAACAAAATCAATGAAGTCTTCTAAAGTTTCAAAATTAGTAACAGTCCATTTACCTTCTTTATATGTAGGAATGGATTTATACACTTAGTCTTCTAGTTTACACATTATAGCATGATCATACATGACTAAATGTGGTTCACCATCATGTTCCATATTTCTTACAGCTGCTTCTTCTAACCACTGTACAAAGTCACCTACTTTAATTTCTTTTACAGTACCACCTACAGCTACCACAGTACCTCTTGGTATTTGAATTTGTTGCTGATCTGGTAAAAAGATACCACTATCTGTTGTTTCTTTTTTAGGTACTGGCTTTATTAGTACTCTGTTTGCAATTGGAATTATTTTTTGTCCCATAATATTGATTTTTAGTTATTAATTACATTTGATCATAAGCAAGTCCTTGACCACCACGGACAGAACTTTTTTGTTCATCTTTCATATCATTGTATGCACCTTTGAATGATTGTCTAATTTGATCAAACTTAGCTGCAGTATTTACTAATGATGTTAAATTACCATCTCTACCATGTTCAATAGATGTGGTTTCCATATATCTTGCTAATCTATCTAACATAGATTTAATACCTTTGTATGCTCTAAATGTTGGAGTCTGATATAAATCTTCACAAAATCTAACAGCATTTCTTATTGACTCATCCTCTGGAGATTCTTCAAGTTGTATCTCATCTATAATTATTTCTTCTTTTTCATGTTCAGGCATATTAAAAAATGGATTCATATCAGGATCTGGACAAGTCATGTAAAATATATATAAGTACACTTCCATGTGTGTATCAGGATATTGATCCATAATATTCTTTAATGTTTTTAAAGAATAACAATGTTCTGATGGTATTACTTTACCGTTTTGTACGTCAAATAGTTTTGCTAACATATTGGGTTATCTTTTATCCACATCATTAAAGTTCTAACTTCATCTTTTAGATATGGTAGGTCATACATTTTTATATCTTCAAGTATTGGTTCTCCTTGCTCATTATATTCTACAATAGGATATCCATACTTATCTTCTCCTTTCTTTTTAAAAGAAACATGTTGTAATACTAATTTTCCTGGTTTAAGTTTAGGATTATGCTTTAATATAATATACATATATAAACTTAGTTGTAAATTATAATGATTTAAGTTACAATCATCAAGGTGAGTTAAAGGTTTAAACATTTTAGATGTTATACCTTCCCAATTTGTAAATCCTTTTTCTTTTATTTCTTTATTAGTTTTATAATCAGTTATATTTACTTTACCATTAACAATAGTAACTAAATCTGCTTGACCACAAATACATGCTGATTTTAAATAAGCAAAGTGCTCTGGATATACACCATCACTTAATTTTTGATTAGGAGCTATTTTATAGCCGTTTGAGTCACTTAATGGTCTTATGATAGGTACCTCTACTCCTTCACGCTCTATTGTCTTAAAATCAAGTAATCTATCTTCTCTTTCATTATGATACCAATTACCTAACTCAATAGCACGTTTAGTTTCCTTTTCCCAAATCTCTATAATCTCTTCAGGTTTTAAACCATACCATTTAGATCTTTTATTCTTACAAGCTTTTTTTGCAACAGCATCTCTATCAAATTTAGGTTTAAACTTTGAAATAAATGAAGTTACACTTGTCCAATTTATTTGATCCTTTTCTAGATTCTCATCTAAACTTTCATATATGTGTCCTTTTTCTTTAAATACTACTGGCATCTTCTGAGTCTTTTAAGTTACCATCAAAATTTTGTTTGTTAAGTTGTTTTTCTTCTTCTTCTGACATAATTGCTATCCATTTACCTTTTGGACATGATGCAGCTAATGCTCTTAATTTAAAACCTAAACTACATCCACAGTCAGCGCAACATGGTTGAGTTTTAGGTACTGCACAATTAACACCTTGATTATCTAAATGTTCACATTTTAAACAATGCTTCCATCTATCTTTTGCTATATCTTCAACATATTCTCTTTTCCAAATCTTATTTTTAACACCATCAAAAACTTGATCTATATGTTTTACAGCATTTAATAATTTACCTATTCTCATTTTTCCAATTTTTTTTAGTTAACAGTTCTTCATCAACACGTGCATTGGCTTTTTCTAATTTTTCTAATTTTTCTTTTACTGGTAAATGTTTACCATATCCAGAATATGTAGTTTTTTCCATATTACCTAACATATCCTTATGTCTTTTTATAGATTTTTCTAATCTATTCTTTCTTAAAATAAAAGTACCAAGATTTGGTAGGAGGACTCTAGTATGATCTAGTTCCTCTAGATTTTTTCTAATATTACCGTAAAAAAATCTAACCAACTCTTCTACCAAATCTGGATGTACTTCACATTCTAAAGCTATTTCTTTGAAATAACTTTTGTAATTCTCTGGGTATAGTTTATTCTGCAATACTCAAAAATTTAAAGTCTAAGAAAATAACACCTTGATGTTGTAAGTTCATATCTTCTATAATGCTTATCTTCTTTCCATCCTTAATAACTAAACCTTTTAATTTAGCCTTTTGGATAGCATTCCTGCAAGACTGAGGACTTTTAAAAATACCATCTTCAGATATTAATTCACAAAATTCAGTTAATGTTACATTACCAAGTTTTGCTAACTTACTTAAACAATTAAGATCAGCAGGACTTATTTGAATATTATTTAAAAAACAATATGTTAAAATCTGATACTTGATAATATCAAAATTACTTAATTTTACTTTCTTATCAACTTTAGTTACTACAGCCATGTTTTTGCAATGTCTTTACTTTCTATTAAAGTATAAGTAAAACTATTACTCCATGCAGCTCTTGCTTTTCTCATGATCTTCATAAATTTAGTCCAATCATCATTAGCTGCTATTACTTGACAACCTGCTGACCATTTATCTACTTGTGTAGATTTTTTACCAGCCCATTTAGTTGCTCTATGTATATTAATACCAAATAAACCCGTCTGAGTTTTATCATTATTTAAATTATAATACTCATCTCTATTATCATCTCTATACACAGTAACATCTCTACATTGTCCAAGTGCTTCATATCTACCTTGATGTTTTCTAATTTTATGAGATCCACGATATTGACCTTCTTTTAAGATAGCCACACCTTCCTTTCTCATAATATTCTCAACCCAATGGGTTCCGGGATCTGTTGTACAATCCATTTCATGATATTGCCATTCACCATCAACTTTATAAGCAAGAGTCATAGTATCATCAAATCTGTTAGTTACAACATTTTTAGTATCAGAGTTACGTACTCCAATAATATTAACATTATAGTCTCCAGATTCAAAGTAACGGTAACCTTTCCTCACTACCGCTTCTTTAATTTGTTCTCTACTATACTTCATCCGCTACTTTTTTTAATTTACGTTTAGAAACAACACCTTTATCTACATCATTATCTGATCCAGGCATAGGTGGTACTTGATTAGATACTTCAGCTTGTCTTTGAGCCATTGCTTGAGCTATATAAACTTGAGCTTGAATTCTTTCTGCTCTAGCTTTTTCAATATCTCTTAGCAAGTTCTCATATTCTAACTGAATTTTAAGATGCTCAACGTTCTCTGTATAGAACTGAGTGATTTCTTCACGCTTTTGAGCTAGTTGTTCCTCTGATAATTCTTGAGGATTTTCATTTTGTTCTGCCATTTTGATTTTTTTTTAGTTAAACAATAGTTTATTATACTACAAAAATACAAAAAATAAATTAAATAAATTTACTTTTAGCAAAAAAAAATTAAAAAAGTTTAGATTTTAATGATATCCATTAAGTAATTCAAGCAGTTCATCAATAGCTCTATGTCTATGAGAATCCTCTAGTATAGTTTTAAAAACATGTTCAGAATTTACTAATTTTGACATATCATGATATGCTGACCAGTTTTTATCTTTAAGATCTATTTGATATGAATCACCACAAAATAATAATTTACTATCTTTACCTAATCTACCAATAGCCATTGCTAATTGACTTCTAGTTAGATTTTGGAACTCATCTACTATTACAATAGAATTATCAAATGTACGGCCTCTAAAATGCGCCAGAGATACTAATTCTATCTTCTCTTCTTTCTCCATCTTTTCAAGTATCAAAGGTTTATTGTATACCTTACGCATATTTGATCTAATAGGTACTAACCACGGTTCCATTTTTTCTTTTTCAGATCCTGGCAAAAAACCATTATCTTCAGTAGATATTGTAGGGCGTGTAATTATTATTTTATTAAACTGTCTTTTGAAAAATTGATCTAAAGCTATTTGCACAGCAAGTAAAGTTTTACCACTACCTGCTTTTCCAACTATAAAATTATAAGGATGTTTTAGTATTTGTGCTTTAGCTTTTTTTTGTTCATCAGAAAGTGTTATTGAAAATCTTATTGGTCCTTTTGGTTTGGCTTTTCTTTTATTTTCTACAGCCATATATAAACATTTTAAGTTATTTTAAGTACATGTCTCTTAAGACAATGCATTTTTCAAAATCATCTTGCTCTGCAAAATAATCTATAATTGCTAAGACTTGTTCTTTATCAGGTTCTTCAGATAAATCATGTGCCATAACCATACCTAAACCATTTTCATCTACAAAGTCTTCTATTGATAATTTATTTGTTAAAAGAAGGAATGAGTTTAAGTTAGCTACATGGACTAATTCATTTTCAGCTTGTAGCTGTTCTAATTCTGTTAATTTATTAAACTCATCAAATTTCATTTTTATTACTTTTTTAGTTGCAAAGTTATATAAAAAAATATATTCCATGCAAATATTTAATTATTTTTTTCTTCAGTCTCACTTGTATCAATTAAAGGATCATAACTATTTGGGAATACGTAATTCATTAAACCAGTTCTTAAATAATTAGGATCATTAGAATCAAAAAAACTAGGATTTAGTCCCTCAAGAAGACCAGTTCCACCAGTAACACCAGCAAGACCAAGTTGATATGGTGTTTTAAAATAACCACTTTTTGTAAATGGTGTATATTTAGGTTTATTAAGTGTACCCAAATTAAATTTAGGAGTAAATGTTGTACCTGTAGATATACTAGAAAAAGGACCAGTAGGTGGTTTTTTACTTAATGAACGTAAATTAGTTAAATCATCTAAGTTATTAAATAAAAGATTACTTTTATTTTGCCATCCTGGTGTATTTTTAAGACCTTTTGTAAGGAACTGTGCTGATTTACCAGTATTAGTAAGACCCGTTAAAAGTTTAGCACCTCTACCAACCGGTACAAAACTTACAACATCTAAACCTAGCATACCAAATGTTCCTGGTGTAGGATTCTCTTTAAATCTCTCATATGCTTCATATTTATCTCCATCTACACCTAACACACCCCCGGCAGTCTTAGCTGCCCAATCAACAACTCCATATAAAAGATCACCAAAAGCAACATTAAACATATTCTTACCTCCAGATGGTCCTAAATGAAAAGCATCATATTTTAAATAATGACCTAACTTATCCCAATTTCTAGTTACCCAACTATCTTCAAATTTAGTTTTTGGTCTGTTTTCATAATAATTAAAAGTTTTATCTTTCCAAGCTCCTGATTTATCTCTTTCATCCAGATAAGCCATCCTTGCATCTTTCATCCAGTAAGGTACATCTCCTTCAGCAAAAGTACTATAATCAATATTACTTTCTCCAGTACCTAATAAACCTGCTGGTGTATTATATGTTGTAGGTATATTAGTTATATTATAAAGATCTGCACTTTTTTGCATTCCTGTTTTTATTGCTTCATAAAATTCATTATCTCCTCCTTCAGGATTATTTTTCATATATTCGTCAAAAGCAAGTCTTTCTTTAGTACCTACCATACCAACCATATTATCTAAATACATATTATTAAATAAATTTGTTGCTTTTGCATTATAATTTTTCTCCCATTCTTTAAATTGTTTTGTACCTCTATTAAATTGTGGGCTTTCAAAAAAATCTATTAATTTTTGTTGATTTAAAACACCTTGAATATTTTTATCATATTTTGGATTTATAATATCTCTCATTAAATTATACATAGGTACATTTTCCATATAACTTAATTCACCTATGTTTCCAGCACTTTTAACATCCCTTAAATATCTACTTACAAGTTGGTTAGGAACAGTACCTTCTTCACTAAAGTAATCAAATATAGCTTTCTCATAATCTTCTTCAGTTTTAATATCTTTATTAGTAAAATATGAAGAAGGTATACTTTGTGCTAATCTAAGTAAATCATCAACTTCTCCTTCAGATCTAAACATATTTAAAACAGGATCATCATACTCTTCTATACCTATTGCTTTACCTTTATAAATAAATTGTGGTACATTTGTTTTACCACCTTTGGTATCATACTCCTGAAAAGGCATTACATAACCTGCTTCTGATGCTGTACGTGCTAAATTAAACATTTCACCTTGAGACATATTCTCAATATCAACACCTTCTCTTTTTAACATATCTACATACAACTGAGCTGCGTCATTTCTTAAATCTTCAGAAAAAGAAGATTGTATCATATCTTGATATTGTTGAAAAAGACGTAATACTTCATCACTATACTCCCCACCATCTTTATATGTAGTTATACCTTTATCTTTAAAGTATTGATCTTCCCAATCATAGTTCTGTTTAAATAAATTTTCAATACTATTAGGTATAAAAGGGCTATACCAGCTGCTATATTTTTCTTCCATTATAGCATCTCTTTCTTTTTGTATTCTTTCTTGCTTTTCTTTTTCCTTTTTCTCTATTGTTTGATTAACCCATGGTTGTAGAAATGTTTCTAAATACGCTTTATTTCTTCCTAGTTTAGCTCCTCCTTTTTCTTCACCCCTTATATATTCTGCAAGTGCTAATTCAGTATTATCTGTTAAAATACCTTCTGCAAAATTTGGAAACAAACTTAATTTTCCAAGATTAAAAGTATAATCAGCTAACATAGCTTTCTTTTGATCTGATAGATTATCATAAAATCCTTCACCATAATTTGCATCTACATATATTTTAGTTTTTCTATGTGCTTCATTCAATGAATCATGTAGTAGTTCATTAGCTTCAGGCATTGACATGCCATCTTTATACATTTCAAATATATCTTTACCTTTAGTTCCATATCCAATTGTTGCTTCTTTTTCAAAAGAACCATCTGTATTTTGATGATAATATGGATAAAAAGTACCATTTTCATACCTTTTGTAATATCCACTACCATCAGGTTTCATAACAGAAGAGTTTTTAGCTTTCATAAATTCCATTCCAGCTTCTTGACTCTTAATAAAATCAATTAACATTTGATTATAATTAGGCTCTCCTCCATTTTGATATTCAGATAATGAAATTCTTGTAGCTCCTCCATTTTTATAAGTTCTATCAGGAGTATCATCTAATGCTAAACCTGGAGTTTGACCTCCATATTCCTTTGATATATTTTTTATAAATCCTCCACCTTTATATTTAACGCCTGCTGATCCGTCTTTAATATAATTTTCTAATATTTTTCTATATGGACCATCTTTTGGAAATCCTTTTGCGTCATAGTTTGCCAATATTTTTTCTACATATTCTTTAGGATACGAAAATATTTGTTTTTGATATAGAATAAGATCAGCTTGACTAGGTTCTACCATTCCCTTTTTATCATATCCGCCTTTATATATTCTAGCATTTTCAAATAAGTTATATGCTGGATCTTTTGCTTGATCCATAGTAATATCATCCAATAAGCTAGGATTTTCATTTATCCTTTGACTTCTACTTTTTACAGTATTACCAGAAGCGTCTTTAACACCTTCCATATAATAATTAAACTCTGGTGACTCACTATGCACATAAGGTGTTTGAGATGAAGACCTAATATTTCTCAGTTGATCATTACGAAGGTTAGGGTCAAAATCTCTAAAACCTAATTTGTATGCTGGATTAAGATGGTCAATACCCTGAAGATTTAAACCAATTAACCAGTCATCAGTAAGTTTTTTTACTTGAGCAGATAATAGATCTTTCTCCTGCTTGTAGAGGTTATATTTGTCAGAATTAAAATTACCACTTGAAGTTGACTCATTGTAACTATACTTAGTGCCTGGAGTATTCTTTAATTCTTCTAGTTTATTTATTTGCTTATTTAGCTTAAATAATTCCTTATTAAAATTTACGTCTAATCCAATACCCCTAGCATTACTAGCTAATTCCATATCCCCCGTCAATATTTTTGTGCTTGGAGGATATACAAATTGTCTAGGATTATAAAAATATACATCATTAAGAGCAGTAGATCTAGGCATAGCATTATACCTTATAGCATCTGCCATAGGTAATGCAAATGTATTTGTTACATGATCCCAGTTACCTGCAAAATGCCCAGGTACAGGTTCACCCGTTCCTGTAAAATGTACACTCTTTCTTCCAGTACCCTGTGCAGGAGATATCATAAGTCCCCTATCAAATACTAGATTATTAAAACGATTAGGTTCTTTTCTTATCAAGTCTCCTGTTAAACCAAGTGTTCCAAACTCATTTACAGAAGCAAAACTAGGTACTATATGTTGTCTTGCCTTTTGACTATAAAATGGTTCAAAGAGTGGTTTTACATTACCTGTTCCTACATAACTCTTCCAATCATCAAAACTTAATGAAGGACCTTTACCTACCTTTATAGTTTTCATAGGACCTAACATACTAGGTGGCGTAAGTGTAGGAAATATACTAGGTGCAATTTTATTTAACCTATTTCTAAAACCTTTAAGTATATTACTTACAGTACCACCAGGTTGTTTACGAATTGGATAAAACTCTGGTGGTTTAGTAAACAAATCAGATAAACTATAATCTAATTTAAACATTGGTCCAAATTGTTGTTTTGATAAAAGATTATATTCTTTCATATTCTTAGCATCTAGAAATCTAGACTCAGGTATTTCTTTTTTATTTAAAAATTTCATAAAGGTACCTTTAAAGTTTGGATCAATATCCATTAAAGAAGAATCTAGCTTTAAACCTGAATTACCAACATTAGTACGTATTCCTCCTTCTATTGTAGGAGATTCAATTATAAATGGTGACTTGTTATCTTTAAGAAACATACCCTGATTACCCATTTCTCCAGAGTATTTATTTTTTATCTCTCCAAAAGGAGCTCTACTTATATTAAAGTTAAGTAACGCTTTTGGATCTGTTGATGGTAAACCTTGAATTGTTACGCCAAAATCTCCATACTGTCTTAAATTTTCACTTAGTTCTGTATAGTAAGGTGTACCGCTTTTATTTGTAAACATATTTAATGGTACTCTACCAACACGATTTACATCAACCACATCAGGAAACATCTGACGCATATATGCAGCAAGTTCAGGAGTATATTCAAAAACTGTTCCCTCATCATCTGTTACATTCTGCACCATTTTATATGCATTAGGATCTCCAGGTCTAGCATTCCTATCAAAACCTAATTTAGTTTTAGGTATATATAAACCTTTTTCTCCAGTGTTAATATGAAAAGAAGCTTTAGGATTATTTTTTTGAAGATTACCAACGATATTCATAAACTCTATTTGAGATTTTTCATCACTGCTATTAACTAATGTTTTTAGATAATCTATTGCATCTTGATCTACTGCTTTAGTATTATCAAATATAAAATTACTTTTTACTCTTTGATTTATAGGATTGTTTTTAATACTTAAAAATCTATTTATAGTACTAGGACTATATTTTTTATTGAGAAGATTCTTAGTAATTCTCTTTATTAACTCCCTACCAGGTTGTGCCTTTGGTAATTTCTTTTTTAATTTTCTTGCCATAATTAATCAGGTGATACTATAATATACAAAAATACTAAAAATTATCCTAAGAAAACCCCGTACACTTGAGCACACATCCTAACATAATAAAAAAAGTTGTATGCATTGCATTTTAGTTGGGTCCTACTCTTTAGGCTCCCCTCTTAATTTCTGGCCTGTATGTCCCCGGGATATACAGTGCTACACAAATAAAATAATGTTTAACTAAAAAAATTTTTAAAAATGGAAAATTTAGAAACAACTCACTTCAAAACTCTTACTCAAACTAAGAGAGGTGCTATCTTCACAGAAAAACCTGCTACAGCTGCACAAGTCAAAGCTGCTAAAGCACGCTGGGACAATAGGACCAAAAATAAGCCTAATGGCAGTCTTAAACTGGGCTCCGCCACAGTTAAAGCCTACACAGCTACACCAAGTTTTGGCAAGCAATACTTTGTAGCTGGTGACTTTAGCAAGGTCAAGAAAGCAATACCTGTCGGCACTGCTGTAGACCTTGTTGTCACAGACAAGCCTGTAGTGAATAGCACTACAAAACAAGTAATCAAGAACTTGTTCTGGGCTTACGCACCAAGCAAGTAATCTTGTAAGCAAACTCTCTGGTAAAACAGGGAGTTTTGCTTTAAATTAATCACTATCATGAATATTGCTAGTGTAAATTGCGTATTGCTGCAAAAAAAATGTGTTGTGTGTGCATAATTGTGTGTGCCACATCACATTTACCACATTTCTCCACTTTATTCCACTGTTGAAATGTTGTAGCACATAATAAATAATATAGCTATCATGAGAGTATATGTAGTGGTTAAGAACAGTAATCAGCTGCAGCGTCCACTTCTATACTCTTATGTATGCTCTCTCTCTATAGAATGAGCATATTAGTATCCGGAATATTGAAAAATGAGATAGTATGGTTACATCTAATATGTAGTAGCTTAGGAAACCTAGGAAACCTGAGTAGTACTAAAAAAAAGCAAAAGGGAGGGTTTGAGGCAAACTATATTAGAACAGAGGTTCAATTCCTCTATATCTCACAAAAGGAATATAGCTATAGGCACCTATAAATGCATGACTAGAATGTTAGATCATTGTGTGTAAGGAGTCAGGAATTCTTGTACGGCAAGATGTAAAAGAAGGGGTATAACCATTATCAGATGACCCAGACCTGAGTAAGTTGGACGGAGGGTCCTAAGTTAGCCTTACTACACTTAGTTCATGGCGTGCCTATAGTCTATATGAAAATTAATTAATTATAAATACACACAATAAAATGAGAAAAGATATTAAAAAATTAGAAGAGCATCATAACACATTATTGATTGCTCATGAGTATCACTGGAGTGAAAAACATGAAGACAGATACCAGAACTACAGATTAAAAGAACATGTAAATGTATTTAAGTTTGATGAACTTGAATGGACAATAGTATACATGGATAGGTCAAGTGATGCATATCCTATCTTGCGTGAAGCAAGAGCATATGTACACTTTGATAATGGATTCTACGTATCTATACTAAGTAGTCAGCATTCTAGTGGAAACATAGATCAGTATGAAATCGCTATATTAGATGAGAATGGTATATGTTATGATACACCGTTGACTAATGATGTAGTAGGTTATCTTGATGAAAAGGGCGTAGAGAAATGGTTAAAAGATGTTTCTGAACTAGATTATGATAATAGAACTGGTATGGGATTTCTTGGGTTAGAAGAAGGTGATGAGGATTATGAGATATTGAAAGATTATAAAGACCCTGAGCATGGATAAAATAGCATACTTCATGTATAAATGCAGACGGTATATAGTTCCTGTAATTGCAACTGTGTACTGTCTGCTTATACTAATACTAATTATAATAGCAATCTTATGAAAAGGAAATTATATAAGAAAATAATAGAGAGCATTACTAGATTACAAAGATATTTAATAAATAGAATTGATGGTATAGATCCTCAAAAGGGTATAACGCTTGTTAAAGATAAAAGATTATTTAAAGGTAACAAGTGTCATATTGGTACATGGCAGAATAATAAATATGATAAGGGTATTACCTGGAATAATATTATTTATAATAACTATATACAACAGATGTATAGTATACTTGCTGATAAAACCTATATGATTATGTTTATTAATATTAACCGTGCTAAATGGGTTCATCAAAAGTTAGATCTTATTGACCTTATGGTTAATGGTACTAACTCTGACTGTGAATCATTAACAGGTAGTATGGTTATATTTGGTGATGTAAAACTTAAAGTTACATTTAGTATATACCAATGGACTGAGTTTGAATTGCGTTCTGAAGTTGATGGTCTTAAGTTTATTAATAACTGGGATCAGATAGAACTTATTCGTAAATATAAGACAGCAACAAAAGATATATATAAAAAATTTAAGGATGCAAGTCCTGAAACTATTGCTAGTATATGTAAAGTACAGAATAAAAGTATAATAATGGATTTAAATAAATTAATAAAATGAAAAAAGAATTAACTGCAAAACTTATTGAGCTACATGTATTAGATAATCTAACAAGAGTAGTTACAGAAAATAGCATGGACAAAAGATTTATATCTAAAGTTCTAGCTGAACATCTTTCTGCTGAAGTAGCTGAGACTATTATACAAATGGCTGCATTTGGACATAGTATACCTATTATTTCTGTAGGTGACTTGGTATATGCATCTATTGATAAAGAATGGGTCAAGAAAGATCTTGGTGATATAGATGTTCTCCTAGATAAAGGTAATGCATTTGAACTTAACGGATCAATATATTATCTTGGTATTATCACAGGTGATTCTACGTACGGTGAGTATAGTTCTTATTCAGTTGAAAAGAAAATTACTTTCAGTGGTGTAGATGATAATCTAAAAACTAAAGAGGTAAAGGAAACAATATCTATATTGAATATTATTCCTGCAGATCCAGAGTACCTTATAAAGGTGCTACCAGATAATACATTCCATAAAATAGTAGGTGGAATGCATGATATTAAGGATGTAGAAATACAATCTTAGCTATAATACTACTATAAATCTTAACCACTCTGACTCAAAACTGTTAAACTTATTAATAATATTACTACTTTTGTAGTATGTTATTACAACTTAAAACTGGTTTTACAATAGAGATTCCTACAGAAGTCTACTTAGATATGACGGATGAGGAACTTCAAGAGTTAGAGTGTTTAGGGCCTTCTCAACTCATGGAAATCAACAATCCATTCTATAAATCTTACGCAGGTAAAACAAAACTAGACAAGCCTGTCTCAAAAGAAGAGACAAAGGCATTATATGATGTACCTGATCAAGAAAAGTTAGATGAGTATTTTGACCATGAGAAAGAGGACTACTAATTAAATATTTTAATAACACTTTAAATTAATTCACATGAATTTCAAACAACAACCAGTTGTCATCTGTAAAGATGACCAAAAAAACACTATACGTGTATCTAAAAACAATCCTGAGTATGCTCACATAAGATTAACACAAGAAAGATCTTGGTTATCTGCTAATGGGTGGTTTACTAAAAGAGAAATAAGCACATTAATACATGGTAAAACTGATGAACTAAAGGCTTCTGGCGTAGGTAGAAAGTCTAAGTTACCAGGTAATATCTATATTAAAGAGCAACTTACTCCATTTAGTAAAGATGATCCTAAGAGAGATCTTAAGTTTGCGGGTAAGACAGGTGTTACATGTAAAGCTGCTGATCCTGACACAGGAGAAATAGTAGATATATATAGAAAAACTTTTTATGATGCTACAGGTACTAAGGAAGATACATTGATAGAGCACATAAATGGTGATGAGATTAGAAAAGCAAACAATGCTGACTCTGCATCTATTAATAAGATGATTGAGAAAGCAGTTGCTGATCGTGAAGAGTCACAAGAAGAAGTTAATCCAAATCAAAGAGATCTATTTGAAGCAATTGAGGAAGCTAAGGCTGAGGAGATTGAGAAAGCTGAAGAAGATGCATTAGATCCAGATGAAGATGAAGCTGATGATGTGACTGTTGAAGATTCTACAGATGAAGTTGAAGTAGAGGTAGAGGAGGAAATTGAAGTATTGGAGGAAGAAGAAGAAGTAGAAAACAACCCGTTTAGTTTATAGACACTTCTAAACGGAGAGGTTGGAGAGTTCTTGCATGTTACTATAGGGAATGCAGAGCTCTCCTTCCTTTTTTATACCTAATTTTTAACCTTTAATACATATAATAAAATGCAATTACAAGAACAACTACTAAAACTAAATCAACAAAAACTAATAAACAGATATGATTATCTAGGTATATTAGGAACTTATCAAACAATTAGCAAGGATCTTTACCAACCTATTGTTTATAATAACCTTAACCAAACCCAACATTTCTTATTTAAAAGAGTGCTACATGGTCTTAATGTCTACACACCAGAAGAAATAAGTAGCATGCACTCATTAAAACGTAAGAGAATTAAAAGAGTATGGAGACGTGGTCAAAGAGTTATAAATGCATGGAAGCAGATCATATGCAACAAGAGAGCAAATCAAATATTCAAGGAATACTTTTCTGAGAGCCCTCTTGGTAAAGCTATTATAGCTAGCAATGATCATTATGTTGATGATAAGTTTGTCAATAGAATGACATTAAAAGAACTTGATATTAAGTATGAAGACTTACTCATTAAGTTCATTCAAGAGGGATTATTACCTCAGAATTTTTTATCTTTGAAGTATGTTAAAAGCTAAGAAGAAATTGTGTGTAGGATGTAAGTCTGAGCAGTACATTTGGAAGAAGCAAGGTAGGGATAGATATTGCAAACCCTGTTGGTTTAGGAATATAGCTACTACTAAACCGGTTAAGTTTAAAAAACCAAAACCTATCAAAAAAGTTTCTGCTAAAATGTCTGCTCAACTTACTGTATACACTCAAGTAAGAAGAGTATTTATGGAGAAACATCCTATGTGTGAGGCAAGACTACCTGGCTGTAATACACACTCAACAGATGTCCATCACAAAAAAGGTAGAGGAAAACATTTATTAGACACAACTACTTGGTTATCAGTATGTAGAACATGCCATAACTGGATAGAAGAACATCCAAAAGATGCTATTCAGTTAGGTTATTCTGAACCAAGACAATAGATATATTATGACAAGAGCATTACAAATAGCAAAAAATTTAAAAAGAACTATAGATAAAATGGATGACACAATTAAACCTGAAAAAGAAATCCATTATGTAAGAGTAACTAAGTCAGAACTAACAAAAAGACTGAAGTATATAATTAAGAAATATAAATTAAATAAAGAAGACTTATGAACAAGAGACTATCAGAAGAACAGATAATAGAAGATGCTGTCAAAAAAGCGGAAACTGTTGCTGCATTTAATAACCATGTAAATCAAATTAAGTATAAGGAAGTGCTTAATAAGGAGATTGCAGAAGCAAGGGAGTATACAAACGTAGACAAGTATGTATATATAGATACACATCAATTAATGAAGACTGATAAGCAGCACATCATTGAAGTACTAATGCATGCTATGGCTACAATAAGACATTTGAGAAATGGGAAGAGCAGAAGTACAAAGTAAGGCGCTTGATATAGCCTTGACCAATCATCGGTGTGGTCTTGGTATATCTATGGGCGTGGGCAAGACAAGGATTGCATTGCAACACATGATTAAAAACTTTAATCAGTTCAGTACATTCCTTGTTGTTGCTCCTAAGAAATCTATATTTAAAGCATGGCAAGAAGAGTGTGAGAAGCTTAACTGTAATCACATCTTGGATCATGTAACATTTACTACATATCTTTCTCTTAATAAACAAGATCCAAAGGGTTATGATATAGTATACCTTGATGAATGTCATAGTTTACTATTTAGCCACAAGGATTTCTTGGATAATTATCAAGGAAAGATATTGGGACTAACAGGTACGCCACCAGTATATGGTGAGAAAGCACAGTTAGTTAGTGAATTCTGTCCTATTAAGTATAGCTTTGGCGTTGATGATGCCACTGATAATAATATACTTAATGACTATAGGATCATTGTACACATGTTACCACTGTCTGGACTTAGGAATATACCTAAGAAGAAGCATGATGGAGGAGTATGGTACAACAGTGAGATGAAGGAGTATCAGTATGTAACAGGTAGAATAGATGATGCAAAGCCTGGTAAACCTAAACAACTTGCTAGTATAATGAGAATGAAATCAATGATGGATTATCCAACTAAGGAATCCTATGCTAAGAGTCTTATAAATATGATAGATGACAAGTGTATTGTATTTGCTAACACACAGAAACAAGCAGATAGAATGTCACAGTACAGCTATCATTCTAAGAATCCTATGTCAGAGGAGAACCTTCAGTTGTTTAGTGATGGGCATATTGATAAGATGTCTTGTGTATTACAACTCAATGAGGGTGCTAACATTCCTGGTTTAAAAGCGGGTATAATCATGCATGCTTATGGTAATGAACGCAAGTCAGCACAGAGGATTGGTAGACTACTAAGACTCAATCCTGATGATATGGCTGTATGTCATATACTGTGTTACCAACATACCATAGATGAAGTATGGGTATCTAAATCACTATCATCTTTTCATCAAGACAAAATTAAATATTATTATCCAAACAAAAAGTAATTATGAAAGATCTTATTAGAAATTTATTAATTGGTAGTATAATACTTGCCTTATTACAATCATGTAGTACAACACAATGTATTACACAACGTCAACTATTAATACAAAAAGAGATTGATATGTTACAAGCTGAATATTATTATCAGATTGATTCTCTCTATATAGAGTATTATAAAGAGTAAGCGTTATGGGTAGAATGAAGGAAGTATTCATGCAAATGCGTGAAGAGGAATGGACTGGTAGTAGTCAGGAGTATCTTAGACGTTATGCTGCAGAGCTTAACAAAAAAGATATTTTTATGACTATGCCATGTCCTAATTGTTTTAATAAAACATTATTGTTTAACTCAACTAGTGATATAAAATGTGAGTCAAGTGGGTGCGGTCAAGAATTTGTATTAGTAGATGTAAATACACTTAGATATAAATGAAAGCAATATTTTCCAGTATATTAATTAAGAAAGATGGAGAGATGGTACATTCCATAGATGCTAAGTCCATGGAGTACCAGACTCTCATTAATAACTTACCTGAAGGTGGGCGTATAGAGATGTTTGTTGAAGTCTCTGGCGAGAAAGCTACAGGTGCACAACTTAAAAGAATTCATGCTATGATCAGACAACTTGCTAATGATATTGGTGATGACTTTGAGTCAATGAAAATACAAGTAAAGAACCAAGCAGGTTTATGTGCTAAAGATGGATGTAAGTCTTTTGCTGATTGTGACAAAGAAGAGCTGAATGGTGCTATACAATCATGTATTGCTATTGGTGACTTAGTGGGATCTAACTTGCGTTAGGTTCCTCTTTGTCTTTCTTTTCTTTAGCTAGCTTTTCCATTTTCTGCCTTTTTTCTATTTCTTCTGTACTTAATGGTTTTAGTTTATTATCTATAGCCATTTCTTGCATTAGTTTAGATACAGCAGTTTTATCATAAACTTTAGTTTTCTTTTGGAGTCCTGCTTGTATATTAAACTCTGTTATTATATTAGAAAGAGTCCATATAGCAGTATCCAAAGTTGTTACTAAAGATTGGTCAACACCTTTCTTAAGATCATAATCTAGTTTCATATATTCAGTAGCTCTGATAACTTCTTTAGGATCAGCAGTTGCTATAACATGATCTAGAGTTCTAACAATAGATCTGAAAAAGAAACCTGATATAATTATTTCTACCTCACCATCATCTGGCACCATTTGGAATGCACTTTTTGGTAGTGAGTTAGTAAATTGTTGCATTACATCAAGCTCTTCTTGTGTAATATTTTTAAATTTTTTTGCCTTTGCCATGATTATATATTTTATACAGCAAAGATAGTTAAATTTCTTGATTATACAAGAGTAATTTTGTATATTTGTTAATTAAAAAACCAATAGAATTATGTGGGAATTGATGCAGGAAATCCTGATAGATAAACTTACACCAAATCAGCTATTATTATTATATGCAATTGATAATAAACTGAGTATACAAACTATAAATCCACATTTAGAAGTAAAAGGATTGGTAGAAAATAAATATGTAGAATATGAACCAAAGAAATCTATTACCATTACTAAAGCTGGTAGAGATATCATAGAAAAGTATGATGCATATTTTAAGAAAGCCAAACGCAAGACTAATGTACACCTTATGGGTAAGAAGTATGTTGATCTTGTTGAGGAATATAGAGAAATCTTTCCTGCTAAAAAGTTACCAAGCGGTAAGCCAGCTAGAGTTAATGTTAAAACATTGATAAATAATTTTAGATGGTTCTTTGAAAACTATGATTACACATGGGATGAAGTTATTGCTGCTACAAATAGATATGTAAAAGAGTATAGACAAAATGATTATCTGTATATGCAGACTAGTCAATACTTTATATCTAAAACAAATCAGTCTAAGGTTAAGCAATCACAACTTGCTGATTACTGTGACATGATTAGAGAAGGAGTAGAGGAAGAAGATAATAACCATTTTAGTGAAAACGTAGTATGAAAAAAGCATGGGACGGACAACATAAAGCCTTTGGAGAAGCACTCAAGTATATGCTTGATAGATCTACAGGGGAGGAGAAATCCATATACACACCATGGCCAAAGTTTAATGATGCTGTAACAGATGGATTAGAGTGGAATACTCTTACTGTTATTGGCGGTAGACCAGGGTCAGGTAAGACATTAATTAAAGATCAGATAGTTAGAGAATCTTTTGTACTTAATCCTGAAGATAAATTTAGGGTATTAGAATTTCAATTTGAAATGGTTGGTAGGACATCAGCAATGAGAGAGTTTAGCTCGCTTACTGGTAAGACATATAAACAATTATGTTCAGCAGGATATAAACTTCCTGAGAGTGTAATACAACAATGTCATCAGTATGCAAAGGGGAGAGTTAAATATCCTGTTGATGTCATATCAACACCTATGACTGTTAATCAAATGCGTGAGCAGGTTGATATGTATATGAATGAACATAAAGGACAGAAGACTATTATTACTTTAGATCACACTATACTAGTAAAGCGTGCACCTTATCAAAACAATAGATTAGATATGTTATTTGAATTAGGTGAATTCTTTACACAAGTTAAACGTGAATATCCTTGTATGTTTATTGCAATATCACAGCTTAATAGGAATATAGATAATCCTGATAGGGCTATTGATGGTAAGTATGGTAACTATGTACTTGAGTCAGATATATTTGGTTCAGATGCAATGTTACAACATGCTGATACACTGATTGGTATTAACAGGCCTGCCAAGCAGAAGATAAGATACTATGGTCCTGATAGATATTTAATAAATGATGACAAAACTTTGGTACTTCACTTTCTTAAAGCAAGGAATGGTGATGCACGTATGTCTTTCTTTAAGGCTGCATTTGAAAGAATGGAAATCTTAGAGATGGATACACCTGAACAAGTACCAAGAAAATAATTATTATATGAAACCAGCTGAACGTAAAAAAAAAGTTACGGAACTATTTAAGGAGCATTCAAAATATTTTATGGATGCTGGTATAGATCCATTATATATACCTAAGATGGCTTATAGACCATCTGGTAAGGATGATCTGCATGTATCTTTCTTTCCTAGTGAGTTACAGAAAGGCAGTGATATATATACAGAGTTTGTTAGTATTGATTATGACTCAGAAGATCCTAAGAGAACATTATATCTATGGAAGCATAATCCACATTTTGAAGAAGAGTATGAACTTGTTACTTCAAAGAGTGGGTTTGAGAGATATATGATTCCCGTATCTGAACTAAAAGTAATCAATGATATTAACTCTAGAAATAATGTCAAAGAAACTATTGCTAAACTTAGTACAAAAGACTTTGATGTTAAAGGTCCTGAAGATAGGACAATGATTGATGTATTAATAGGAATAGAAAAAGCATTACTAAGTATTAACAATAAATTAAAAAAATAAAATGGCACAAAGTGTATTAATTATTGCTGACTCAGGTACAGGTAAGTCAACAAGCATGAGGACATTAGATCCTAAAGAAACTTTTATTATTAACATTGCAAATAAACCATTACCCTTCAAAGGATGGAAAAGTAATTATACTACCATAGGTAAAGATAATCCTAAAGGTAACATGACAAGCGCATCTAGTGCAAGTGGTGTAATGAGTGCAATGGCACATGTAAATGATAAGATGCCTCACATCAAGACATTAGTTATAGATGACTGGCAGTATATGAGTTCATTTGAATACTTTGATAGAGCTAATGAGAAAGGTTATGATAAGTTTACTCAGATTGCGGCTAACCTAGCACAAGTTGCTAAGATGCCAAAAGATATGAGAGATGATTTAACTATCTTTTTCTTAACTCATTCAGAGGAAACAACTGATGTAAATGGACATAGAAAAGTTAAAGCTAAAACAATTGGTAAAATGATTGATAATACTTTAACTCTTGAGGGTCTATTCTCTATAGTATTATTTGGTAGAGTTAAGAAAACTGAAGATGCATTAGAGTATGGATTTGATACGCAAAATAATGGAGAGAACACATGTAAATCTCCTATGGGAATGTTTGAAGATTCCTTTATAGATAATGATCTACAACTTGTGAAAGATTGTATTATCAAATATGAAAACTAATTACTAATTTTAAAAAAAGAAAGATATGTTAAACACTAAAGACATGCAAGTAGGTTCAGGTAAAGCAAGACCTTTAATTGGACCAGGTAACAACGTTGTTAGAATTAATTCTATAACATTAGACCAAACTCCTTATGATGCTGAAGCGTTTAATCTTAACTTACACGTTGAGACTAAACCAGTTGGTGGAGACTTTGAAGGTTTCTTCAGAGACAAAACTAATGAAGCTCTAGGTAGATATGAAGGTCAGATAGGTAGAGTTAGAATGTCTCCTTATCCATATAAGGATACTACATTACCTAGTGGTAGAGAAATTAATAAAGATCAAGAGATTTTAAAAGCTATGATATTCTTAAGTGAAGCAGTTAATAAAAGATCAGATCTAGATAAGATTGAAGCTGCAACAATTGAGGACTTTATATCTAAAGCTAACTCAGTTCTTTCCGGTGACTTCTTTAATGTTTGCTTAGCAAGCAGAGAGTGGGAAAACAAGGAAGGATATATTAATAATGATTTATATTTACCAAAGTTATCTAAGGATGGTATTCCTGCAGAATCTTTGGATGTTGATATTAGCAATTCAAGGTTGATTACATTTAACAAAGCTGAACATGTACGTGAGGTACAAAAGAAAGCTGAGTCTACTGTAGCTGCAACTTCATCAGGTAATGGTGTTGTTGATGACTTTGAATTATAAATAAAAGTAGTGGGTGCTGAATGGTGTAATTCCAGACGTGGTCATACCAGCTTAATTGAGGAGAAAACACTTGCGTTGTCCAACCCTCAGCCCCAAACTTTTAAATCTAATGCTATGTTTACTACAAAAGGATTTGCTAATAATAAAGATGATGTAAATAGTGCATGGGTATTTGAATACTATCTTACTCTACCTGAAAGGTTAACCGGTCAGGATATAAAGATTAAGTCAGTGTTTAATCCCAATGAGCGTACAGCTTCTATGTGTATCTATTTATGTAATTATACAAATGAATATAAGTTTAAAGATTTTTCATCAGGTAAACAAGGTAGTAAAATTGATCTAGTCTGTGAGTTATTTGGTCTTGACTATTCTAAAGCATTGTTTAGGATAGTAGAAGATTGGAACAAGTGGTCTATGGATGGTGGTGTATTTGACTATGATGAATTTACTCCTGCTCCTAAATATAAAGTAGACTTTGCTTTGCCTCGTGATTGGAACAAGCAAGATGCTGATTATTGGATGCAGTTTGGTATTAGAAAAAAAGTTCTTACAAAGTATAATGTGAAACCATTAGAATACTTTACCATGATTAAGGAAGGAGATGTAATTGAAAAGATCAAGATAGCCAATGGATTGATCTATGGATATTACAACAATAACAAAGTATATAAGATCTACCAACCATACAGTAGTAGAAATAAATTTACTAAGGTAAATGAATATCTACAGGGTGTGGACCAATTGGAAGATGACTTGTACCTTGTTATTGTCTCCTCTTTAAAAGATGGTATGTGTATACAAAGCATGGGTTTTGCATTAGACTTTGTTGCTCCTGACTCAGAGAATACTCTGATCAAGCCACATATTATTCTAAATTTTAAAGAAAGATATCAAAAAGTTATATCTTTGTTGGATAATGATGAGTGTGGTCACAGCGCAATGAAGAAGTATGAAGAGCTTTATGACATCAAACCTATATATATTAAGTCTGAGAAAGATATATCTGATGCTGTCAAGAAGTATGGTGTTGAGGCTGTTAAACCTAAGCTCCAAAAACTAATTGAAGATGCAACAAAATAAATGGTTTATACCGGGTAATGTACCTAGTTCTAAGAATAGTAGACGTTGGACTGGAAAATATTTTATAGCTAGTAAGACAGTTATGAAGTATAGAAAAGACACGGCTAAGTATTATAAGAAGTTTACTGAATCCTTCCAAGAAGAAGTAGCTAAGTACAAAGCCCCGGTATTTGTCCATTTCACATTTATCAGAGGAACTAAACATAAGTTTGATTATATAAATCCTGCACAGACAGTGCAAGATGATATGGTAAAGCATGGTTGGATGGAAGATGATAACTGTGAATTTATTGTACCATGTTTTAATGCATACAAGTATGATAAAAATAATCCAGGTGTAATAATAGAAATAAATGAAAAGTTTAATGAAAGAAGAGATGACACTTGAAACATGGACTAAACTTATACAAATGATGAGATCCTCCAATATGGAGGATTTTTTTTTGGGTTTAGAACTATATAAAAATATGAAGCGTAGCAGAGCTTATGATTTATTACTTATAAAATCTTTTGGTGGTGAAAAACGCAGAGAGATTATTGTAGGTATTAAACACGTCAGTAAGGTCCATGCTATGTTCATGACATTGGAAAGTATAAAAGATCAATGTATAACAGAAAATGAAAAATTAATATTTAAAAATTTAGAAGATGAGTACAGTAACTACAAAAGTAAATCTAAGCAAGATAGTTGATGATGTCTCAAAGGCATCAAAGACACTTATGTTTTCTGAACCTTATTATGGTTTATTTCTAATTGGTATGAACAAGGTGTATAAGGATGACTTACCTACTGCTGGTGTAAGTAAACTAAATATGGGAGTGCAGCTTGCAATAAATCCAGAATACTTTGATACGTTAAATGAAAAACAACAACAAGGTTTAATGAAGCATGAGATATTACATGTTTCACTTGGACATTTAATGATAAGAGACAAGTTTCCTAATCATAAGTTGTTTAATATTGCAGCAGATCTTGAGATCAATCAGTATATATCTGATGACATGTTACCTCCAGGTGCATTAGTTCTAGATATGTTTGATGATTTAAACCTTGAAACTAGAGCCGGTACAAAGTATTACTATGATAAACTACAAGAGGCTCAAGATAAAGGCAATTGTCCTACACTAGAATCTATTCTAGATCAGATGAATGGAGATAGTCAGTATGACCATACAACATGGGATGAGTTTGATGACTTAACAGAAGCTGATAAGAAGCTAGTGCAAAAGCAGATTGAACATCAAATGAAAGAAACTGCTGATGCTACAGTAAAGAGATGCGGTAGTGTACCCGGTGAGCTAGCAGATATTATTAGGAGACTTCAGAAGATTGAAGCACCATCATTTGATTGGAAAGCATATCTAAGAAGGTTTGTTGGTAATTCTAGTATAGTATATACAAAGAAACTGAGACGTAAGTATAATAAAAGATACAGTGGCAACCCAGGTCTTAAGATCAAACATAAGAATCATATCTGTGTTGGTGTTGACACAAGTGGATCTGTATCTAATTCAGAGTTAGTAGAGTTTATGAATGAGCTCACACATATGCACAAGACTGGTCATCAAATCACTGTAGTACAGTGTGATACTAGTATTAATAGTGTAGAGGTTTTTAATCCTAAAAAGGATTGGAACATAAAAGGTAGAGGAGGCACAAGCTTCCAACCTGTAATAGATCATTATAATGAGAAGGGGTATTATACTGCCCTTATATATTTAACAGATGGTGAAGCTTATACTCCAGAAGACTGCCCTAAGAATACCTTATGGGTTCATAGTAGCAGATGTAGTATAAATAATAACTTACCAGGACTTAAAATACAAATAACTAAAAAATAGAAAAATGGCACAAGTAAATTTAAACATTGATGAACTTAAAGATTTTGTTAATCACGTAGTTAACAACAATAGGTTCTTACAAAAACAAGGAAAGAAACCAGTAGCAATTGAAGTTGTTGGTGAGTCTGGTATTGGTAAGACTACATCTATTATGGATATGGCAAGAGACCATGATCTAGATTTTGTTAAGCTTAATCTTGCACAGATAGAAGAGCTTGGTGATCTAGTTGGTTTCCCAGTACGCCAGTTCCAAATGTATAAAGAAAAGGAAGTAAAGGTTTCTAATAAAAATCTTAATATCAGTTCTGCAGCTACTGATGACTTGCTTAAGCTAGCTAATCAAACTACTACTAAGAAGGTAGGTCAATGGGTTGATGAACTAGCAGTTGCAGAATATCTTAAGAGTGGATGGAAGATGACGGGTAATAACCGTATGTCATACTGTGCACCTGAGTGGATTGCAGGTAAGAAGAAAGGTGGTATCCTCCTTCTTGATGACTGGAACCGTGCAGATGTAAGATTCATTCAAGCTGTTATGGAATTAGTGGATCGTCAGACATATATCTCTTGGACATTACCAGAGGATTGGCATATCATATTGACTGCAAATCCTGATAATGGTGACTACATGGTTAACTCTGTTGACTCTGCACAAAAGACTCGTTACATTACTGCAAACCTAAAGTTTGATGTAGATGTATGGGCAAGATGGGCAGAGGCAGAAGGCATGGACTCAAGATGTATTAACTTCTTATTGATGCATCCTGAACTTGTAACTCAAGAGACTAATGCAAGATCTATCTCTACATTCTTCAATGCTATTTCTAGCTTTGAGAACTTTGATAAGAACTTGGCCTTGATCCAAATGATTGGTGAAGGTAGTGTGGGTGAAGAGTTTGCTTCTATGTTTACAATCTTTATTAATAACAAACTGGACAAGCTGGTTGCACCTAAAGATATTCTACTTCATGAAGATGAGAAGTATATCCTTGGAGCACTAACATCTTGTATGGGTAAGTCTGATGAAGATGGATACAGGGCTGACATTGCGTCAACTCTTGCAACAAGACTTGCAAACTTCTCAGTAGTATACTCTAATGGTAATACTATCAACCAGAAAGTTACTGATAGGCTAATTAAACTATGTACAGGAGAGCATTTCTCTAATGACCTTAAGTACTTAATAGTTAGAACTATCTTTAATGGTAACAAGCAGAAGTTCAACAAGTTCATGATGAATCCTGAAATAATTAAAATGACGTTAAAATAATGAGCAAAGAAATTCACAAAGATGTGCGTTCTATGCAAAGTATTATTGACTCATTGGGCATCACTACTACAGATAAAAATGGGATGATCTGTAGTAGTGACTGCACCAAACTGAGTACTGTTTTAGTGACAGAAGATAAGACTAAGTATGAAGAGCACACAGAAATAATTGAAGGAGACCATGAGCTCCCTATACATACATATAAAGGTAAGAAAGCATTTATTATGACAGGTTCTTCAGTATCTGCAGATAAGATGAAGATAGAACTCAAAGAGCATGGGATGACTATTACTAGTAATCCACAGCTTGCTGATGTATTTATTTCAAATAACCATTCTGTATTTCATGTACATGACCAATCACTATCATTACAATCATATATGTTTTATATCCAAAATGGTTATTCAGTTAAAGAATTTGAAGATACCAGACGTGGTAACTATATAAATGATTGGATGGCAAGACAAAATGTAGAACATGTGCTATGGGATAATAATAGAGCAGATATGCTTAATATGACTATAGGTTGTTGTGACTATGACTCTCTCCCTTATGATACTTATGTTTACACCGGTATCAGTTTAGAGATCTTAGATAGGATCTATAACCACGGTGCTACTGTTATTTCTGAGAGAAGAGTTATGGAAGAATCTCCTAATCAACAGGTATTGACTCCTGACCTTCTTAATACTATCAAGAGCATGTATAATGCTGGTGGTGATGACAGATCAATGTTAGAAAAACTTTTACCAACTATTAGGACTGATGTTAATAGACACTTATTATGGCAACTTGCTGGTTCAATTAGTAGATATAATTTTAATAGTAGAAGTAAAGATCTAGACTATTGGTGGAGTAAGGCTAAGTTAGACTGGATGGGTAGACAATCTGCAGAAAGTTTCTTGCTTAGTGAGCATGAGGATGATAAACTGACTAATGAAGGTTTTAAATATTTAGAGCCTATAATTAGACAGGAGATCAGTATTAGTAACAGAGAGTTATATGTATTTAAGGTTCAAGTAAAACCTGAATTAGCTAATAAATATTTAAAAATTAAGAAAAATGAATCTACTAAAATATTGGAAAATTAAATTTGATGGAGATAAAAAACATATAAATAGTTTTGCTGATATATATCTTCATGAGTCAAAAGATTTTGCTGTGGAATTAGAAACTTCTACAAACTATAGTCTAAGAGACTTCCTAGCAGCTGCAGAAGCAAACTTATCATCCGGTCAAATAACAGATCTAAAGGGTATAAACACTCTATATAGATATCCTGGAATTAGTTTATCTAGAGACAGGGTTGGTTTATATTGTGAGAAGACAGGTCTTAAAATGATTAGAGATAAGAATGCAGCAGATGCAAGAGTTATATCTACAAAAATAATTGAGAAGTGTGTTACTGCTGGTTATTATAATAATAAGTTTATTACTGCACAGCAGCTTATAGATCTTATGAAAAAGAATACTACTGCATATAAGAATGCTGAATCTAAACAAAATGTAATTTTAGGATTAGAAAAATTCTTTGCTGATAAACTAGATGTTCTAGTTGCTGTTGTTGATACTTATTATTATAATACTGAATGGGACAAGACAGTTGAGTTATTATGTAAACAGATGAATGACGTATCAGGTCTTAAAACCTATTCTTATAAAGTTGATGTTAAAAATAAAGAGTGGTTTTATGAAATCATGGGTGGTAAGTTTAAGTGGATACTTGATGATGATTGTAACAAAGCTATGTCAGACATATCTATACCAATTGATGATAAGATGTTTTTACAACTTAAGCAAATGTTGAAAGGCGGAGGATCTGATGATGTTGGTGTGGCTATGACTATGATGGCAAATGCAAAGATAGAAGGATCTGAGACATATCTTGGTATGATATTCTTTCATTTTGGTGAGAGAATGAAAGGTACTAAAGTATGGAATCAGGTTGGTTTCAAATCCTTGAGACAAAAGTTTCAAAAGTATCATGATAACACAAACTATCAGCATGGAACTTCTCATAGATATGAAAGATTAATTGACTTATTAATTCAAGATGATGCTTTAACTGTGCCAGCAATGGAACATGTGCTTGATTTGTTATTTGAAAAAGTTATACAAGGAGCTACAGGTTTATATGCTTCTAAGGCATTTAAGTTAGAAAGATCATCTATATCATTAACACCAGATTTTAGATCTAAAGTTAGAGCAAAGTCTTTATCTGCAGTAATAAAGTCTGAACCTGAAAATGATTTACCATTTTAATTATGAAAAAGAATCAAGAACTAGAAAACATTTTTAAATCTAAATGTGATAATGGTAACTTTGATTTTTCTTATTCAAGTTTAAATAGACTTAAGTTTTCACCATCTCTTTTCTATAAGGATTATATTCTTAAGGAAAGGGAGGTGAGAACGGATAAGCATTTGATTGAGGGTAAGTTAATTCATTTACTATTGTTACAACCTGAAGAATTTGATAATAACTTTGCATTAGTGCCTGGTAAAATACCATCTGAATCATTAAGAAAAGTTCTTAAGCTAATACCAAATCATACAGATGAGGAGGAATTATCTAAAGTAGATGATAATGTGATTTTAGATTGTTTACATCAAGTAAATCTATACCAGTCTTTAAAAAATTCAGATAAGCGTGTTGCTAAAGTACGTACTTCTGAATGTGAAGATTACTATAGATTTCTGTTTGTATCAGCAAGCAAAGATATTATTGATCAGGATATATATAATAAGTGCAATGACTCTGTTGAGTTAATTAAAGAGAACAAGTCTGTTATGGAAGCATTAGCTTCTAATGAAACTGACTTTGAACTTGATGACACAGAATCATTTGTAGAAAAAGCACTGAGTTGTGAATTACAAAACTATGACTTTGGCCTAAAGGGTATAATAGATAAATATATAATAGATCATAAGAATAAGACAATAAGAATAATAGATTTTAAAACCACAGGCAAGAGTGTCACAGAGTTTGCTGAAACAGTAGAATTTTATAATTATTGGTTACAAGCGGCTATTTATTCAGTACTAGCATTAAAAAATGCTGGTGATAAGGGTAAAGATTACAAAATAAACTTTACCTTTATAGTAATAGATAAGTATAATCAAATTTATAGTTTTCCTGTAAGACCTACTACTATGGATTCATGGTATGTAGGACTAGAGCAGGCACTTGATGTAGCAAAATATCATATTGATAATATGAATTTTGATTTACCATATGAATTTTTAGTGAATGAAGTAACATTATAATGCACAGTAAATATTTCCAAAAAAGTAAAGTGTTTTTGTATCCATTGCTTGGGATACGCAGGGGTGTAGATTATACTCCTGTAGAAACATATTTATCGTGGAAAGATTACTATAGTGTTGTTGATAGAAAATTTATATGTTTATATAAACAAAGGAAGACTGATGCTTGGGCAAAGTTTGAGACATTATATCTTTTGCAGAACTCTAAATTTGAAGACTATTTTCAAGTGAGTCCTACAAAACATGTATATGTCTTTGACATGTCTGGCATTGGTCATGACTTTAACCACATAGTACGTGGTAGATATTCAAAAATAAGTGAGCCAATAAAAACTAATATTACAGATTTCTTTGGAGATAAAGGAACTATTGCTATATATGTTGATTCATATTTACATCCTGAGTTTTATCATGATGAGTATGCTGAAGAACTAGCAGTAGATCCGGAGTTGTTATATAAAGTCTTTGAACTTTGTGACAAACCCAATTTGAAAAAAGAAGAACTTACAATGAAAAAGAGTGATGATTTGGATATTTTTAATAAAAAATTACTATCTTTGCTGAGAGTAAAATAATTAAAAACTATATAAAATTATGGCAAAAAAATCAATAAGTTTTGGTGGTAACATGATCATTACCACATCAAACTGGGGTCCATATAAGACCTTTAAACTAATGCCTGCAACAAATGATTGTCCTTATGTAGAGGCAATATTTGATCCAGGAAGTAAAATTCTTGCAGTTATATCTAAGACCTACAAAGGTTCTTATCACATGGTCCCTAAGTTAGATGACAATGGAGATGAGGTTAAACTAAGAGTAGGTAAAAGAGCTAACGGTAAAGAAATTAAAGAGCAGAGAGTTATGCTGGATACTCATGCAGAGTATTATATAACAGATGCTGAAGAAATCAAAGGCTTTGTTGAAACTTTTGGTATCAATATAAGCAAAAATAAATATGACATTGAAGGATTTTTAACAAAAGATCCTGAGCCTTATAACAAGAACATGAGTTCTGCAAAGGCAACTAATCTTAACATAGTTTCTTAACTATTTTATTTGTGTGAATGCAATGAGAGGGGGCTTCGGTCCCCTTTCTTTTGCTAAAAATTTTAAATTATGGTAGCATTAACTACAATACTGGTTTTATATTTTATATTTAGATTGATTAAGATATGTGTTAGACAAGCTAATCAAATAGAAAACCAAAAACAACTTATAGAAAATATGACTAGGTGGGAAGAAAAATATAGAAAAGATAAAGATGAAAAATAATTATGATGATGCTATGTTAGGATTTACCATAGGCATTATTGGTATATTAGTTACATTGATATTAACATTTATATTTTATTAGTATGAATCACTGGGTCATGGATTATGAAACACTATGCAATTGCTTTGTTGCAGTGTTCAAACATTATAAAAGCAATGATACAAGGGTTTTTGTCATTCATGAGCTAAGAGATGATTCTGATTCTTTTATAGATTTCTTGAGAGAAAATGTAGAAGAAAGATCTTTTCACATATCCTTTAATGGATTAGCTTTTGATGGACAAGTAACCAACCATATAATGGAGAACCATGAACAGTGGGGTAAAGGTGAAGTGTTTGCAAGGAAGATTTATGACTTTGCACAAAAAACTATTGACTTAATTAATAATAGAAACTTTCCGCCCTATGCACCATGGGATCTAAAGATACCACATATTGATGTATACAAACTTAATCATTGGGACAATATGGCCAAGCGGTCTAGTCTTAAATGGATTGAGTATACAATGGATTGGAATAATATTCTTGATATGCCTATTGAGCATGACACAGAGATAACTACTCAAGAAGAGATTGATATGATCATTGAGTATTGTATTAATGATGTGGAAGCAACAGAGGAGATATATAATAAATCAAAAAGTTTGATTGCACTAAGATTGGATTTATCTAAACGTTATGGTATTAATCTACTAAATGCATCAGAGCCAAGAATATCTAAAGAGTTATTTAGTTACTATCTTAGTAAGGAGCTTAATATACCCAAGCGGGACCTTAAGCAATTAAGAACTTTTAGACGTGTTATTAAACTTGAAGATATTATATTACCTTATATTAAGTTTGAGACAGCAGAGTTTAATAGTCTTCTTGATAGATTTAGGACTGTTGAACTTGATCCGTTGAGTATCAAAGGTGCTTTTAAGTATAGTGTAAAATACCGGGGTGTTAAAACAGACTTTGGCTTAGGTGGTGTACATGGTGCAACAAGAGCGGGGGTGTTTGAAGAGACAGAAGATATGGTTATAATGTCTTCAGATGTTACAAGCTTCTATCCTAACTTGGCTATTAAGAATAAATGGTCTCCAGGACACTTTCCAGCACAACAGTTTTGTGATCAGTATGAATGGTTCTTTAATGAAAGAAAAAAGATTCCTAAGAGTAATCCTATGAACTATGTATACAAGATTATACTTAATAGTACATATGGTCTTTCTAATGATAAGAATTCTTTTCTATATGATCCTGAGTTTACTATGCGTATTACAATTAATGGTCAGTTAACCTTGATGATGCTTTATGAGATGATCATGGAAGCAATACCAGAGGCCATTGCTATTATGCAGAATACAGATGGTATAGAGACTATGATTCCTAAAACTGCTATTGAAACTTATATGAAGGTATGTAAGAAATGGGAAGAGATAACTATGTTGCAACTTGAGCATGATCAGTATCAAAAGATTGTATTTGGTGATGTCAATAACTATATTGGTATCTTTAAATATATTGAGACAGATCTAACAAAGTTTAGAGAACTTAAGCAGAAGAATCCTCATTATCTATTTAAAACAGATAAGGATAAATTCTACTATGCTCCTGTTAAATGTAAAGGTAGGTTTGAGTTTACAGATCTAGCTATGCATAAGAATAAGTCTAAACTAGTTATTCCAAAAGGTATCTATGAATATTTTGTAAACGGTGTTTTACCACAAGTATATTTACAACAGAATCAAAACATTCTGGATTATTGTATAGGTAGTAAAACTAACAGTGGTTGGCAGGTAACATCACAGTATCTTAAAGATAACAATCTTACTGTTGACAATTTACAAAAGATAAATAGATATTATATCTCTAATAGAGGTAGTAAGCTTATTAAGGTAAACAAAAATGATGGACGTATGATTCAACTTGAGTCAGGTCCATGGTTAGCTACAGTCTATAATAAGATGACTCTGAACCCTAAGTGGGATACCTATGATATTAACTATAAATATTATCAGCAAGCTATTGAAAAAGAGATAGATAATATCTTAGGAATAAGCTGTGGACAGCTTGATTTATTTAAATAATTTTATTAACTTTGAAAGAAAAAATATGGGACATTCAAAACCAACTCAAGTCTCTAAGACTTATCTAGAAACTGCCCCATTACCAAGCCATGGAAAGACATATACCGTTGTCTCTCACAAGGAAGTAATGGATCATACAAAGAAGCTACTAGATCAGCACAACCTGAAGATAACCAAAAGTGTCTTCAGGTCTAACCTGAATGCTAATGTAGCGCAAGGTATATATCATATTAATACAAATAGCTCTGACTCAGAGTTAGGTATGATGTTTGCCTGGACTAATTCATATGACAAAAGCACAAGGTTCCAATGCGGGATAGGTGCTTATGTGTTTGTTTGCAATAATGGAATGATTAAGGGAGATATGGCCAACTACGGTCGTAAACATACTGGAACTGCTAATGCAGACATTGCTCTTACTATTGCTAGACAACTGGGTCAAGCTAAACATAGTTATGCTCAACTAATACAAGATAAAGATGAAATGAAAAATGTTTCTTTATCTACTAAGGAGCAGGCTGAGTTTGCTGGGCGTTTGTTTATTGATGAGAAACTTATTGACTCACAACAACTAAGCATTGTAAAGGCTGAGATGTCTGATCCTTCATATAACTATGGAGTAGATCCAGATACCGCATGGATGTTTTACAATCATGTTACTCATGCATTTAAGGTTAATCATCCTAGAACGTGGATGGAAAAGCAATCTAAGTTTCATGAGTTTATGGTTGCAGAGCTACTAAGTAACTCTCAATTACAAAACAGGGACCAAGTTAAAGAACCAGAGGATGATGTAGATATTCCTCAAGAAATAGAATTAGATGAAAGCACGTTTGATCAAGCTGCTAATATATTTGATCTGTAAACTAACAGGTAAAAATAAACATTACTGGGATATGGGCAGAGTCTGTAATAACTACGGTTATTCTGTCACTAATCATAAAAAACCAATAGATTTTGAAGTAACAATGAGTTGTCCTCCTGGGTTTGAATTCAATAAAAGCTACACCTTTGAGGAGTTTAATAAAATAAATAAAGAACAAATGGAAAAAGAAAAAGTAGATTACTCAGAAAAAAAGATTCCTAACTATTATATAGGAAAAACTTACGGTTATGAAGCACGCAAAGTTGTTGAAGACTTTGACCTATCCTATAATGTTGGTAACTCTGTTGCATACCTTTTACGTTGTGGTAAAAAATATGAACAAGGTATGGAGGATATTGATAAACATATAGAAGATATAGTAAAAGCCAAGAATCATCTTGACTTTGAACTAGATAGATTAAATAATCTTAAAAAGTAAAGTGTTGTTGTTTGAGGGCCTGGCGTCTTTGTAATTTTCTTGCTGGGCCCTTTATGCACCCATAGCTCAATTGGATAGAGCAACAGCCTTCTAAGCTGTAGGTTGTAGGTTCAAGTCCTACTGGGTGTACTAAAATTAAACATATGAATAAAGATAAAGTTATAAGATGTAAACATTGTAAAGTATATAATATACAACCGCAAGGAGAAGAGTATGATGATTGTCTTTGCTGTGGAAAACCTTTAATTAAAAAACAAAAATTATGGAAACAATATACATAACAACTCACATATTTGTATTAGCAGCTGGAATACTTGCTGGCATATATATAGCTTCTCAGATAGAGAAGGGTATTGATAAAAATATTAATAGAGATAAAGATGGACGTTAAAGAAATTCAAGAAAAATTTATGAATAAGCTCTCAGATGCTGCTGAGAGTCCATATGAAGGTTGGGTAGAGGCGCTTTGGAATATAGTAAATTCTAAAGCATTCTCTGATCCACTACTAGCGTTAGCTAAGGAAGTTGATAATGGTAAGAAGTTTACACCAAAATTTCCTGATTTACTTAAAGCATATGAGATGTGCCCATATAGAGATCTTAAAGTTGTTATTGTTGGACAAGATCCATACCCTCAAGAAGGAGTTGCTGACGGAATAGCATTTAGTTGTTCAAAGACTAATAAGGAACAACCATCGTTGAGGTATATATTTGATGAACTACAAACACAGTACCCAGATGCAACCAGAGACTGTGATCTAAGTAGATGGTCTAAGCAAGGCGTGCTTATGTTAAATACCGCACTTACATGTGAAGTAGATAACATAGGAGCTCATGTTAATATATGGAAACATTGGAGTCAATGTATATTTGCACATATTTTAGCTGATCATCCTAACAATCTTCAGTTTGTATTTATGGGTGCTAAAGCAAAACCATTTGCTAAATCTATTTCTAATGATCATCACAAACATTTTGTAGTTCATCCAGCTGCGGCTGCATATAGAGGAGGTAAATGGGATTCAGGTAATCTATTTATAAATATTAATAAGAATCTAAGAGAGTTAGGTCATAAAGAGATTGAATGGTAATGGATTGGAATAAAGATGAAGTTGCAAACGTTGATGATTTAGAATATTATATCATAGAACATGTTCTAAAAGTAAATGAATATAATCAATACTCTCCTAGTATAAGGTACAACCAGCAGGAAGATAAACTTATTATGAAGTTTAGATATGGCCGTGGTATTGTACCTGGAAAAGTTTGGAAAAAAGTAACAGATTATTTAAAAGAGGATTATGAAATCCTAGAAGAAAGTAATCATTATGAAAGTAATTATGATCCAGGAGAACCACCAGAGTGGGTTCCTACAATAGTTTTTAAGGTAAAAGAATGACTATTGGCCATATAATTTTTTTTATAATTCTTATTGTTGCTTTTAATATAATAAGTAAAGAGATAGATAATGGCAGTCAAATACCAAAAGACAAAGACTCTCGTTACAAAGACCAACAATAATAGTTCTGATTGCATAGCTCCCAATATAATCTACGGATGTATGGGGGGCTGTGTGAACACCTATTGTTATATGGCAAGATATAATGGTAAAAGAGTTTTTGTAAACCAAAACGTTAATGACATATTTAAGTCTGTGCTTGACTGGGAAGCCGGGTATACTAAAGTACCTAACCAGCAAGATCCAGTATATACAATGGTAGACATAGCTTGTAACTCAGATTTAGTTCTGATGCAAAAGTTTATGCCTGAACCTTTACATGATTACCTTAAGCGCTTTGATGACCATCCCCGGTTAAATAGTACTATGGCTACTAAGTATCCAGGATTACTTAAACTTGATGTGAATCATTTCAAAAAACCACCAAGAGTGAGGGTAAGCTTGATGCCTCAGAAGTATTCAGATATTCTTGAACCTAAGATGCAGAAGATCCACTCTAGAATAAAAGATGTGGATAGACTTAAGATGCTAGGATGGGAAGTACACTTAAACTACAGTCCCCTGGTGTTTTATCCTGGTTGGAGAGAAGAGTATAATGATCTGTTCTCTGAAGTCAACGCTTATGCAGGAGAGAACAAGTGTGAAGTTATTGCACTTACTAATCATGTTAATCAAATGATAAAAGCTAGTGATGAGGCACGTGAGATCATGAAGTATTCTAGAGAAGCAAAGAATGCATCAGGAGTAATGCGCTATCCTCTGGCACATAAGAAGAGATTACTTGGAGATTTCAAAAAGATATACTCCACGTATTTTAATATAAACACTATAAGATATATATTTTAAATGGAAAAAGATGACATACTATATTTATTAGAAAATAAGATCTGGGTGTCTTGTCACCCTGTAAAAAAGAAAATCAACGTATATAACAAACAAAAGTGGGAAATGGCTATCTATGAAAAGCAAGGAGCCAGATGGTTGAAAAGAAAAAGAAAACTATTCAACCATCCAGCTTCCGCATATGAATGGGCTCAACAATATTTAATTGAGAATGTCTTAACTCTTAGTGAATAGAGCGTACTCTACTACAGCTCCAGCTCCTGATGAAGTTAATTTTAATCCAGCAGAGGCCTTTATAGGTATGAATGCAAATTCATCTGGACTTAAAGTTAAGAATGCTGTTGGAGCAACTGAGTCTGATACAGTAATTGTGTGTGTACCATGTGTATTCTTTAGATATGCATAAGTTATATCTGTCACAGTTTTTGCAAATACTTCTACAGCTGTTGTTCCTACAGATACTCTTGCAATACCTATAATAGGTTCTTTAGTTGATAATGTTTTGTTTACTACTATGCTCAAGGTATCACTTGTTGCATTATTGGAACTGATAGTTAGTTGTGTTGTTACTGATGATGCCATTTTTTTTTAATTTTTTATTTGTTAAACCCTTTTTTTTCTAGTTTTAGGGTAGTTTCTTTTACTACCCTTTACTCTACTTTTCTCTTTCTTACCACGGTTCTTAGAAGATGACATTACTACCGTCTTTTTTGAGCGTGGTCCATTTGGGTGATGAAGATCTTTTCCATCTCCCCTACGTACTTTACCAACCTTGAGACCCTGCCTACGGGCTTTATTTCTAGCCGCTCTATCTTTTTTTGCTTTAGTAGAGGACTGGAACTTCTTATATTCCCTTTTATAGTTTCTCTTTGCTGGCATACATTATAATATACTAAAATTATAGCTCAAATCCTAGATTACAGATCATAAATCTGAACTTCTTTGATTCCCACTTTAATTCTAATATAGTAAAAGTACCTAATCTAAACTCTAGATAGTACTTTTCTTTCTTGTTACCAGCTGCAAAGCCGTTTATCCAATCTATTTTCATTCTATTTTCTTTTGCCACCGTGGTATGCTACAGCATGTCCCTCAGTGATTAATAATTGATTTACATTTGTTAGAGTTATGCATTCTTTACCATCTAACACATCTACGTGTAATTCACCTAGACATCTACCATACTTACCTACACCAAAGGAATTTAGTTGTATTGATTTGGCCCCTTCTAGTATAGCTTTAAGTCTGTTTTTGGCAGCTAACCCTCTTGCTTTTTCTTCAAGGTCTCTTGTTCTTGACTCAGGAGTATTAATACCATGCAGTCTTATACGTTTCTTAACTTTAACACTAAAGCCTAGATCTATATAAGCATCAACAGTATCACCATCTATGCAGCGTATTAATTCAATATTATAGGTATACATTACTTCTTCTTTACCTTTTCTATTGATCTTCCTCCAAAGTATGCACCAATAACTGTTATTAAAACAAGTTGTAACAGGTCAGTCCATTTCTCCTCTACTTCAAAGCTTATTGCACCTGCGTCAATAAATATTAACAACATTGTGCAAACAATAAGGAATATAAGCACCATTGGTCTTACATTCTTAGATAACCAGCTGTCTGAGTTCATGTCTGCAGTCCAGCGGTTAGTTATTTGTTTCTCCATCTCAGCCTCATGGCTCAAGATGAGTTCCTTTAGTTTTCTTTTAGCTTCTAGCTTTTCCTCTTTACTAGTGATTAGATTATCTAATACACCACCAACAGATTCAACTAGATCACCTCCAGCGGAACTAAAGATCTTTTTTAAAATACTCATATATTAACGTGTTTGTCCTCCGCAACCACATCCACCTGCTTTTTTTGCAGGTCTAGATGGCATAGACAGCTTTGTTAGTAGACTTTTTTGTCCACCATGGCCCGCCTTTGGAAGGAGTTTTCCTTTTGCAGCTGATCTTGTGCTTCTTCTTGATCCTTTAAATCCCATTACCTTACTTTTTTACCTAGCTTTTTTGCTAGAGCATTAAATAACTTCATGGCACCTTTCATCTGCTTACCTTTTGCAGCTCTAACCATATTCATAACATCATTAGGCATAGACATACCTGTGCCCATACGTGCCATTCTACGTCCATAAGCTCCACCATTACCATATTCCATAGGTTTTGCTGTTCCACCCGTACCATACTTTCTTTTTGTTCTTTTCATTTTTTTCTTAGAACCTCCACCATTTCTGTAAGGTTTATTCATATTTGCTGGCATAATTTTAATCTTTTTTAGTTAAACAATCATCATTTTTTCCACAACATTTGTCTGCGCACCACTTTAGTGATACAGTGTTAAACGTTATCAAACACACTATTCTACATATGAATTCTTTCATTTGTTTTTAATTTTTTCTAGAGAGCTAATTCCAAAACTACCTAGGGTTACTATTACAAAACTATTATATATAACATCGTTTATTACAAGCTCCATCCCAGATAGGCCGGTAATAAGATCAGCAATAGCAAATAATACCATTAATATAAAAGAGGCAAAACCTACTACAGCTTTCTCATTAATGTCATTTTTATCTTTAAATATACTCCACATAGTTAATCACTATCATCATTATTGTTATATTATAATATACAAAATTATTTTGTAATATGCACATCTATAGCAGGTTTTACTCCACTTACTACACATTCTCCGCCCTTTGGTGGTATATCTATTCTAAATGCAATTTGCAAGTCCTCTTCAGCTTTTGTATCACTAGGAGATCCTTTTACATAAGAGAAAGCTCTATCAAAATAATACTTATCTATCGTCAGTGTCTCACCTAAAGCTAAAGGTTTTTGATAATATATATAAAATCCATTATTGACAGGGACAAGAGCTGATGAATCATCTAATGATCCTTTTATAAAAGCTACGGTAAGTAGTAAACCTGCTGCACAAGGATTAATATTACATATGGTGATTTTATTTACCTTAGTTCCATCTTCATGATCACCTGAAGGACCCGCATTACCAATAACTTGTAAAGTACCTGCTGATTCTATCCTATGGAATACTGTTTTTATTTCTCCAGATCTCATTTCTTTTTACGTTTTTTAGCAATTTTTTTAAGTGTCTTAGCAAATCTACATCTATAACCGGCCTTTTTACTAGGTGGATTCTTGCAGTATTGTGCTATAGTCATACCTTTACGCTTGGCAGCAGCAGTTAGTGAGCCAGGCTTTTTTATAGCTTTCTTAATATCTAATCTTTTCTTTGCCATCTAGCACTTCCATCTTTTTCTTGCTAGACAAGCTCTTTTCTTAGGAGTCTTTCTGCAATCTATTCTAAACTTTTTAATCTGACCTAGGTTTCTTGCACAAAAAGATCTTTTACGTGGTCCACCTCCAGGCTGTGGTGCTTTAAGTTTAGACCCAGTTTTTCTATTGATCATCTTACGGCCCTTAGCAGTAAGACCACCTGACTTGCTTTTACAACCATTCTTGATTGTACAGCCTGACATTCCACCTTTTTTACTTCTTTTTGACATTTTTCTTATTTTTTTTTCTTATTGCTTCTTTACCTCTTTTAAATATTGCAGCAACCTGCATCTTCTTCATAACCTTTGCTCGTTGCTCTCCAACAGTTAAAATCTGTATCTTTCTAGCAAAAGGTTTTTTAATTTTTTTAACCTTAGCTACAGTTGCACGTGCATCAGCAGGAGTAGCAAACTTTATCTTAACAGTATCCTTTGGATTCTCATCAGTATAAAGTCTTCTACCAGACCCTTTAGGTTTCTTTCCAGTGCCTTTTTTAGGATCTTTTTTCTTAGGCATTATTTTCCAACTTTTTTCTGTGCCATTTTATGAGAAGCTCCAAATGATGCTCCATTTTTCATAGCATTAACCATCATTGCTATGTGCTTTTTTGAATGATGCACAGAATGTTTTTCAAGTGTTTTTTGTTGTCTCATTGTTAAAGCGCATACGTCAACACCTTTTACTTTGCCTATACATGCAGTCTTTTTTTGACCACCTTTTTTATAATATCTTTTATTCATTATTTCTACTTTTTTTTAGTTTTACGTTTTTTCCAGCTGATCCTCTTTGGGCCAGTTTTTTTTCTAGCTGCAGAATTACATTGTGCTTTTGTTGGTCTACAAGCAGGGTATGGTCTCTTAGATCCACCCTTTGCTGATCTTCTTCCACAAGGTTTACCGGTCTTACAATCTATCCAACCTTTTCCTTTGTTTCTACTAAACCATTTATGTAAGCTTTCTTTAGCCATTATTTTTTCTTTTTAAGTCTACGCTTATCATGATTGTAACCTTTCTTCTTTAACTCTAAATGCTTTTTATATGTACCAGCTTTAACAGCTTTACCTGATTTGCTATACATCATATGCACTTTAAATTTTTTAGCTTTTGTTTTTTTTACTGCCATTATTTTTTCTTTTTAGATTTATTACCCCAGTTAGCAGCACCAACTTTTCTACATCTTACCAATGCACCGGATGCATAAGCTGAAGGCCATACACTATATCTTGCTCTTACTTTATTGTAACAAGCATCTCTTTTAGCTTTTTTCTTTTTTTTCTTTGCCATAATTTATCTTATTAAATAGTTAATACCCACTTTAAAATCGTACCACTTTCTGTCCCAGTACTTATTATATACTCCCTCAACAAAGGTCCCTAGGTTCTTTGTTATCTTGTATCCAAAGATCATTCCAGTAGAGTAGTCCAACCATTGTTCACCGTCATTGAAGTTATGATAAGAATACTGACCACCATCATTATAGTGATAAGGAAGCAAGTTACCCCAGGAATGTAACCAGAAGTCTTTCTTATAAGTATAATAGTCAAATCCAATGATCAGAGAGTGTACCCATTGCCTAGCAAGTTTATCTTTCTCATCTCTAACATAGTCTGAGATAACACCGGGGATCACCACTTCTTCCCAAACCTCTGGGGACGTTGCTACTAAGTTACCACTTGGATCGTAATACTCACTATTGTATACATCTACAGAGTATCCTTCCTGTATTGCTAGGTACGTATAGTGAATACCACCATTGTCTAGCAACCAAATAGACAAAGGATCAAACCCATATGGTTGTGAGATTCTCTGACATGCCCCTATGTTAAAAGAGAGCTTTTTATCTGAAAGTAACCTAAGTCTTTGTGATGCTTGGAAATACTCTATGTCTGCAAAGCCATCTTGTATATACTGCACCTTCGTCATCCACTTGTCAGCTACATACCTAACAAAGTGTTGTTGGTCTATATACCTAATGCCTTGTTGTCGTCTTAAATCTATTTCAAATAGGTACTCAAACTTACCTTTAAGTCTACCTAATGTAGCTGCATCGTTATATGAAGTCTCTGTTCCATCTTTAAATGGTGTTGCAGGTTCATACTGGAATCTCTGTATCTTTCGTACTCCAAACGTTGCTGAATAGTCAAATGGTGTTTTTACAATATCTTCTGTTAGCAGTCCGGTTGTAACGGAAAATATACTCTGATCTGAAATAGAGTTACCTCCATTAACAGCTGTATAAAAAGTTGAATACTTAAAGAAACCATCAAATGGATTCTGAGCACAACACTTTTTTGGTGCTACACATGAAACTAAAAATAATATGACTATTAATATAATTCTCATAATTTTATTTTTATAAAACTTCCATAGAAGTTCCTGCTGCTGCATAACATATTGCACTACTACCAGCAGCCAATTTTATTGTCTTAAATCTACCTAATATTTCTTGACTAATAGCAAGTTTTATATCAGCGGAATAGTCAGTTAGTCCAGCACCTGAAGTACCTGCTGCACCTTTAACATCCCAGTCAGATGCTGCTGCTTCTATAGTGGATGTTTTTATAGCATATATTTTATATATATGTCCTGTTACGCATTTTATACCTTGTCCACCTTCTACTATAACTGTATTTCTGGGCATATATACTTCTCTAGTATTTTCTGCTGTTTTTGCAGCATAACGCTCCATTGATTGTCTATTTGTTGTTTGCATAGTTTTAATTTTTAATAATTTTTTTAATAATTGTTTTATCATTTAATGTTATGTGTAAATGATATATACCATCAGCATAGTTAGAAAGATCTAACCTTGTTGCATTTGTTTCAGTTATAATTAACTTACCTAGATGGTTATATACTTTTATATTTACATTTTCTCCTTCTATATTAACTATACCCGGTGTTGGATTTGGATATAATATAATTGCTTCTATTCCTATTCTTGCTGGTGGCTCTGGTCCAGTCCACGTTGTACCACAGTAGTCATATGTTAGTTGACATGTTTCATCCCACTCTACATCACAGCAATAGTTATCTACACTAATAACCCATGCATAGCAATCATCATTTAACCAATAAGGATTACCAGGGCCCGTAATACAACCAGCATCATATAAGCATGACTCAGGATCATTTACATTTGCTACAGAGTCATAGTTCCACGCATCTTGGTCCATACACCCTGTAACCACTTCAATGCAAGAGCCATTCTCAGTATTAGCCAACGGATCATAATTAAGGGCAGTACTATCAGTACAACCATAAATGTAAGGAATACAGCTAAAATCTTCTGTGTTAGCTTGTGAGTTATAGTTAAGCATACTAGGGTCAGTACACCCATAAATAAAAGGAATGCAATTGTTATCATCTGTATTGGCTAGTGGATTAAAGTTAAACATAGTAGAATCCATACAACCAAAGATAAAAGGTTCACAAGAACCATTATCTACATTGGCTAAAGGATCATAGTTAAAGGCAGAAGCATCTGTACAACCATATACTATATCAACACAACTTGAGTCATCCACATTTGCTAGGGGATTGTAATTAAATGCATTAGGGTCTGTACACCCTGGTACTGGTAATACACAAGAACCATCATCTGTATTAGCAGTTGAGTCATAATTAAGTGCAATAGGATTTGTACAACCATCAACAACAGGTACACACGTTGAGTCATCAACATTAGCATTAGGATTATAGTTAAATGCTAAAGG
>TARA_R100001591_G_scaffold1954_1_pt1 | contig 87674 bp, 81 predicted proteins | sample TARA_R100001591 | Tara Oceans TARA_R100001591 (sample SAMEA2622725) | marine metagenome | biome: marine biome (ENVO:00000447); feature: surface water layer (ENVO:00002042); material: "saline water (ENVO:00002010), including plankton (ENVO:xxxxxxxx)" | depth 5 m
ATGAAAGAAGCAAAAAATATGGAATGGACAGATGGTGTCGGTAAGGCACTAAGCACTCTGGGGAGTGTGATAAGCAAGCAAGAGAAAGCAAGGCATGACAAGGGAGAGGATTACTTCTCTGACCCCATGCTGTACGTACAGGACCTGAACACTGGGACATCAGTGCTTCTGGTCCCCGATGACAATGAAGGTGGCAAGACCAAGGGTAGGGGCTACAGGCGTTGTAGCTCAGTGAGGCAAAGGATAGGCACTAAGGTCCCACCTAAGTTACAGGTGACCGTACTATTGGACATGGTTGTTGGTATGTTAGTGCCAAAAGAAGAAGACAGAATGGGTCCACTGGGTGAAGCCGCTTACAACAGGATAGCAAATGCGATGATTGAGGCACAGAGTGCGGAGAACTGGTTGAAAGAAAACGGCAAGCATGCTAGTAAGGTCAATGAAATAATTGAGAAGCTACAGGATATGACTTGGACAGAAAGGAGCGGTGATACACTTCTCAACATGAAGGCATTGAAGATGGAGGAAGCTGTGATGAACGAAAAAGAAATATTAGAGGCAGTGGGTAGACCACTGCAAAAGGAGGTGACTCAATGAATCGACCGCCATTAGAAGCGTGGACTTTTCTCAAGGAAGAGGTTAGGCTTAGAGGTTCTACTGGGGCGGCTCTCCGCACCTTACCAAGTGGCAGGAGAGTCGTTGTCAAGAGAGGTGGTAGAGCGGGTGGTGACCCTGCAGCACACATCATGAACGAGTATGACATGAATCGCTACCTGAATGAGTTGGGCATAGGTGTGCCCTCGGCTGAGATGGTAGTTGAGGATGGAAGACCTACCATGCTGACTGACTTTGAGGAAGGCGCTAGAGTGCCAACGGAATCTGATAGATTTAGGTTGCGTGAAGACTTCGTACCACAAGTGGCAATATCCAACTGGGACGTTCTAGGACGGGACCTTGACAATGTACTCATTAGACCTGATGGCACTCCTAGCTATGTTGATGTTGGCGGTGCAGGTCCATACAGGGCAATGGGAGCGCCAAAGGGTGACAAGTTCACTGGAGATGTCGGCACTGATATAGCTGGTATGCAATACATGGCTCCCTACACGGACATGGTGTATGGTGACATGACTGATGAGGAGATGGGTCGCTCCTACGACAAAGCAGGGGGTGTCGATGCGATGCAAGCTGCTACCCAAGTTCTCAGGGATGCACAGACACGGAACATAATACGACAGAGAGCGGAAGACCTAGCAAGGAGGGTTGCCTGATGTGGTTGTTTCTGAGTAATGGAATACTAAGTGTGGTCAACCACAGGGACCTTGAGGACACGGTGCTTGTCAGAGCGAGAGTCAGGGAACACATATCGTACTACTTCGGTAATGAGGGAATATACGTGGACAGAGACGCTGATTATCCTTACAGGTACAATCTACAGAAAGAGGGATTCAAAGAGTTCCTAGAGGAATATGTAGATGAAATGGAATATGACAACTTCAAGAACAGCGTGAGAAGTAACGACATAAAGAGAACTTGCATGATAGTGTGGAACGTGATATGGGACATATTTGACGAGAGAGTGATGGAGAGTGTATTCCGACGTTGAGAAGAAGGGATATCACATAGGCTTGATGTTCGGTCTTACGCCAAGGCAGACCATGGAGGCCATTAGGATATACAAGGACATCAGCACACACCCAGAGTGGGATTGCAGGAGGTCCAATTACACACTGATGGTGGATTGCATGTTCATGAAGGCCAAAGAACACAACACAGGCTTGTCACAAGAAACTGCGATTGAGATAACCAAACAAGAGTTTGGTCAATCAACACAACCAAGACCTAGTAGGTGGAGGGAATTCTATGAAAAGTACATTCTCTGACTTGTCTAGCAAGTATGAACTTTACACAAAGGGCACTAAGAAACCACTCCTAAGCTACTTGAAGCAAGCGAGCAACAGTGATATTGATTCAATTATTAGATTATTCTTTGGTGAAGATTGCGCTAAGTGGAGCTATGGAAAGATGGTTGGTCACGTAGCAAGTGACACAGGTGTGTTTGCTGAAGTAGTCAAGGACATCGTTGGTGATACGAAGGAGTCTCTGATAGAAAGTCTGGTGTCTGAAAGCGAGGGAGGCAGTGGTTGGAATCTAGCGGAGGCAGCTTGGGCAATGAAGTCGTTTACCAATCCAGACTTTGGGCAAGATGTCAGTTGGAAGGACTGTGCTAGAGCCATGAATCAAATAGAAGCCAAGTTATTCTGGAGAACAGTTCTGGGTGCAAGACGTGGCATGAGTAAACATACTTTCCTTAAGGCAGTGAAGAGAAACGGTGTCACGGACGAGATGATAAGTCAAGCTAATTTAGTCAATGACAAAATGAACTTGAGAGAAGCGTTTTACACAATGGTGATGAATCCTAGCAATTTCAGTGATGAAAACTATGTGTTGTACACGAACAGGAGGTTACTGTCTTGGAACGAAGACATCAATCTAGTAGACTATAACGGTGGATTGTGTCAAGTGATAGAAGGAAAAGGAAACAGAGTTTTGCATAGGACTGATGATTATGTTATAGAACACACAAAGGGTGGAGTGGCGTACGATGCATTGTTCTTTGAGGAAGGCTCACTGAAACTGGAGGAAAGACTGTCCAGACTAGGGGATATGTTGAGTCAAGGTGAAAGTCTGCCATACGATGAAGTTGCGTATCTGAGAAGCATCCCACCTTGGAATGAGATTGAAGGTTTGTGTGATGAAAACACAGTTCGGTTTCCCAACTTAGCCCCTTACAGGCCAGATGATTATGGTGGGTATCTGATGGTTATCAAGGAACACATTCAGACAGTTAGACTCTCTTGGTACAAGGTTGTGGGCGGTAGCGTGAACATCGGCTTTGACGCTATGGATGGGACAGATTTGATGCCAACTGGGAGTTTGACGATAACCGATTTGAACAAAGTCTCCTCATTTCATAGAACTATGAAAAGATGGAACGTGGAGGAGTTCTCACTTGGTGACTCGCGTATTGAGATACCGGATGAACTATGTATCATTGTCGAAATAGTTTCACCATCTTTAGATGGTTCTTCTATGCATTTCAAGCACCCGGTATTTCATCAATTCAACGAGGACAAGGGCATAAGCGATATAGTGCAAATCGTGGATGTGATAGCTTGAGCAACATAAACAATATCCATGAGTGGGAGAGTAGAAGACGCGATGAGCAAATGGAGTCTTGGCTTGAGTATGTATGGAATAACAAGGACAAGCACAAGAGCCCACAGACGGAGGCTTCCCTCAAAGTAGGAAACATGACTAGACACAACATCTCCGGTGGAAAGAAGAGTCTAAGGCACAATTACATTGACGGTATTTTCTCAAAAAAGTCAACTAAAGCCGTGGTAAATACTTGGACTTTGTACAATCATTGGAGACATGATGCTGGACTATGTAGCACAAGATGTAAGTTCTGTGCTAAGGAAGCAGGGATGACTGTCTTGGAATATGCCGATGAATACACCATATCAAATGGAAAAAGAATTTCAGGTCACAGAAACAGATGTTATGTCAGTTATGAGGAAGCAGTTCCAGTCATGCATGAGTTCCTTGATTACATGGAGGGTCATTGATGGAAAGGGATTGGATTGAGATTGGCTCGCTACTGTCTGGCGTGAGATTTCAAGTAAGTGTGAGCAGAGATGGAACGAGAAAGGTAGGATACAGAGTCAGACCATCTATGACTCATACCACTAATTCAGACTATCTCTGCAAATTAGTCGGTAGGGATAAAATCCCTAGTAAGGGTATCTACAGGAAGCGGAGTGATTTAGAGAAATGCTTGTCATTTATAGAGAAAATATGCAATACGTACGAATGTTGGGAACTACTGTACGATAGGAGAGGATACGACAATATTCGTTGGGTGTTAGATAACCCACCGCCAAGTGATTGGAGTGATTTTATTGAATGGTCAAAACAGTTTGATTTGGCCGTTTTTTGAGATTCTCTTTAAGTAAGACTAGAAGGAGCAAAAAAACATGTGGAGCGAAAAAGCAAGACCTATTCGTATAGATGAGATAGTCGGTCAGACCACGTTGGTCAATGATGTGAAGTCTTGGCTAGTACAGGGTTGGCCCTCTGCCCTTCTTCTTGTTGGTCCTTATGGTACAGGAAAAACAAGCACAGCTAGGGTGATAGCGAGAGAAATGCTTGGTGAGGATTTTAACGAGTTCAATTATGTAGAGATAAATGGTAGTGATGACAGAGGTATAGATTTCATCAGGAATGATTTGAAGACCTTACTTAGAACTAAGCCCATTGGTGTTGAGAGAAAGGTGGTTCTCATTGACGAGGCCGATGGGTTGACACCTGCCGCTCAGGACGCGGCAAAGCAATTGATGGAAACCTATGCAAGCAATGCGTTGGTGATTATGACAGGCAATGAGCTTGAGAAAATTAGACCAGCTATCCGTTCTAGGTGTAGAACATACACGTTCAAACCAGTGGGAAAGATAGAGGGTGCGGCTAGATTATGGGATGTTCTATCCCTAGTTGGTGTGAGTGAGGATGTCAAATCAGGTTGGTCCAATGACTTACCTAATCTAGTGGAGATAATGAGCGGCGACCTTCGCGCTTCATTAAATCTATTAGAGTCGTTACCAAGAGACAAAGAGGCTCTTACTGAGAGACTCAAAGACATAACCGCAATAAAGTCGGATGACTTTGCTATGTTAGCAATAGAAGGTAAATGGATGAAGATAAGAAGCAATCTTCATGAACTCTTGGACTCAGGAGTACCCCTGCGCTCTGTAATGAGTAGCTTTTACAGAGACATTAGAGGTATGTTTAATGCTTCAATTACTGATACAACTCTATTCGATATCATGTGTGCGTATGGTGACGTTATGCTCAACATATACACATGGCCACAAGGCGACCACGCCTTCTGCGACTATATGGTAGCGAACATGAGAAAGGAAGTGAGAAACAATGAGCGGAATTAAAGGAATAGACATAGAAGAGTTAGGGATAACCATAGGTCATCAACTACGTTCTATGGTCTTTGAATTACAAGAACTGAATGAAACAATGAAAGAAATGATAATAATCTGGAAGGATATGAAATGAATGAAGAAATGAAAAATATGATGAATGAAATGGAAAGAGATGATAGTAAGTACAACCCGTTTGCTCAGAGCAAAGCACAACAGATGTCACAGCAGAAACCTGCCTTCCCATCTGAAGTGCAGAGGAGGCTAGACAAGCACTCCGAAAGAACAGGTGAGTCGAAGAAAGAGGTGGAGCAGTTTTACTTGAACTACATCAAGGAGAATTATGATTGTGATGACTGGCAACAAGAGGATGAAGACCTGCTTGTAGACTGGGCCGAGCAGTGCTTTACTATCTTGAGGAGAGGCACAACTGGTGGTGGGCAGAACACCACTTCCTTCGTGGGTTGCTTTGTAGGAGTTGATGCTAAGAGTGACAACAGAGGAACCGGACTTCAGAACTGGCTAGTAGGTCTATACAGAAGGGACCCCAATGAGGCAATGAGCAAGGGCGCTGGTCACTACGTGGCACAAGACGGAAAGTGGGTTATAGAAACTATGGAGAATGGTGTCATAACGACCAACGAAGATGCTACTGAAGCACCATCCATGGGTATACATGTCGGTGGTAATGATTACATCTGCTTCGTAAGCAGAGCAGGAAACCCATATAGCACTGATGTGATGGGTAGATACGCTTGGTTCCTTGGTAATGAACACGGCGAGTTTGAGAATGACATCAAGCTCTGGCGAGTGGATTTGAAGGGAGAGGATACAGAGAGGTCTTTGAGGATAGGAGAGCCTTGTATCATCACCGTTAGGCCACCAAAGGAGGATGCTAATGAATACAGAAAGGACATCCTAGAAACCAATGAGGGATTCGTTGACACAATCAACTACACAGATGAATTCGTAGCAGAAGACTTGCGAAAGGATTTGCATCCCTCCAAGTTCTGGTCATCCACTGTATACCATGAACTGTATGTTCCTCTTGAGGAGCTAACAGAGGCTTACGAGAACGGACTACGTACCTTCCAGAGTTCGGATGGTATGGGTAAAGTAGGGCCACTGGTGATAACAAGGGGAACAGTCAACAGGCTAAACACAGAGGCAAGAGAGTCTGAGTACGACCAAGGTGGAAAGCAGTACAGCATGTCACTGACTTGCATGGACCTGCAAAGCATGTACGGACAAGGTGCTGGCTCTGAGGTTCTATGCAACGTGGGCAGTGCTGTCCATGACCTAACACATCCCTTTACTTTCGTAGACAGGGAAGGAGAGAGATACGAGTACGCAGAAAACACAACTGTGTTTGTTTTCGGTAGAATAGGAATGATGCGTAGAGATAATGATGAGACTCCAAAGATGACAATCTTCGGTGTTTACGCAGATTGGAGGAGGGCACGCCCTAGAGCATCTGGTGGTAATTCTAACCCTTCACAGTTTGATTGAGGTGAGAAAAAATGACAACGACAAAGAAAGATTTAGAAGTAGAGAATGCAAATATGAAAGAACAGCTTGCTGATATGACGAACAGATACAACACGCTCATGGAACAGGCCACCCAGTTACAAGAGGTAGCGAGAAATAGGCTGGTCACGTTGAGACTGTTTGAGGCATTTGCCAACGAAGTTCTAACGTCTACCAGAAAGCTACAGAATGACATAGCTGAAATCAATGCCACAGTAGCAGAGGCAGCCAGAAGTATGGAAGAGGAGGAAAGATAGTGTCCAGAGTCGAGGACGAGGTATGTAAGAAGATACAGTTCCGTGCCGAGCTTGGTAAGGAAAAGTATGGCGTCACAGTAGAGACTGCCCCTCTAACTAAGATGGAGTGGTTAGTTCACGCACAAGAAGAGGCAATGGACCTAGCAGTATACCTACAGAAACTCATAGACATGGAGGGGAACTGATGGCGGGTTTTGGAAAGGCAAAAGAGAAGCAAGAAGAAATCACAGATGAGCAAGCACCAGCTCATGCAAGAAAGAATCCGTTTGCCGCCCTTGAAGAAGAGCTACAGAACATGAATAACCAGACAGGTCACACGCTGATGGCTCTGGTGGGACATGAAAACACTGGTAAGTCTGCGGTTGTGACTGCGGCTTACAGATTGTATCACGATGACTGTCTTGAGAAGGAGATTGAGCCGAAGAAACTTTGGGCTCTTGATTTCGACGGCGGTTTACTGGCTAACAAAAGTGCTTTCCACAGTGAAGTGGATGGAATAAAGTGTTGGGAGCCTTACGTGTATACATCGGAGGACAGAACTGCAATAGACTATCAGGAAACTCACAACAGAGTGATGAAGTTGTTGCAGTATGCGGTGGCCAACAGTGATACTCTGTGGGGCGTCATAGTCACCGGGCTTGACCAGTGGGATAGTGTATGTATCAACAACATGAGGATATTCGACCTTGGGTTAGCTAAGGATGGTATCTCAGCGGCAGACAACAGAGGTATTGGCGCAGACGCCAAGAGAGTAGAGTTCCAATGGGACTGGGCGATAAGGAAGACTAGGTTCCACCAACTCACAACCCTCTGTCAAGGACTGGTTAAAAGAGGTGTCAAAGTGTTTCTAGAAACTCATCTAGCACAGACCCAACAGAATGACGATAGGGCCATGGGAGCTACGCAGTGGCGTCCTGCATGGGAGAAGAACACAGGTGGTTTGGTATTCCAGATATTGGTCTTTGAAAGAGAGGACTTGAGAGATGAGGACGGTATGCTTACGAAGCAGAGATTCACCGTAACTTATGAGAAGAGCAAGACAGACGCAGCACTACAGGGACAGAGAAGAACAATCCTAGTCACAGAGATAGGAAAGCCTCCTGTGTGGTATGGGCTACAGGAACTTAACGACGGCACACTGTGATAGCATGGGCAAAGCGATACTAAGCTCAAAGGAGTGGCTCTCTTTACTCGGCTCAGTGGGAGAAAGGATAGAAGATGTCAAACTCGTTTTGAACAAAAGTGGCACAATGGAGTATGATGTTGCACACAGCTCACACTATATTCACTACAAGAAGACGTACCCGGAGGCCGTAAAGGAATCTGGTCATCTGACTTTCACTGACCTAAAGAAGACGAAGACCTTCCTGAAAAAGTGCAAGAGCGATGTGACTATCCAGCAAAGCGCAACTAGGCTGTCTTTGAAGTGTGGTTCAATGAAAATGACATTACCAATACTGGATTGTAAGAGTACACAACTAGCTCCCACTCTGTCGAAACTAACGCTGAACGCCAAAAACGGTCAGTGGGGGTCTTTTGGTAGAGGAACGTTTACGACACACGGTGAGACTAGTTTCTCTGATTTGATAGACGGAGCTAACATAGCCAAGTCTCTAAGCGCCGACTCTGATTTCTTAATCAAGGCTAACGCAGATGAGAAAGAGCTAGTTCTACATGCATACAAGCAGGGTGGAGCCGCAATAATATGCACAGCAACGATAGAGAATGCGCAAGGGCCCAATCATACAGTGTCCTCTAGCTTTGGTCCTTGGTTGCTCTCATGTCTATCAGTCCTAGAACCCAACATCAAGTCAACCTTCCACTGTGGCGATTCTACTGTTCTAGCAGTGGAGCAAAGCGGTGAGGGTTGGGAAAGAACGATAGTTGTGATAGACCAACAGGCATAGGTGTTAGAATGATTGTGGACTACTTTCATCCTGATGGGTTTTCATTAGAGGATAAGCCTCACATATATCTCAGAACAAGGGATAAGGAGGGTAATCTAAGCACGAGGATAATATCACCAGAGGAGGAAGACTACGTTCGACCTTTCTGCTGGATACCTGCGGGAACACACCCCAGAACACTAATGAGAGTGACGAGTCAGATAAGAGGAATAAGAGTCCATGACATGATTAATGCAACTGGGAAGGATGGTACTGACTTAATCAAACTCAGTGTCGATAATCCTGAGTCCCTCTGGCAATTGAAGGACATGATGAAGACATACGAGGCCGATGTGTATTACCAAGACCAAATACTAATGGAAATGTACCCAGATAATATACCTGAGTTCCATCCTAGAGTCTGGTACTTTGACCTTGAGTGGGATGTCAAGGAAGATTTCACAACAGTAATGGCAGTAGACGACACACACGCTGAACACCCGATTGTCTTTGCATGGAGAGAGGGGGTATCGCATAGCATAGATTGGATAGACAGAGAGGGAGGCTACATGTTGCATCTATTTGATAGTGAACACGCTATGCACGATGCTTTCCTAAGTCACCTAGATGCCTGTGACCCTGATATTCTAGTAGCTCATGCTATTGCTTGGGCTGATTTACCACATTTAATTAGAAGACTAACTGAGCCAGATAGATTGAGCCCACTTGGTAGTGTCATCAGACCACATGTGAAGTATGGCTACAAGGAAACATCACAACCCATACTTGGTCGCTTGATATTTGACAGTGCCGCCAAAGGTAGCACTGGGAGTGGCTTTGAGTCTCTTTGGATAAAGTCCGGTAGAGGTAACTTACCAAACAGAAAGTTGGATACGATAGCAAAGGAACTAGGATTTGATGGAAAGTTGGCAGAGGATGATGAAGGAAACAAGCTCGATGTTAGAACTTGGTGGTACACGCACTTTGACTTGTTCGTGGATTATTGTTTACGTGACACTACGTTACTAAGAGAATGCTCTGAGAAGCTAAACACGATACCATTCTTTGTGGCTATGCAAGAGTTTTGCGGTGTGCAATGGAGAAGCACACACAATGTGTCGAATTACGCTAGAGGTTTGTTTGGTAGGTACACTGACTTGAAGGCTCCCTCTTCCTTCAGATACAATAGGGAGAAATTGAGAGCTGCAAATGTACTAAACACAAAAGCTGGTAGGCATGAGAATGTAGCTCTAGTAGACTTCGCATCACTATACCCTAGAATCATAGTAGACGGAAACCTATGTCCTACTACCAAGAGAAGGGGGCCCGGAGAGGGGGTCAGACAGTTTCCTGATGGGTCCTACTGGGACACTAAGGAAAAGGGCGTGTTGCCTACCATAGTAGATGATATGCTATCTCTGAGAAAGAAGTATAAGAAAATGATGAAAGAGGCCACAGATAAGGATGAAGCCTTCAGATATGAGATGATGCAACTGGCGGTGAAGGTATGCACCAATGCGCTCTACGGCTATCTATCGCAATCTAAGGTGGGTGGTATGTGGACAGACCCAGATGTTGGAGCTGCAATCACAGCCATGGGTAGAGCATCGATTGATTTACTGATGGCAGAAAGTGAGAGACAGGGCTATACAGTTTTAGCCGGTCATACTGATTCTTGTTACATACAAGCGCCTTTTGAAGAGGTGGATAAATTAGTTGAGCTTTTGAATAAAACAATTAGAACCGAACTTGACCTACCAAATATGGATGTTGAGTTTGAGGCTTTCTTTGACTATTGGTTCACTACTGATGCGAAGAATAGAAATTTTGGTATCATAACTTGGCCACCTACTAAAAGTGGTTCACTAAAGGTAACTGGTTTTGAACACAAAGCTGCCAATGCATCTCCAGTTACTAGAGAAATTCAAGGCATGATATTTACAAAGATATCAGAAGGTGCGGGAGAAGATGAGATTAGTGAATTGATTAGACCAATTTCAATTTCTCTTTTGAAAGGTGAATATGAGGCAGATGAGTTGGCTCCATACGGTAGGTTAGGCAAAGAGAAATACGAAAGAGTACCACCTAACGCAGCCAAAGGGGCACTATACTACAATGAACATTTGGCCTCCACTGACCCAATAAGAGTCAATGACAGCGCTCAATGGTTGTATGTGAATGAAGTTCCAGAAAATTTACCTTACACCAATATAGTGTCCTTTAGAAATTCAGAGGAGATTGAGGGCTTTACATTAGATTACTCTACCATGGTTGAGAAGTTTATCAGAAACAAGATAAAGCCAATCTATGAAGTTATGGAATGGGATTTGGACTATCCCTGTGGCACAAAAGTTCCAAAGAAATACTGGTGATTACAATGACTACTCTATACAAGTATAATCCTAATGAAAATACTTTCACCGAGTCTTCAGACTTCGATGATGAGCTTTTGTTGAAATCGTATGAAGAGAGCAGTTACAAGTGGCCAGTAGAAGGTAAAAAACTTAGAATGACAAAATCCACGATAAGTGCATACGAGTGGTGTCCCTACCAATATTTCCTAACCTATGTAATGGGACAGAGGGGTGAGGAAACAGAGGCTATGGTTAGAGGTACTAACGTACATAATGTGGTTGAATACTTCTGGCATAAAGTAGATGATGCCATGGATGAAATAAAGGAGTTGTTAGATGATGACAAACCAGCGATGGCTAGAGAAAAACTCAAAAAACTATTTCCATATCCAGAAGAAGGCTATCACCACAATGAAGAGGTTGTCATAGACCAGTGGTTTGAGTGGCAATGGGCAAGACTGCTAGTGTGCCATGAGAGCGACATGATTGACTCTTGGAAACCTGTGGGAAATGAGGTTGAAGTACATGCTGAAACGACTGTAGAACACGAAGGAAAGATGTATCCTGTGCATCTGAAAGGTTACGTGGATAGAATATTTTCAGATGGGGATGGAGGTTACATACTCATGGAATTAAAAACAGGAAAGTGGAAGGAAGCCCCTTACAAATACAGCTCGATGAGATTAGAGATGGAGTTCTACAAGAACATGATTACCTTAGCACAGAGAGACGAATTTCTCCCTGTTACCCACTGGGCTTGGGAGTATCCATACGGTCAAGTCAATGGTGGTGATGGAGCTGATTGGATAATAGAAGAAACAAAAACAAAATCCAAGTATGCCCAGAGGTCACTGGAAAAGAAGATGAAAAAATTACTCAAAGCACATATTGAGCAGGACTTCCCACCAGTCCATAAGGATACATGCAGTAAATGGTGTAGGTGTCAGAGTGTGCAGTGCGCTTGGTGTGACTTCGTTCACATATGCCCAGCGTGGAAATCAGATAAATTCCTCATTGAAGAGGAGGTAAAAACATGAATGAAAAAGAAAACTATAAGGAAATGCTGAAAGAAACTGAGAATTGGATAAACAAAAGGGTGATGTCTGAAGATATCATGCTGAGAGGAGAATTACCTAGAGTGAATGTCTATCTCTCTATGATGGGTGTCAAAGGTGATATGCTGAGAGTGGTGAATGGTTACCAGCATACTCTTGATGGTGGTGGTTTTGCTGCTTTCGATGTGGCTGTAAATCCTGTGGCTTTTGTCAAATACGGAAAATCAGCTCCAGAAGTCATAGGTAATGAAGCCATAGAGAAGTACAAGAAACTCACTAAGTAGGTGCTTGCTTGTCGTTCGTTTATCTGGATTATCCCAGAGAGGTTTTAGAGATAGGCTCCAATGTCCAAAAGGGATACAGGAGAATAGTAAACAACTCTGAGGAACTCAGAAAGTATTGGAATGGAAAGAATGGCATAAGTAACATTTACTTCACAGCGTACGGTTACAGGGGTACCACTCCACCAAGACATCATAGAGTCGATTACAACACACCAGTGATAAGACATTTTGTGATGGATTTTGATTGTAAAGACTTTACACAAAGACAAGTTGACGTTGAGTTCTCCTTCATGCATGAGCAGGTCAAGAGATTACACAAACACTTTCTTGTCAATGATATATCTCATTACATTTGGTTTAGTGGAGGGGGTTTTCATGTTTGGGTACCGCTAGAACAAACTCTGATGCCTAACAATGGATATGAAGTATCCAGAATAAAAGACGGAGGAAAGAGGCTGATAATGAAATGGCACAAGCTGTTGAACATATCATGTAATGACCCTACTGTGGCTTTTGATACGGCTGGTATGATTAGAATACCAAACTCTTACAACATGAGAAGAGGCTGTTGGAGCATACCGTTAGAAACTAATGAGTTGATAGAATTAGACCAATATGAGTTACTAGACTTAGCTCAGGAACCTAGAGAGGGTTACATATTACATGGTAACAATCCAATAAAATTAGAGTTGCCGAAAAGAAAGAAGGCTGGTTTAGTCAAGAAAAGAAAAATGATTGACCTACCAGATGTGTCTTTCGATAAATTGTTGATTCTACCTTGTTTAGTGCAAGCTGCTCTTGGAGAGGGCAATCCTACACACAAAGCCAGATTTCATCTGGCAAATTATTTAGCCGCACGTTTGAGATTTTTCTTTTCACCTGAATCTGTCAATGATGAGGATAAACAAGAACATGTAGAAAAGATAGTGAGTTTATGCTCTCAGCAAGGCTGGGTTGACTTCGATAAAGGAATTACAACTACACAGGTAAAAAGTATAGTAAATGGGGGATATTCAATGAGTACATGCAAGACACTGATAAACGAAGGGATGTGTACAGGTATCTGCCGCTATTATGATGGAACGGCGGAGGACATACTATGAATGGGAATGAGTATAGGAAATTAGTGAAAGAAGGTAACTGTACAATCTGTGGAGTAGAAATGACGGTCAAGAACACGGTTGGTAGATTTTTCAAAGAAAGCAACATAAAGAGATGTGGAAAATGTTACTTGGAATGGAAGAGGATGGAGAGAAAGAAGAATGCCGAAACCTGACTTAATCATAGACAGCAACGAAAGGGGTTCATTGTGTGACTCCGTAATAAGAAAAGCAAACAAAGAGGGACTCACTGTTATCAGAAAGGCTCTCATGGTGGGTGACTATCTATTAGGTGAGGCATGTATAGAGGCAAAGAGTATCAATGACTTATTTCTGTCTAGCCATAGTGGTCATCTTTGGAGACAACTAGAAAATATGGATGCAAATTATCCTAGATTCTTTTTAGTGGTTCATGGCTCAATTTCAAAATATGTAGCCATGGCAAAAAACTCAGGAAGACAAACCACTTATTCCAGAGTGCAAAATGAACTCATGGGCACCATAGCTCGTATCATGGCTGACTTTGAGTGCCAAGTTTTCTTCACTGAGAATCACTCAGAGGCAGCCATGTTCATAGTGAAGTTGCATAACAAGCTACACAAACCAGCCTCAAGTCATGGTGCGAGAGCCATTAGGAGAGTAAGCACAAATGATGTGAGATTGGATGTTCTGCTATCTATACCCGGTATAGGTAGGGAGATAGGAGAAAGAATGCTGGAGGAGTGTGGGTCAATAGAAGAAATGCTATTCCCTGAATCACTGAGAATGGTTAAGGGACTAGGAGAGGTAATGAGAACTAGAGTGGTGAACGTGTTTACCAGTGAGGAACCAGTCTTCGTAGAAAGAAGAATAAAAAGATGATATTTTGTTGTTTTCGGCTTATAAAAAAGACTTGATAAATCCATGTTTCCAATATATTCTCATACACAATATACATAAGCTGACCTATGTAGGGGTCAAATTATGAGAAACGCGAAGGATTATCAAGCAGCAAAGAGGTTCCCGATATTCAAGGGATACATTGACCATTTTAATGAGACTTCCATAGATAATGACATACCGGGAATGCTTTCTTTTTTCTTTATTCAAGGACAAATAGCCGTGCCATATGTCAGAATACCTTGGGGACCTGCCCATCTTGACCCCAGAAACCACGTCTTTTGGATTCAGTCGAGTAGGACTGGTAAATCGATTGCTTGGGAATTCATAGGAGACATCCTGAGAGACGTGGGCGTACCTTCCGATTTGTACACCACCGGAACCGATGCAGGGCTCATCGGTGGTTTTGAGATGGAGGAGGATGAGGATGGCAATAAGCAAGCGATTCTGAAAGAAGGAATGTTGACTGGAAGAAAAGCACTCAACTTCGATGAGGGTTCAATCATATTGAATCCGAATAAACACAGTCAGGAAACCGTGTTGTATCTACAATCCGCTTGTAATCCAGTAGGTAGTAATAATAACAAACTGGTGAAGCACACCAAACTTGGTAGAATAGAGACAGAATCTCTAGTGTCACTTTGGATTACGACTTATCCTCCCAGCGGCGTGAAGGAATACGTACTTACTAGAGGTATTTTCCAAAGAGTGTTGTTGTACTGGAGTCATTGGAACACGGATAGGAGAAAGGCGGTCAGCATGATAAGAGCTGAGAGTGCTTTCAAGAGAACTCCCCCAATGGAGATTTCATATGAAGACATAACAGATTACTTCAATGCCTTGGACAAGAGACTTAGGAACAGAGTTCTGTCTGTCACTGAAACTCCTTTCGTAGAGTGGGATGGTATGTCTAGAGAAGAGCAAGAGTCCCTAATACAATCGGCTATGACTGAAGTTTTCAAAGCAGATGAGGGAACTTTCTATCCGGCGCTCAGAGACGCGATTGACGATTATTACAGTCTTTTATCGGGGTTAAACCCCAGTATTATGGAGGTAGTTGCGTCATTCGTACCTGCCATGGAGAACAACACCATAATTTTCGCAACTCACATGGCTATGCTAGATGAATCTTGGATTGTAAAGGGTGAACATGTAGACATGGCTAAGGATATCCTCTATGATATTTTCAAGAATCTCATACTTTGGTTGGAAGATGAAGTTAACATTGGACCCAAAACTCAAGAGAAGGCAGCGCAGAGAGGAAAGTGGGCGACTGCTTATCATCAAGTTGAAGGCATTGACCTTGGTAATAGAGGCGATGGCTGGAAAGCAAAAACCAAAGTTCTCAAAATCTATGAAACTCAAAATGATTGTTCTAGGGGTAGTGCCTACAATAACTTTGAAAGATGGGGCGAACCCATGTTTGATAACGCAAAGGACGGTAGAGTAGCGTTTATCAGATTGAAGGAGAACTTAGAATGAGTGACATATTAGCATTAGACATAGAAACCAGCAATTATTCGTGGGAAATAGGAGGTTGGAACAATCTCTCTCTTTTTGAGCCAACAGTGGTAGCAACTTGGGATGGAGAGAATGGAAACATATTCAGTAAAGAGGATTCCGTAACTGTTGAAAATATGAAAACACATGAGTTACATCCACAAATTTTAGGTGATTTTCTACAAGAACACATAGAAAAAGGGGGTAAAATTTTGGGTCACAATATAATTAGTTTTGACCTACCTGTGATAAGAGACGCTTTAGATTGTTGGGCAGCTAGAGATGTTCTGGGAAAAAGCGAGCAAATTATTGACACTAAGATTCTTTTTAGGAAGGCTTCCTTCTCCTATGGAAAATTACTTTCTTCTCTATCTGAGCTTGCCAAACATAACTTAGGGCAAGAAAAAATGATGCAGAGCGAAGATGCTCCCATCGCTTGGAGAGAAGGAAGATATAACGAAGTGGCAGAATACTGTCTAAAAGATGCACAACTCACCTATGATTTGTATATGATGGGGCGTGAAAACTGCATGCTCAAATCCAGATGCAAAGAAACTGGTGACATAAAAGAAGTAGAATTGGAGTGGTAAAAATGGATATTACGGAAGAAATAAAATTGAAAAAAGGATTGCACGAACTTTTGGTCTTAGTCACTCAAGGTTCAGCTTTGAGCGACATACAAAGAAACGCATCGAGAATTGCTGTTGAGGTTGGATGGCCATTCTATCCGTGGGAGAAAAATGGAGATGAGGAAGAATGAGTGAGGAAAGAATAGACCCTCTACATAACAATATCAGAGCAGCTAGAGCGATAGTCAACACAGTTAGAACAACTCTTGGCCCAAGAGGTCGGGATAAGATGATGGTAGACGCTAGTGGGGACGCCATAATAACGAATGATGGTGCGACTATTCTTAGAGAAATTGAGGCAGCACACCCTGCGGCTAAAATGATTATCGATATCAGTAAGACCCAAGAGAGTCTATGTTACGATGGGACTACCAGCACAGTCGTTCTAGCGGGACAGATGTTAGCTGACTCAGAGAATCTCTTCAGCAAAGGAGTGCATCCTTCTTTAGTATGCGATGGCTATAACAAAGCAGCAAGAATGGCTGTTGAATATTTAGATGAGGTTCTCTCAAGAGACGCTGAAGAAGGAGATTTGGAAAAGGTAGCAGAAACTGCAATATCTGGAAAAACATTAGCAGCAGCTAAAGACATAGTTTCACAACTTTGTGTAGAAGCAGTAAAGATAGCAGGTGATGCTGATAGCGTCAAAGTATTGACATTCCCCGGAGGGGCATTGACCGACTCGCATTTGTTCAAAGGTGTAGTTGTGAACAAGGATTACTCAATAGAAATAGAAGTGCCAAAAGAAACTAGAGTTCTACTGTGTATGAGTGGTTTAGAATATAATAAAGATGAAAGAATACAATTTAATGTAAGTAATATGGAAGACTATTCTAAGTTCAAGTCTCAATCTAAAAATAGAAAAGAGCAACACGATTTAGCTAAGGCTATTGTGGAAAAATTACCAGAAGGAGGGGTTTTATTCACTAGGGACAATGTAGATGAAGCGATACTGGCATATCTACACAAACATAACATAGGTGTAGTAAAAAGAAATCAAGAAAGCATAATGAGAGCCTTGTCTTCTGCTTTAGGCGCCAACATAGCTCATTCAGTACAAGATTTAGAAGATGCAGTAGATTGTCAAATAGTTAGAACCAAGCATAATGACATACACTATTTGTTTGTGCAGGGAGAGGTCGAGTCAAAGCAATCTACACTGATTGTTAGAGGTGCAAGTCATACGACTCTGGATGAAGTAGAGAGAGGTTTTGACGACGCCTTGGGGGTTGTCTCATTAGTCATGAATGGTGGTAAGGTTGTTTCTGGTGGTGGTTCTACATATGCAGCCATAGCTAGTCATTTGAGAACACAAGCTCCAAAGGTAGAAGGTATGGAACAAATGGCAGTGAATTCCTTTGCAGATACATTGGAAATAATACCAGCTACAATAGGCGAGGTTGCTGGACACACGCCTTTGAATTGCATATTTGCTTTGAGACATGCTATATCAGAGGGCAAATTAACAATGGGCCCTGATGTAGAAAAAATAAATCAAATCGTAGATATGAATGATTTGGGCGTTATAGAACCAGCTCAATTAATCAGACAGTCTATACTAAGCGCCACAGAGGTAACAACAGCGATACTCAAAATAGATGATATAGTTGTAAAAAGGGGCAATGGTGATGGGCAGACTCACGGATAAATTGAATGTGTCTTGTAGAAACTGCAATCACAAACACATACCTCGTAGACTGACTGCTAGGTATCATGATGGATTTAGAAAAAGAATACATCTTTGGGAATGTAGGGAATGTAAACATATTTGGAAGGATACTGCTTTTTTGAAGAGATGATATTTTATGAACGTCCTAAGTGTTTTTGATGGAATGTCTTGTGGACAAATTGCTCTAGAGAGAGCAGGTATCAATGTCAAAAATTATTTTGCATCTGAGATTGATAAGTACACTATTCAAATCGCTAAGAAAAACTACCCTGACACAATACATGTTGGTGACGTTACTAAGCTCAAGGGTTCAGACATACCTGTTGAGATAGACCTACTAATGGGAGGCTCTCCCTGTCAAGGATTTAGTTTTGCTCAAGGTGGTAAGGAGCTTAATTTTGACGACCCTAGAAGTAGATTGTTTTTTGAGTTTGTTAGATTATTGAAAGAATGTAAACCGAGGTATTTTTTATTGGAAAACGTGAAAATGAATCAAAAATCGCAGGATATAATAACGCGATTTCTAGATGTTGAACCTGTCAAAATCAATAGTGATGTATTTGTAGGGCAGAATAGAGAGCGTTTGTACTGGACTAATTTAGAAATAAAACCTCTCCCTAAAAGACCAGAATGGGATGGCCAATATTACCAATGGAGGAGGACTTATTTTAGAGAGAATAAATCAGGAGTTTGTCCATGTCTAACTGCTAATATGGGTACTGGAGGGCATAACGTACCTTTGAAATCAAAAAACTTAGCAGATAAATTAACACCAGTTGAGTGTGAAAGATTACAAACTATACCGGAAAATTATACTGAAGGTGTATCTAATACACAGAGGTATAAAATGATAGGAAACGGATGGACTGTTGATGTTATTGCACACATTCTTAGTGAGTTATGCTTAGATAAAAAATAATATAGTATTGACTTACTTAATATTTTCAGTGGTTTTTAGTTGCGTTTGGCCACTACACAGAATCAGGGGGGTTTCTACAGTAAAAAGCGGGATGTTTCTTTCGTTCCATTCTCAGTAGTGAGTGTATTTTTCCAATTTTCGTTTTGTATGCACTACCCGTTTTTCCCTCCCTAAGTATCTAAACAAGCAAAAAGAAAATATAGTATTGGTTTACTTATTACACCATGAGTTTGTTTCGGTGGTTTGCGCGTAAGTTAATGGGTATAATGGGTAATGTGTATGTATGGTTGGACAAACGGGTAGAATATACCAAAGAAGAAGTCAGCAGTGTACTCGGTTTGCCAATTGATGAGGACCTACAAATAAGCTCAAGATACGAATTATGCAGACGTGTAGAAGATACCTTTGGGATACCAAAAGAGTCTTTTTGGAGTTTACATAGCACTCAGAAAATAAGGTTTGCAGTGCAACAAGCTAGAAATCTGCAAGCAAATAAGGGAGTTGTTGCTAGTGAGTAACTACACTGTTGAAATGGATTTTACAATTTACTACAATCAAGGAGAGGAATACTATGTGTAAACATCCAGAGTGCAAAAGCTGGACTAACCCGTTCACCAACCTGTGTTTTTACCACACTCTCTGGGGTGACGAGGAATGAGCATCATATATGACCTGATGAAATCCTTGCTCATGATTAATATTGAAGATTTGGAGGAGATAGAATAGACTCTGATGATGACGTTGGCGGAGTTGAGTTTCCAAGATTCTGGCACTGGGTAGCTACCAAAGTGGGTCTTCTGCTCTAACAGTCCACAGCGTCAGTGAAGCCCTCTTGGGTCTTCAGATGCAGGTAGCACTGCTTCAGTAAGTTATACTGAGTCTTAGTGTTAGCAGTGTCCAATTCAAATTCGCCATTGAAACTACTGATTGCCGATGCGTCTTGCTCGTAGGCATCGTCACTGGCATACACCTTACCACGATATTTGACATTGAATGACTTTACTTTATCACCATCCCCAGTGATATCTACCCTCTTATCCACACGGGCATCAACTATGACGCAATATGCGTAATCGCATGTTATTCCGAACTCTGTCTCGTACTCTACCTTCAATGCCATACCTTCTCCTCCATATTTTTCTTTATTAAACATTTATCACTTACGAGAATGTGTACTCTATATTTACAGAAGCAACAGCACTACCACCTGCGCTAGTGGCTGTGCAAGTAATAACCGTGTGCCATACATCACCTGCTGCTGGCATTAAAAATCCAGCCTTACTACCACCAAAAGTCAATCTAGCCTTTTCACCCACTCCATCATCAGTACCAGAGATAGCGAGAGAGTTTTGTGCTGTGCTTGCCGTCCCTATGATAGAAGCACTATTGCCGTTTGATAGGCTGTTGTTCTCACCTATGCTAACATCCCACTCAAATGTAGTACCAGCGGGCATACCACCAGCAGCAGAGGTGGTTAAGAAGCCACCAAACTCCAAAGTTGCAGCGGATGCATTACCGGTGTACGCAGAAAGCACATCACTTGAGGCTATAGTAGCTTGATAAGCACCATTACTGAAACTGCTACCATCGTGGGCAAATGGTGAAGAAAATGGCTCAACTTCTGCTATATCAACGGCATCATTGTTACCGCTACCGGAGGAGGGGTCATAATCGAATATTCTCAAACCCGATGGTGCGGCTACAGTAGCATTTGCCGTTTTCAGTTGTTGTGCGACACCAGCGACACCTACCATTATCGAAGCCATCTCAATCACCCAATGTATATCCAAGTGTTAGCAGCAACCGCCACATAGGTTCTAGCAGTCTCATCAGACATAGCAGCATGAGCAGTCCACCCTGATGCTATTGCGTTTGATGTACCAAGTGCGGGTGTTGCTGAACCACCTGTGTTGTTGATGATTGTGTATTGCTGACCCGACTCTGCTGTTGCAGGTAGAGTCAGTGTACCTGCCGTCCAGTAGACGTATGAGCCGGATTGAGCATCTGTGAGTGTTGTGTTGCCACTTACCGCCTTTACCTTAATCTTGAGAGCCTTGATTCCGTTTGAATCTCCCTTTATCCAAGTAACCCCACCATCACCACTACCTATGATAATCTGGTCATCACCTGTTGCGACATCAACATCAAAGTTACCAATTACTAGATTGTTATCTCCCGTAGTGATATTATCCCCTGCTTGATACCCAATGCAGATATTGCTATCAGCAGCACCGGACATATTCCCTCCCGCTATATAGCCAATTAGAGTGTTGTTGCCACCACTAGCAATACCATCACCAGCCATAGAGCCGATAATTACGTTATAAGAGGCGTTGAGGCTTTTTCCAGCTTCTCTCCCAATAAATACGTTATTTGTACTACTGCTAGCAGTTGAGCCAGCATTGTAACCTACTGCTGTATTAGAACCCCCGCCGGTCAAAGCAGTTAGGGCACTCCACCCAACAGCAACATTTGCAGAAGCACCTGCTCCGTTATCTATAGTATATGCACCAATACATACGTTATCTTCTCCGTAAGTTATTGACTTGCCCGCATGATGGCCGATATATACTGCTTCATGTGAGTTAGTAACGCTTTTACCGGCTTCTGTTCCTATGGCTACGTTACTATGTCCAGAAGTCATACCAGCAGAAAATACATCTTTTCCTATTCCTATGTTATCTGTTGCACTACTTAGTGTGCCGCCTTGAGGTGGGGCTGCACCATCCGGTGAAATTAGAATACTGTCTGTGAAGTTAGTGGTGTTGCTGATTACATCTGTTAAATCATTGAGAGCAGAAGCACCACCACCTGCATTAGCATCGACATACGCCTTTATGTTTCCTTGAGTTGCCAATTTGGTATCTGATGTACCAAGGTTATCGTTATCCTCTATCTCAGTGACCCTAGCCCCACTTCCAATCTGTAATCCTGAATCACTGATATTGAACCTAGCAGTTCCTCCTGTTTGGAAAGACTGCGTATCTGTGCCAAATGCGATTTTGTTGTTAGTGTCTCCTGAGTGAATTAAGTCACTAGCGAGTGTGACTGTTGAGAACGTCACATCGTCTGAGGTTCCAACAGCCTGACCTATTGCTACATCATTTGCATTGACAGTCACACCAGTCCCTGCCCCTACTGCTAGGGTTCTAGTGGATGCGATAGTGCCTCCACCAGTCAGACCATTACCAGCAGATATTGAAACGCCACTGTGGTCTATGTGTTCATTTGCCACGAAATCAGAGAAGCCATCATGGAAAGCACCACCTGATACTGCAACTGCTGTTCCACCAAGAGTAATTGCATCAGCCTCTAACGTACCATCAACATCTACGTCCCCCGATATATCGAGGCTAGCTGCCGTTACACCTTCGACAACTACAAGCCCTTTTTTTACCTTAAAATCTTTCTCTGACAAATTACCACCATGATTTCACTTTCCATCATAATACGAGTTGTGTTGCTACTGCTCTGAATTTGTAGTTTTCAGAAGATGAACCTACTGGGTCATACTTCACAACTACGTTGTCGCTGCTTACTGTGGCTGTGATTGTCGCTAGGTCTGTGGTTGTACTCATGTAACCATATGTCGTGAGTTGAACATCGGACCCGCTTCTCCATTGGACAAGTGTTTCACCCATCTCAAATTGTGCTGTGCTAGCATCTCCAGTGGTTAGAAGCTCTACTGACCACACTATCTTAGCTGCTCTGAAAACAGTCTTATCGAAGGTAAAGAGGTCGATTGCTGCACCACTTGAAGAAGAGGCGCTGTTACTAGAATTAACTCCTAATACTGATACGCTGTTGACACCTAGAGTAGTCCCATTTACTTGACCAGCCGAACTGTATATCACAGCCTTGCTATTAACTATACTACCAGCGGAAGAACCATCCACCAGATTCAGCTCGGTGGCAGTGGATGAGATGTTTGTACCGCCGATATCAAGGGTGGTAGCGCTTAACTCGCCCGCAACAGTGACTATGCCGCTTGCTACTGTAATCAAGTCGGTGTCTCCAGTGTGACCAATGTTTGAGCCGTTTATGAGGACGTTATCGACTGTCAGGGTTGTCAGTGTACCCACAGATGTCAAGCTAGAGCTTACGACACCTGACCCCAGCGTTGTTGCATTCAACACTGTCGTGCCATTGATGCTAAGGTGCTTACCATTGGCCAAGTCCAAATCATCTGAGACTTGGAATCCGTGGCTACTGTCGTACTGAATGCTGTGTAGACTTGTGCCCGGCACGAAGATACCGCTACCGTCAGCAGTTGCTTCAGTGGTGTTGGCAGAGGAATGTTGCATAGTAGCACCAGCACCCACTGTACCAGAAGTACCATGACCATCTAGCACGAAAGTGTTAGTTGCTACACTGCTTACGGTATATACTCCATCTGTAATGCTATTACCCATGTTTGAGACAAATATGGATTCGCCATTTGAGAAACCGTGACTTGCAGATGTCACTGTGACCGTCGAGGAGCTTCTAGCATATGTGGCGTCTTCCATTCCACCAGCTATGCCCAGAAGCATCGATTTGTCTTCGGCCACGATTGCCGTGGTGTTGATTACAGTCTGGTCCCCGTTTACAGTTAAATTACCAGTGATTGTCACGTTGTCACCAAAAGTAACCTCTGAGGTTCCATGTCCAATCGTAATCGCTGTGCCAGATATACCAGTCCCTAGCAGAATAGCCTCGCTGCTGTTAGCAGTAGAAACTGAAAAATACACATCTGAACCTTGTTTGATTGTGAAAGCAGCATCATCGTTATCATCCATAGCTACGTTTATGCTACTACCATCAGCAGATATGCTGTCAAGAGCTATATCCCCGACATTTGTTATATTTCCATCAGATACGCTCAAGCTATCTACTGTGGCCGCACCAGTGTTAAATGTGCTACTACCGTTGTCTATGTTACCGAATCCTGATGATATTGCCCCAGCGTCTAGTGTGCCAACTGATGTAATCTGCGTTTGTGCTGCATCCACAGCAAGCACACCACTTGAAGCAGTTAGTCCAGTGCCATCTATTGCGGCTATGATATCAGCTAACGATTCCTTTCTTGTTGCATTAGAGTCATTTGCATCTATTATGGCTATGCTATCATTGGCTATATCCACAGCGGCAGCAGTTAGACCATTCAAATCTAAACTGAAAGTAAGGTCGTAAGGGTCACCATCTGAACCATTTGATGTATCAGTCCAATTGATATCAAGACCACCAGTATCAATAAATTTGACTTCTTTATTTTCATCAATGGTAACTTCAGTGCCATCGCCGTCTTCTAGCACGAATCCGCTCCCCATGCCATCTGCGCCAGAGGCTGAATTAGTTGGCTCCCATACACCACTTGAACCGTTATAAGCCAAAACTTGACCATTAGAAGGAGTTGTTGCTATTCCTATCTTGGTAATTTCACCCGCGCTATTTATCCTGATGGATGTTTTGCTATCAACGCCATGAGTGCCATCCAGTCCTATTTCAAAGGTATCAGCGCTGTCATCGATACCCAATCTAAAATTTTTCTCGTTACCAAGAAAACGGAGCATGGTGTCCTCTGCTCCGCTATCACCTATCGATAGGGTTGGCGTAGTACCAAGGACTTGAACATCCTGATGGAATTCCACTAACTCAGAGCTATTAGTGGTAATAATTTTCATGTAGTTGTCTCCAGTGCTACTCACTATACCAAGAGCCCCAGATTGGTTGTCAACGATGGTGATGCCAATGTCAGTGTTGTCAGCAGTAATGGTATCCAATGCTATTGAGCCTACGTTCGTGATATTCTGGTCGTTGAAAGAAGTGGCTTTATGCAAGGTAATCGCTTCAGAGCTATTTGTCGTATCAAGAGTTATGTAGGCATTAGAGCCCTCTTTCACAACTAATGATGTGCTACTGTTATCCAATATCTTCACAGAGGATGCGGCTTTGAACTCCAAATCCCCATTCTCTACAGTCAATCCTTTCTTTACTTTAAAATCACGCTCGGTCATCTACTATGCCACCATCCCTTGCCAAGTGACTCTCGCATCGTACTGAACACTGTTTATCTCTGGTGTGATAACTAAATTAAGGTTACCGCTAGATACAGTGACGCTATAGGTCGCTTGGAGTGTTTCACTGGCGTTCGATTGCACAACGCCGTATGTTGTTATTCTACCATCAGAACCATCGTGGGTGACCACTGCTTCTGCCGCCTCAATGACTCTATTACCGGGACTACCACCGCCTGTACCATCATCGCCATCAACTTCTATCAAAAGCTTGGCTGAACGGAATTGGGATACGGCAAACAGAGCCATTGTGATTACGTTGCTACCATTGTTGTCGGTGCTAGACAAAGTGCCTGTGACCTCACCAAAGCCCAAGTTGGCTATCTGTAGTGGAGCCAATGGTGTTGCTTGGTTAATACCGACTTTAGCGGGATTAGACCCGTCAGTATCCACTACGAAATCATTAGTATTGATAGCCACATCGCCTGAGCCTGTTATCGTTGAGAAGTTTCCAGCACCGTACACAGTGTCAAAGTAACCAGCGGTGAAACGTGTGGCATCTGCACCTATGTTGAAGCTACTGTCTGCGCTAGGGTATATGTTTTGATTGAAAGTCCAAGCATCATTGGCATTGCTCCATAGAATGCTTCTATCGCTTGCAGATTTGAGGATGAGTCCACCGCCGTCAGCATTAGCATCACTTGGGCTACCAACTGCATTGAGTTCCACATGCTTGTCATCCACAGTGATAGTGGTGCTTGAGATTGTGGTTGTGCTACCGCTAACAGTTAGGTCGCCTGTTACAATTAGATTCTGTCCTATCGTAACTGCTGCATCGCTTGGTCCTATCGATGTAATAGTCGGTTGTGCCGCATCAACTCCTATTACAGCGCTAGATGCAGTCAATCCTGTGCCAGCTAATAGCGTAGCAATATCGTCTATTGATTCCTTTCTTGTGGTATTAGAATCGGTTGCGTCAGCTATAGCGAGGAAATCTCCAGATGCTATTGAGGCTGCAGTCAGGGAGTGTATTCCTACTGTGCTTGTGGCAAACAAAGTCGCAAAATTTCCAGTAGTCAGAACAGCATCAGCGTTTAATCTCAGATAAGTACCACTGCCACTGTCCTTCCACAGTGTATTGGCGGCAGTGCCGGGATTGCTGGAGGTTGGTGTAAACTCAAGACCAGTTGGCGCTTTTAGGAGCGAGCCGGACATAATGATAGGTCCACCGACATTCAAAGTGTTAGTGCCTGTAGTGAATGAGAGGTCAGTATCGGAAGTGAAACCGCTAGACCCATCACTGAGTTGTATAAGTCCAGAAGCCCCTGATGCTGCCGTGGATGCTGATGTAGAGGAGAAAGCGGTGTACCAAGCAGTGCCATTGTAGACTATCACAGCACCTGAGTTGCCGTTTATCGTTATGTCATTGGAACCATTCTCAAATGTTATTGCGTTACTGGAGTGCAGATTGCTAACATAAACAACGTGTCCGGGCGGGAATGGCGAGTCGCTTGTATCAGGAGTCAGAGTTATTGCGCTACTTGGAGTGAGTATGAAGAAGTTGTAACCATCGTACTCAAACGTCAAATCACTGCTAGGACTAGAGACTAGAGCCTTGTTGGGTCCAAGCCTATGGGTTCTCCTAGAACCACCCTGAGTGCCTGAGAAAAACAGGACATCTTCGCCAGCAGGGTCACTGCTCATCCAGAGGGCTCCTAAATCTGAAGCTGTAAATGCCCCGTTTTCAGTGCCACCGCCCTGCATACCATCCAAATCCTGATGCTCGTTGATTCTGTTGGAATCACTCACTGTGGCGCCAACTGCGCCAGTGGACATCCTACCGAGATAGATTGGGGAAGGTCTGATGAAGGTCCTGACATCGTAGATTGTCTGAATGTCTATGTCCATCGTTGTGCTGTTACTAGCATAATCGGCTTTGACTAAAGCTAATACCACAGTTTGGTCAACGTCGAGTGCGCCTCCCTCGTTCAAGAACGAGCTTGGCGTTACTGGGAAACTGGAAGTAGCGCTACTTCTCTCTATCCCTATTCTCTTTACGCCCGTAGAATTGTCGGTTGTGACATAAACCACGAAAATAACGGACTGTCCACTAGTTAGAGCAGAACCGTAACTTGAATTGTCCAAATCGACATTGAATGTGTCTGCTGGTGCGTTCGATGAGTATCCGCCAGCAAAATCGACTAGTAAGCCGTCTATTACAGCAAATCCTCCTTTTATTCTGATTGTGCTTGCATCGACTTTCGACACTGCACCTGATAAGGAGGCAGGGGTGTTTCTGATACCAGAGCCAGTTGCATAGTCCTCTAGCATGAAAACGCCGTTTCCATGAGCTGCTTCTAGCATGTTAGTCAGTGATGAGGAAAATATGAATCCCCCATCCTGCAAGTTGTCTGTGTGTGTTTTCAACGGATTTGACATTATTTCACCTCTATCAATAATTGGATTTTTATCTCATTCTCAGTTGTTTTGAGAATTGGAGCGAAGACGTGTCTGCTTACTGGTGTGAAGCCACTGGTGTCCCTCATCTGAACATAGACTTCCTTGATGGTTTCATCGTAGCTTTCTGTTGTGGGTAGTGTGGCTTCCACTAACAGACTATTGCTATCAAGTATCTTGACGGTGGGGGTGAGAGTCACAGGGGCTGGTTTTCCGGGTGAGCCATCGCTACTAGTTGCAGGTGTACCATCGAAACCTACTTTGACTTCGTTTATGTTATTGGCGATAGTCTCCACCAAGAGCCTCTTCAAATAATCATTAACTGCCATTAGAACACCAAAAACCTCTCATCTGCTTCTTTTTTACCGAGTCCAATCGTTTTTGCACTACCGCCTATACTAACTCTGTTTGCGTTACGGCCTATTAGAAGAGGTGTACCGCTAACATCTGTCACAGTGAGGAGAAGGGTGGTCTTTATATCAATTTCATCAAAGAAACCGTAGTCAACTTGCTTTATTTGCTCATTTAGGTCATCGCTGGTTATCTCTTCAGCTATCGCTTCGTCCTCAAACACGGACCTGATTGCTGTATCAGCACCTGATTCTAGTGTAAGGAAAGTAAAGTCGCTTAGTTGTGAGGCTAACATGTGGCTAGCTGACATGACGACATATTTTCTGTTGCCGTAACTAACAATCTCTCCCGGTCTTATGAACCAAGATTTTGGATGGCCTTTTGTTTCCATTCTCGTTGCTAGGAGTCTGTTTGCCTTGAGCATCTGTCTTGCTACGGACCTTGACTCCTGTTCTGACATTATAGAATTATCAAAGTGCGGCATGGGTTCCTCTGCAATTTCGATATTGAACCTGCCTTGTTGAGTAGCGTCATTGAGAGTAACAGATGAATTGTCATTCAAGGCGATTTGACGACCGACCACTGTAACTCTGTTTGCACTGTCATCCACTGTGTTGGTATTTTCACTGTCCGTTCTCAAACTCGCTGATAGGAAATGTGGTTTTCTAGAATAGTTGAAAGGTATGAACAATAAGTTGCCATGCATGTCGTAATCTAAGATTCTATTATCCCTTCTTCCCAAAGTCGTGAGAGCTGTCATCAGGCTGGCATTGTTGAAATTATGAGCGAAGAAAGTCTTGCTGTGTTTTTGCCTCTGTGTTGTTGCGTTAGCCACGGACAAAGGCTCGCCTATTGAAAAAGACGTTACTGTGCCATCTAGCTCCTTGCCGATTTCCAAAGCCAAATCAGTTGTTCTAAATCCTACGTTTATTGGCTGACCCATTTTCACCTCATCAGAAAAACCAAATGTTGACAGATTTTCATTTTTCATATTTGGCAAATGAACTCTTATTTTTTTATCCAAAACCTCTATTTTTTGTCTTAAAAGACGTTTTTTATTATCATTAGCATCATACAAAATTTCTGATGAAGAGTCATTTCCATATGGCGTAAAAATATTTTCTTCAAAGGTATGACCCGGAGTTTTTGTGTGTGACACAAGCAAGGAGGACTCCTCTTCCTCTATCCTGTAACTGCCTTCTTTTGATACTCTGTAGGAAGTTGTGGAAATTGTGACTTTTGGTTTTTCAGATTGTTGGGACTCGTATTTTCCGTAGTGCAGAGCGTTGTCAACAAAGACTGGTTTTCTGATATCTACCATAACCTCAGTTAGCGATTCGGAAAAAGCACCCTTGGTCGATTGTATCCTCATGGTGAGTCCCCGCTATGGTCATCAGTTCCGAATGTTACATCACCTTTGTGGCCTTTCGGATGGAGAGTTTGTGAAAATCTTGGTTTTACCGAGAAGTCACCAGCTCTCACTGAATCAGCCCTGTGATGCTGTAAGGTGTTCTCAGACACCAATAATCTACCAACACCAGTTGTCAAATCGGTGTTGTCGAAGGAAGACTGCTCGCTTGTTTGTATTGTAGGGCCCTGTGAGCTTACAGTCCCGTAATCACTCGTGAACAAGACAACTGGGTAGTAAGGGCCGTTGGCATTCGGATTTGATGAGCCCACATAGAAAGAAGAGCTAGCTGGATTGTCCACTTCGTAATTGAAGTAACCGTACTTGCCACCAGATGTGAAATTCAGATAGCCTAGTGTGTATTGAGGTGAGCTAGAGTGTAAATTGTCATTCAGTCTGTACATTTCCACATGTCTGTTGTCCAATTGTCTTATCGGTCTAATTAGGAATTTTACTGACTTATCGGTTCTGTTGTTTGGTTTTGTTGTGAGTTTTCTAGTGGCGTTTTGATATGGATTGGATGATTTTGTAGGGGAGGCAATGTTGTTCTTGCCCCAACCAGTGTCATCAAAAGAACCAGCGTAACTTCTGACTTCCAAGATGTAGGAGCCACCATACGGTCTGAATGAGTTTGTGTGTGAGAATCTCAAAATTCCAGAGGCTAACGAGCCATCAGACTGCCTAGAGAAAGACGTTGGTATGTCTATATTAGCTGCAGTTCTGGCATCTCTTTGTAGTGATGCACTCAAAGACACTCTCTGTCCCATGTTACGGTCAGTGTGGAGGCTGTGTGCCTCTGTTGTGATGGCTACGTGATTCTCCTCCAATCCGTCATACAAGGGGGCGTCTATGCCTATTCTTGGGCTGGTCCTGCTTATTGGCTCCAGATGCTTGCTAGAGCCTACTATGGTGTCTGTTCTGCCTCCCACGTTAGCCTCTGGCTTGAGAAGCCCATCCTCTGAGATTGATAGCTTTGAGCTTATGCCACGCTTTATCTCATCGGCTTGCAGTACATCGTTACGGGGTCTTGTGAAACCAGCGCCAAGAGTTGGCTCACTAGTGTTGGAACTGAGGACTACACCAGTTTTTTCATCTGTAACTGAGACATCAGTGAAAATGCATTCGTTGAAGGATGTGGGGTATCTAGAACCCCTCCCGTTGCCCATGCAACCCACCCTGAGTGAATGTACAGGGGAGAATACGTCCACTAGGTCATTGTTACTACCGTTTAGATTGGAGTCGTTTTGTGTGCCTCCAAATCTAGGAACGGTAAAATCTGCTGTAACACTTACATTTCCACTGGAATCAATTACGTTTTTGACATTGAAAAGTGGTTTACCACCATTCCAGATTCTATCGAACGGGGTATTGCTACCCATCTTGTACGCATTGCCGCAGTCCCATGCTGGTCTGATACCGAATCCACGCACTGGGGCACGCCTTACGTCCTCTCCACGCTCATTACCCCACCAATCTACCAAATAGTATTGAGATGCCTCAGATAGCTCTGTAATGCCCTTTGGCTCACTATCGCCCCACCAGTCCCTTTGCACAGTTATAGACTCCGACGTATCAGTGGCAGGGTTTCTAAGCGTGCGTAACGGTGTACCGAAAGGCCGTGTCATCCTTCTTCCTTGTGCGTAACGCACCTGATGGCCAGCTATGTCGTTGTTCAGCATACCAGTGAAATTCGTGCTTCTCTCCAGTATGCCCGTGTAAGTGAGTGGTATGCTTCCATGGCTCTCCATCTGGATTATTGGGCCAGAATCGTAGTTTGTGGTGTTAAAAGCGCTACCAGAGGCGGTTCCCTCATAGACAGCGCGAGCTGGGAGAAGACCCCATCTGGGTCTGTTGTAGGCTTGCCGTACAGCGATACGGTATCCAAAGGCTCTTCTCTTTGTATCTGAGGTGGACGAGCTGATTCCGCTAGAAACAGAGTAACTACCGTCATCGTCGTCATCTACCCAATTTAAGCCCATTTGGTCATAATCACCCGGTTTGCTCCAAGAAGCAGAAGCTATTGTGTATTCCTCCAAACTACTGGCTTGGGGGCCGCCCCTGCTACCACAAGGCCAGTATCTGTTGTATAGGACACTTCCAAACTCGCTACCAGATGCACCTCCAGCATCATTGTTAGCATCAACAGTATGTACACCACCCGTTGCATCAGTAGTTCTTTGTGCTTTTACTTTGAGTGAAAAAGGACCTAGACTCATTGCATATGTAGCAGAGTGATAATGTATAGTTTCATAATGCTCAGGTAGTGCATTATACCTGTCAGCATCAACAGGTTCTGCATTCCAAGCACGACTAGTGCTTTCTGAAAATATAGTATATGGCCTACCTAGATTCTCATGCCATAAACATAGGAATGCATCTGGTGGATTTAGGTTGTTAGTATCTCTAGTACCTAATTTAATATCATCTAAATTAGTTGCGAATATGCTTTTTGTCCTATCCTTAGCATAAGTATTCTCAGATATTGTATTGTATGTGCTTGAAAGTGTAATCTCAGCACCGTCAAATATATTGTTTAGGAAGTTGGTACTAGTTGCAGTGCTTGGTAAGGTGAATATAGTTGGTATATTTATCTCAGATGCACTAAATCCACTACGTGATGTATATGGTGCAGAATACGTTTTTCCGTCCTTTCCGGTGTATTGTAGGTGCTTTCCGAATCTAGGTAGACTAGGGAAACTACTTGCATTGTCAACTGTTATTTTTCTCGTACTTGTATTGAATGATTGTACTATACATGTAGGTATATTAGATGTATTTTGAAGTATATGTGAGTATATGTCGGGGTATATTGTAGGGTATCCTTGCATAGTTAGTGTATTTCCTATACTTCCATATGTACTTCTAGAATGTGAATAGTAATTATGAGGCGCACTTTGTGCTAATCCTCTGAAGCCCTCATCATTTGATAAGTCATCACTAGCTATATCTGCGAATAAAACACTCCACCAAGGTACATTCAAAGTAACTCCGGGTGTTGAATCTGAAAACATTGGTGAGTAAGGGAATCCCCTTCTTGAAAAGGAAGGACTCTCATTCAAATTTACACCATATGGGTTGTACAAAAGTAGTTTTGGTATATTTGTAAATTGACTTCCGAAATCAGGATTGATGTCCAGCATCATTTCGTTTATCATTACTTCACACCCTCTGACATCGGCTTCAGTAGAGCGAGCCAATACTAGTGTCATAGCACCAGTGTTGGATTCATCATGCTTTATTCCGATGACCGTATTGACTTGTTGAGCTGTTAATGCATAGGTTGTGTCATCTGCGCCGCCTAGTTGATTGCTGAAAAGATTGGGCTGTATGACAATTTGGTACGCCCCCACTTCAGCCGGGTCTGGGAAGTGATTTGCTAGCGTGTAGCTGGAGGCAGCCTGTAACGTGATACTGTGTCCACCTGCCTTGTTTATCGTACCAGCATCCCCCTGACTACCCAAAACCCCGTAACCGTCCCATTTTACAGCAGTTTCAAACATTAATGTGAAAGCACCACCGTGTAAGTCCGAAGGACCGCTAGGTGCAGCGTTTATCGCACTGAAGTTTATTTCTGCTTCCATTGGGTTTATGCTGTTTCCTATCGATAAGTCATCTTTTGTTGGTACGTTCTCAGCGCTGGCTTTTATTGCGTCCGACAAAATTTTTCCATCCATTGTCTGTCTTAGCATGTTTTGCTCGGCTCTGTGTTTTTTGTACAGGGACTGGTACACTGGGTGAGCCCAATGGCCCGGTAGCATGGGTTGGGTTGCATTCACGTAATGATGGCCCATTCTTGGATATGGCATGGGTGTCATTACGGGTTTTGTGTATCTGTCGTAAGCGTTTGTCACACTAGTGATGTACTCAGTATGTGCCATATCAGGGGAGTTTCCGCTTACTTCAGCATGGTCACGTAGTCTTCTTGCTGCGAAGAATCTGTTGCTTCCTGCGGGTATGTAAAAAGATGGCACTAGAAGCAATGTGTCTGACGTAGCAGCTAGAGTTGTGAAATTTGCATCAGCCTTTACACCCGTGAAAGTGCTACCAGAAATGCCTGTATAGGTAGCTACACCGCTTTCTCCGGTAGTGGGATTGTACAATCTCATGTACCTTCTATCATCATTTTCTTCCCTTGAGCCAAAGTCTCTGGTTTCTTTGAATGTCAAAGTACCATTAGTCACGCTACCCCCAGTAGTAGCTGCGCTTAACTCAAAGGAAGTGCTGTTCGATATGCTGGATATTATTGCGCCTGTTGGTATGCCTGTACCAGAAACTTGCATTCCTATAACTAGGGAGGCAGTGCTATCTATCGATACACTGGTAGAGTTATTGTAATCACATGTGGCGTCCGTGAAAGTTCTCTTCCAGACATGTACGTTTGGAGCGGCGTTTACAGTGACAACTCCACTGGAGAAAGAAACGAATGTCAGAGTTTGTGTCTCTACGTCATTTGCAGCAGAGTTGGAACCAGTAGTGTACACGTTTGGATACCTGTGTGTGCTACTATGTCCCATCTTCGTAACATGGAAGAAAAGCGCCCTATCGTGCAATTCATACGAGTTTTTGAGAGTAGCAACATCCAAACCGCCTACCTTTGATTTTTCGTTAACTGGGTCGTAATGCTCCCATCCAACCTCCTCGTAAGTGGGATGTCCCTGCCCAATGCCGTATGTGGTATCATAGAAGCTACTCAGCCTAGTTGAGTTATCACCGGGGTGTTGCATGCCACCAGAACCAAAAGTCTCGTTTTGATACGCCTGTATGGGGTCAAAACCAGAACGAACCACTAAGTTGCCCGGTATGCTATCCGGATTTGGCAGTTGTACCGCTAGTCTTGGTTTGAGTCCAGAATTAGCTAAAGCAGGTCCCGTCTTATTTTCTGTTACATTACTGAAGACACCAAGACCAGCATCGAACACGGTCGTTGTTTCTTGTGAAGTAAATTGACTGAGATTGAAAGTTCTGATGATTGTACCAAGCGGGCTTCCTCCTTCTATGACATGCTCTTGCCCAGCATCGTCAACAACCAAAATTTCCTCAAATTGAATTTCTTCATTTGGAATTTGTAAAATATTTTTTACATTGAAAATATTTTTTTCTGAGAGCTGTGGTTGGGAAATTTCTTGTGCTTGTAACACTGGCATCATAGCAGAATTGGTTGTTTCAAACGAAAAACGCACATTTCCATAAATTTTTTCTCCAGTCAAATATTTTGTATTGCTTTTTACACGGGTCACGAAAGGCACTGCACCAAGCCCTCTAGCATCCAAAGTAGGTAGACTTAGGTTACCTCCATCCATTCTTTTCCAAACAATATTTTCTACAGAAAAATTCTTTGCTGCAAATTTTTTCTGAGTTTGGAAACCATTTACATCAGACAACCAATACTGATTTGAGAAGCCTGTTTCAGCCGTGTAAGCAGTGCCAGAATATTTGTCTTCAGCCACATTTCTTTCTGCTTCACCAGATTGTAGATTGAATGAACCGGGAGAGAAATCCAAGTCGTGTATCAAATCACCAGTCTTTGCTCTGTCTGGCGTGGCGTTGGAAAGTTTGGTATCTGAAGAAGGAGCGCTATGCATGTACTTGTAAGCAGGAGTCCCTCCAGTTGGGAACAAGTCATCAATCCAATTGGCATCTATGGTATCCACTGGAACTGTTGTGCCATCGGCAATCAGAGCCTCTACGTTTGGCCCAGCATTTGCTGGCGCTGTGTATCTATCCTGACCGTGAATCCTATCGTCCCATATCGTAGTGCCAGAATCAGAGATGTCCTCCTCCTGTCTCAAATACAGCCAATCCCCAACAGCGCTTGTACCGTCCCTGTCTCTTTTTGCCACAAGTGCTAGCTCGCTTTCATAAGAAACAACTAGGAAAGCAGATGTGTAGACTCCTTGTGATTTTTGTAGCTCGTCGGGTAAAATGCTAGTGTTTGATGTATTTGCGTGCGACATCACATAATTTGTTGGGTCGGAAAAGAGATTGTTCGGTGCAGCGTCTTCTGCATCTTTGTAGTTGTAACTTCTACCGTATGACGAAAATGTGTTATTAGAATAGATACTATCAATGTATCCTTTTTGATTTGTAGCACTTTGCCCACCGTCTATGACTGGTGTGCTTTCGGGACTTCCGAACAGTGGTGCAATGAGAGGGAGCTGTCCATACGTATTCATCACAGTGCCAGCCGACCCATATGGAGAGAAATTCAGGAAGGGGTGGTACGCCCCTAAACCAGCAGCATAACCAGTGGTATTCGTAGTGGTGGTATTTTTTGTGACACTGGTTGTAATCTTGAGACTGTTGAGATAGGAGTACCTTTCGCCATGCCATCCAACAGCTCCCACTGGTTTTGTTCTATCTACAGCATCCACTATGCCTGAGAAGTGAACTTGTGTCATATGCTCACGACCACTACCACTCTCGTTGTCGTATCTAATGACCCCGCTCTTGGACCACACATAGAGGTTCTTTGATGAGGAAGGTGTGACGCCACCGTTGTCGTGCAAGAAATTTGCGTCAGGAGATGAGGCGTTTTCTTTTCTGTTGGGGGCAAGATAGAATCTTGCTTTGAAATCCGTTCCACTCAATATTATCTGCTTCATGAAATAACATGCATATGAAGCAGCATTGGTTGTGGAACTATTATCGATGTCACCCCTAATCCAACCTGAAGCTGGTAGGTTCTCAAGAAGGTCCCTATTGCTTGTGGCAACGCTTTCTATGTAGTACGGATGACTGCTGTTTTGGTATGTACCTGTTGCTGCGCCTATGTCTATCCAGCCGTATCTGTCTTGTCTCATTGCATTCCCCATGGAAGGCATATGTGTGCCTCCTATTGCCTTCAAAGCGCCTTTTCCGGGGAATGTGTTTATTGCTGCACCTAGTACGGTGGCAAGCTCCTCTCCATTCTGACAACGTGTAGCATCTACTGCTATGTATTCCATATCGGTGTCTTTGTCGGCTATCGTCGTACTACCAGTGACAATGCTCTTCAACATCGCTCCAGCCACACGGAAAGCAGTTGGATTGATTTTGCTATATCCACTAACAGATATTCTAGCGTCATTTTTTGGTGGGTTGAAAGTCAGTTGGTCATCTAACCAAGAACCACCGGGATGGAAGCCACCGTCCATGTGGAACACGGTGTCTGCTGCCATTGCTATACCGAAGCCAATGAAGGGAGTATGCCTGAGTGGTTGTGTTCTGTCATCAAAAGTAGACTCATCCCAAATCATCTGGCCGTACATTCTACCGTGTGAGGGCCTCTGTTTGTATGTACGTCCCAAGGGATAGCCAGCGGGTGATTCCCAGTTCACCATAGCACGCCAATGATAAGCAGCATTTGCTAGATACTCTGTTTTATCGGGTGGCAGGTAATCCCTATCCTCGTTGTTTATGTGATTGTGGAAGGCTTTAGTCATCAAAGGAACCTTTGAGAATGAGTTACCAGTGGTAATCACACGACCCGGATGTGGTTCTTTTGGATTCGATACTGATGTCTCCTCCCTTATTGGGAATGCCTGACCGGGACCAAAAACAAGGTAAGTCGTCTTATTGTCCACTCCATTCACATGGTCGTCATACCTTGCTGTCGGATGAGGGAACCTCAATACCAAAGGCACTGCTTTTGCCTTGACTACACCAGCGGCATAAGTCGTACCGCCCATATCCAAATCAGTGCTTAACACGTTATCCTTGTTGAAAAATGGAGGTAGAGCGCTCGCTCTGTGCTGATTGAGCAGAGCTGTACCGGGGAAGAAAGCTAATATGGCATTGCAGTCCAACATTGCGAAGCTAGTGGATATCTCGTTGGCGTTTTGAATCCCCGCTGTACCAGTGGGCCCGTTAGCGTAAGGGTGGGTGTAGAACTGCGAGTAGTCATTGTTGCTACCATCATTCACATCCATGACAACGCCACTGAATCCGCCACCGAAGAATAGTGGTACGCTGTGGTCGGGACTAGACTTACCGCCTCTGAAGAGGACTATTGGTTCTGAGAAGACGCTTCCTATGGAGCGTATGCCAGCGAATTTTCTCTCTAAGTGCAGATGTAAAAACTCGTCTTGTGCGGGTCTTGTACTGGGCCAATTTACCTCAGTATCAGAAAACCATTTCATACTATTGTTAGAAGCGAAACTAGCGCTGTCATTCACACTTTCAACCACAGCGTACTTCTCATTATCGAGATAGACGACTGCTTTCTGACCTATCGAACGAGAAGCATCGCCACTGACAAAACTGCTAGCTGGTATTAGGAAATGATATGCGTTTGTGACAGTTTTGAATTGATTATTAGTGGCCCAATTTGAATCAGTAAACTCGCTTCTGTCAATTTGTAGAATAGGATTGTCTATCTTTGGGATTATGTGGTCGCCTGATACGGAAGTGTAGGACTCACCAGTGAGATTCTTTCTCCATGCTACAGTAGAAACTGGGTTATTATCGCTATCTACGAACACAGGTGTGGCTGTGTTGGTGTTTGGACCGACTCCCTTCGTTCTTATTTCCAACAGAGTTTTTGGTATGTAACCACAATCTATTCTCATACCAGCGTCTATCTCAGCATCCGTGAATGCATCATTAGTACCAAAGTCCCACACACCATCAGCCGTCAACTCAGCTTTCTGTATCTCACCAAACTCCAGATGTGCCGCTTGTATCCCCAAGTCTGGTGCGACTACGGCACTAAATAGCTTTGAAAGTGGCGTGACGTTCCTCTCTGTATTGAAAGCAACAATCTGTATGGCATCGGGTGTAACGCCCCACTCACCGAAGGTTCTACCATCAGCGGCGTACATGGAAGTGCAATCGAAGAAAGTAACGCTATTCGCATCTTCCTTGTTTATTGCAGCCGCCGTAACAGCGCTCATCAACTCATCAGTAACTAAGCAACTCCAGTTGATGGTTGGAGATACTAGCTTAATATCAGTTCCAGATGTAGCTGGCGCATTTTGTACGTTGTAGAAGGTATTTCCATCCCTTCTCTCATATGATACCACCCTTCCAACTTCGTCATCTTGGGAAGTTACGGCATCGGTCATTTGTAACACACCATTCTCAAGTGGGAAGCCGAGATACCCTAAGATGTCAGGATGGGGATGAGTGAAAGTAAGAGTACCGTTAGTTACTGAACCGCCTGTAGTAGATGCACTCAACTCAAAAGTAGTGGCATTCGTTATGCTAGATACAGTAGCACCAGTGGGTATACCTGTTCCCGACACAGCCATGCCCGGTACTAGAAATGCGGTACTATCCATGGTTATGGTCGGGTCATTGTTGTAATCGCACGTAGCATCAGTGAAGCGGTATGGTGCGCTCAAAGTAGCAGTGAAACTGGTTGATGCGAAAGCCAAAGACATCCTCACTGCAATCTCAGGCGCTGGCTTCGCATTCCAACGAGCGCCTCTCCAACTCTGGTCAGTGAATGAGCTAACTAACCTACCAGTGGCGTCACCAGAACCCATCATCGAGGTACCAATCGTAAAACCACCTTGAGAGGAGGACCTGTCATCGAAGAAGACGCATATCTCATCTTGTAGGGTATCAGGAGTCTTGGTGTTGGTATTGGCGAAGACCTGTCCCCTTCTGCTGTAGATGAATCTGATACCATGCTCACCACCCAGATGGTCCCTAAGTCTGAAGCCGTAGAGCTGTCCTTTCCCTATGTTCTCCTCGTCAAGCATATTGGCTGATATGTGTGAAGAGTATGTTCTTGTTGTGCTTGAGCTACCATACCTAGCGTTGTAAGTCGATTCGCCATTCTTGCCAAAGCCCCAAGTTCCGGCCACTGGAGCCCAACCGGGAACACCAGTTGCCACCAGACCACCGAAGTTTATTCTTGATATCGCTCTCTTCCCAATCCTCAGACCGTTGACCAGAGTTGAGGTGCTGCCCTCCAAGTCAAAGGAGTCCCTGTTGATGCTGTTGTGATTCTTACCGCTTATGACATCAGAGATAGACATGAAATCGGTCTTTTCCTCCGTACCAATGTCAGCTACTGATACTACGTCTTCTCCACTCTCATCGCTGTCAATGTACTGCTTGAGCGTGGTGATTGGGGCGAATGGCCTACCGTTCTTGTCAAGAGGCATGGGAGCAGGATGCATGTTCTCACCCTCCCTCTCGTCTGGAAGGGCCCAGAAATTCCTCCACCTACCACCGTGTCCTATCAGGAACTCTGGTTTGTACGTAGTCTGAGATGTGCTGTTGTCCAGCCAGACGCAGAAGTTTCTACCTGATGCGCCGGGAACTGTGCTGTGAATCACTATGGTGTGACCGATATTACCATCAGCATCCTCAACTTCTCTTCCCAAGTGTGCCCTTAGATAGCCCATGTGAGTGCCAGAGTCTGTGCTTGTGAAAGCTTGGTTGACATCCCACCACACAGCAGGGTCGTGCGCTGAACCACCACCGACTATGGCTGTTGAAGTAACATTCAAACCAGCATCAAAAACTTCTACAGTCTTACCCATTCTAGCATTCAAAGCACCATACTGATTGATTTTTCTGACTATTTCAGTGACACCTGAAAGCACATCAACAACGCCTTCCTTCTCTGCTATCTCACCTGCGTCTATTGTGAGTCTTCTGACGAAATCCATGTCAGTCCATTGTGGTAGGTGTTTGATGCCTCTTAGCCCACTGCTCTGGTTAGCCTCTGCGTGACTGCTTAAGTCTAGTGAGCTAGAGCGAATGCCCTTGAGACAGAGGAAGGCTGGTATGACACGAGTGCCATCTGGTGTATCGAAGAACGTGGATGGGTCACGTAGTGATTTGCCTGATACCTCTCTGAACTTAACCAACGAGTCAATAAAGCTCCTAGCGCTTTTTCTTGATAGGGAATGCCTGTCGATGGCTCTGTTCAGCGTAGTTACACTTTCCTGTGTTCTAGGAGGCGTGCTGAATGAGTAGGATTGATTCGATGCTGCACCATTTATGCTGAAGCCTACGTGAACGTGGTGACCATGTGCCTTACCAAACAATCTGGAGTAATTATTTATTCTAGCGTTGTTAGTTCTAGTAAATGTCAGTGTCGTATTCGTGTTAGTAGCTGTGGTATCATGACTTAAAGTGAACACGGTAGAACTATTGATAGCACTTATTGTTGCACCGCTAGGAATACCAGTGCCAGAAACTCCCATTCCTATTGATAAAAGTGATGTGCTGTCCATCGTAATATGTCTAACACTAGTCGTTGAACCATCACTAAGACCGCTAGTGTGATTAGTATCACAAGTGGCGTCAGTAAAAACGTCAGAATAGACAGTTTGACCTGTGAGGTCATCGCTCTGCTTGTTGGCTAAGTCATGTGCATATGCGCTCTCTATGAACTTGGATTGCTGTGTTGAGCGAATGTACCTGTTTTGAGAGGGGAAGCCATTAGCTACGTCTATCTGTGTGGTCCAAGCATATGGAGCGGCACCGTTAGTAGCTGGGAGGCTAACAGCCAAGTCCGTCATAGTCGTGTCAGTGTTTTCTACTACATGTCTGTTCCAACCTATGTGAGTAGCATCAGCCGATGACTGAACCTGCATGTGAATGTCTTGGAATGCAATGAACTCCCTGTCATGTACAACATCATAGAGCAAGACCCTAGCATGTCCCTCATTGGCTAGGTATGGGTCTACGTATGCCACAGTGGGTGCTAGAGAAGCAGATAGACCAAGAGACACATAGTTCTCCTCAATCGTTCTGTTGACGTGTTGAGCGTAGTTTCTGGCAGTCTCAAGGGCGTTAGCACCTATCAGGAAGTTCTCCAATGGTATGCTGTCTCTGGGGTTGCTAGCGGCTAAAGTTCCCTCCCCACCATTGAACTCGCTCCAGACCTCACCCTCGTTGTAGACACCCCTGCTCTTGGCAAAGAGTCCCTCAACGGCATGTGGATTGTTGTAGGACATATTGGCCCAGATAGTGTCGCCATCCCTTAGCCCTCCCGGTGCATATGGATTCAACCAAGTAGCGTTTAGGACCGCATCTACATCTTTGAAGTCATTGACTAAGACCCCAATCTGAGCCCCACCATCGGCGGCTAGTTGAGTTGTCACGGTGCTATGAAGATTGGTTGTGTCAATCTCAAACTTGAGTGCGTTGGTATCGGCTATATGCTCAGTTACGGTTCCTAAGAATCCTACTCTGACATCACCTAGACCATCTGCGTACTTGTAGAATATCTTGTCGTCCTTTCGCACGTTGAAATCAAACAGGTCATTCACACTGTTCGTTCCAGTGACTGTTAGCGTAGTTCCACCACCACCTGAAACCGAGGAGGCAAAAACAGCGCCGAAGTAAATGTTGTTCAGAAGCTCCCTGTACAGAGGGTCTACAGTGCTTAGAGCAGGTGGTATGTTATTGGTGAAAGAACCACCAGCATAAGCGGCTATGTACTCATCATACATTATTCTCCTAGTCCTCTGCTTGAGAACAACCTCAGAGCCAATCAAATCACTAGGCGTGAAGTAACTGCCCGTCTTCTCGTAATGTGCTATGACTATCGCTGAGTTAGGTATGGCAGTGTTACTACTAGTGCCAGATATTTCATCAAGATGGCCGTAGTAGTGAAACCTGTATTCAGTGCCATTCACATCCACTACAGCTTCATACAATAGACTGCCTATTGTACCCCCGCTCGCTGTATTAGAATTGCGGCTACCAAGATTAGGAAAGCGAGCAAAGTCCTCTTCAGAAAGTGATACAACATACGTGTGACCTCCTTCAGCATTGTCTCTTTGTATATCAATTCCAACAATCTCTCCCTTTGCCCTCTTAGGTTCAACACGAGGAGCATGCGGATTGGTTTCGGGACCACTCTTGAAAGAAACAGCGCTGACGTACTGCCTGAGTCCGTAGTCAACATTCCCACCTTGCGTCATTGCGCTGGCTTGGTCATAATAATACTCACCTCTATTCTCAAAGTCAGATGACGGAGTGTAGACATCTGAGGCCATTGCCGTAGCTGTGTCATCATGTAGTCCAACAAGCAGGGGTAGTCTTTCAGAGCGCCTGAGTTCATTGAGGAAATTAGTCGAAAACACATATGACAAGTTGGCTGGTACAGTCAAATAGTTGTTAGAAGTATCAACTGCGCTGTACACTACCCACTCGCCACTACTCAAGAATGCCCTTCTGTATCTTGGCACCGATGTCAGATTCTTGAAAGAACCACTAGCCGATGGCGCTGGATACTTCGATGCATCCTCAACGTATATCCTTCTGTTGGAAGAATCCCATTTCACTATTCTGCTGTAAGGCACATGCTCGCCCTTAGCTATGGAGATTGAGTAAGCCGAGTTAGCCTCCCTGTCTGCTGGCTCGATGCCCTTTGGTCTTCTACCCACAGGGCTAGGATTGTAGGTATGTGCCGTGTGAGTGGCGTCGAGATGAATCTTGAAGGCATTGCCGGGTCCAACGAATGTACCACTATCTGGATTATTGAAGAACTGGTTTGAGAAGAATGGTATCTCAACAAGTGCCCTAGTGCTGGCATACTGAGTACCAAGCTGATAGTCATGTGAGATATCACTGAGGGACTGGAACATTCTGTCATTCACGTTTGTGCCGTTGTCTATCATTGATTCATCGCCAAAGTCAGGTTCACTGAAGAGAGTGACGTTGAAAGCAAACACACCAGTAATTCCAGTAGCGGAATTGGTTGTTGCTCCTATGTTTTTCAACAAAGGTAGAATACCAGTGAACTCGTTCCCATCAGATGTGATGAAGTCCCCACTACCAGCAGTAGCATTGGAAAAAGTGAATGTAGTCAAGCTTCTTGAGTCGTATTTGGCGCTACTGCCATCAGCAAAGTAAACCCTACCAGAATTAGGAAAACCAAAGGTACCCCAGCTCTTCATATCAGATGATTGATTATTAAGCGGTTGCACTGTAATGATAAAAGCCCCACTTGAGTGATTGTAGTCAAATTGCTTTGTAGCAACAGCATACGCCCTCCTAGTTGAGAAGGGCTTGTGACTGAAGGGACTCTTGGTGAAAGTGGGTTTGGTATCCACGCCTCCTTGACCCGGCCCTCCAAGAGTGACGGAAACAACAGGAGCATTAGGCTCAATCTCCTTGACCACGTTGGAATCAGGGCTACCTGAGCTAATCGCTGAGATGTTTCTACTGCCAATGTTGTTCTGCAAGCCCCAACACTCAACAGTGGTGTAGCTTCTACCCTCTACGTTATCCTCCTCTAATACACCTTTCACCTTAGCACGGGACATCATGTAATGAATTGACACTTCATTTGGTGTTCCCTTGGTATTGAGTGCATCCTGAGCGTAGTGCAACTGGTTGGTTCTAGCCCTGTCGCTTGGATGTATTATCAATCTCATATTGGAGTCAACTGTGGTTATCTCCACATTGTCTATGATGTCAAAGGACTCGTATATGGGCGAGTTAGAGGAAGTAACCAATACATCTGGTTCACCTGCGTTAGTTCCAGATGATACGACATCCATTCTCTGAAAATCAGAAAAGTCAACTAGGTCCTTCTCTGATGGCAAAGGGTCAAAGAAGAGTTTGTGGAATGAGGACTCGTGTGTAGTGGTCTTACTGGTGGAATCCTCTATCACACTAGGTGTGGTGTTTGTGTTAGTATCAGAGGCATATGGGGTATAACCACTACCGGGTGTTAACGACTCGTCTAGAGTCAAATCGGCATCAAAGCCTTCACTGTTATCGCCTGAGAGGGAATGTGGGTTCAAAAGCTCCTGCTTGTGCGTGAAATCATCTGTGTTAATGTCTATGTATCCACCGGGTGCATGCAATGTCAAACCAACTCTAGTGAATGTCAATGTGGTATTCGTGTTAGTGGCCGTTGTGTTCTGACTGAGTGTAAATGTAGTGGAGTTATTGATAGCACTCACAGATGCGCCCGAAGGTATGCCAGCCCCTGAAACCTCCATTCCCACTGCTAAGGAAGAAGTGCTATCCATCGTGATGTGCCTTACACTGGTGGTTGAACCATCACTAACACCGCTAGTGTGATTGGTATCACAGGTAGCGTCTGTGAAAGTCCCCATTTGAGCATCAATCAAATCATAGATAGTAGTAGCGGCTCCACCAGTGCCGATGGCGGTGTCCCCGGCTGGCACGGTTTTCTCTACCATTAGACAAGCAACATTGTTTTCTGTTGCCATGCTAGCGCCACTCAAGTCTATGGCGTTGTAGTGTATCTCAACATAAGGGGACATGTTGTAGTCAGAACCTGAAAGAGCTGGTACGTTTAGGATTGCCACCCTACTGGTCTTGCTTGGTCTTAGATGATGTGTTCTTACAGTTGAGTCTAGTGTTGCACCCTTGTCATGTATTGGAGCTTTTAGGAAGAAAGGAGTGAAGTCAAAATTAGTCCCACCTATCGCTATGAGCTTTCTCGTCCCATTAGCCGTGCTACCAGTGCTTTGATGGGAGTTGTAGATTGTGTTCACAGTGGTACTACTGACCACTCTATTGACTGTGAACCGGCCTATGTTTCTTAGAATGCTTACCTCTGTGTTTACGGGCAACTGCTCTGCTATACCTTGTTGTGAGTCAACGTAGAGAGCTTTGTATTTATCAGCCACACCATTGATTTCCATGTCTATTATTTCCTCATTTGGCTTTGGTAGCATCCTGAGATAGTGGTGACCATCAACATGATTGAGAGTGTGACGCCCGGAGTGACCAATTGATAACTCAGTCGATATGGTAGTGGGCCAAGTCACTGCGTAGGGATTGTTTGGTGAATCAGTGCTAATCGCCATTTGTGAGGAGTAGACAAAACCATGTTGTCCCAAAGGTCCTTCGTCTATAACCATCTGACCAGTTCTATCGATGGCCTTTGAGGAATAGTGTGGAGGCTGGTACGGTTTACCTGTACCAGAGTCTAACAGCAGGTCAGCCCCTATCACAACGAATTGAACCCCACTAGCGTGGTCATGGAGCAAGCCCCTCTGACCACTGCTGGCTGTGTTGTAGTCAAGATGTATGCTGGCTACAGTCAAGGCGCCTGTGCCTACGTTTATGCTCTGTAGTCTGACTCTCTCAGGGGGAAGGCTAGTAGGTGCTTGTGTGAGGTCATTTACACCGACTGGCTTCAGAAGTAGATTGTATGGAACATGAGCCACATCGTGTTGGGTAACTCCGGATGATGTGCTTTGCAGGACCTTGTAGTTGCCGCTTGTGTATGGTGAAGATGTAAAAGTGATAGTGCCACTTGTGACAGATGAGCCTGTGAGTTTTGTCGCTAATGCAGCAGCCTCAGTTGTGCTTATGGAAATGCTAGTGGCACCAGATGATGCCGAAGATGCAAGTGTGTAGACATCATCATACGTTGTTATAGGCTCCTCAAACCTATAGAGCAACATAGTGGAGGCTGTTCTTAATGGGGCAGTTCTAGCAGTAAAGTCTGGATTGAAGTCATTGGTTATGTGTATGGCTTCTATTACTCCCCTGTACTCACCGCCCTTGCCACCAATGTAGAGATTCTCACTACTAGTTGCTAATTTCAAGGATTTGTCCTTCAGAATTTTTCTAGCCATTAGAACTCCATTGACGTAAAGCTCTATCCTACCAGAACGATACGTAGCTACGACATTTAGGAGTGGCCTGTGATTTCTATTCAGGCCGCTGTCCTTAGTATCGAACATACCGTTTTGCTCACTCAATGGGTATATCGCACCAGTGTACCTAGTACCATTGTGACTCCCGGTTGTGATTGTGTGAGATTCGACTGCCTCGCCATTGGTCAATTCTATCGTGAAAGTAGCTGGGGCGGCTTCTTGTATCTTGCCAACTGAAAGCTTGTACTGTCCACTCTTCTCAAGGACAGTGCCTCCTTGGTCTGGCATGAGCCAAGTCTCGATTGTAATCTCCTCGTTGAAAAGCCCTGATGTTATGGACTCAGAACCACCTCTGGGCTCTGGATTGAGAAGACCCCTGATATCTTCTTGACCCTCTGGATTAGTTTTTCCGATGCTTGAGAAATCGCCTTGTGGAACTACTATGCTATCGCTAACGCCATCGAAGAAAAACGCATGATTCCTTCTCCCCAGCACAGTCATAAAATCACAGCATCGCATCAGCAGGTAGGAAAGTCATTGTATAGTTGTAAATGGCCTCACCAGCATCATATATTATGTCCATAGACGAGATGCCCCCTTGAATGCCCGTGAAGTCATTTGACTCATCGAACTCAACTCCTGCGGGTTTTGCGTTCGTGGAGTCCTTCTCATTCTTATTATAGAAACCAGTGGGCATGAAGAAGTTCTTGGCAGTGTACTCATTGTTACCGGCTTCTATTTTGCTATTGTAGGGAATTTGTATTCCTACTATGTAATCGCTACCAGAACCACCTGAAATAATATCAGGTATAAATTCAAAATCGAAAAGTTCATTATAATAAGTAGATATATCTTCAAGAGCTACTTTCCTGAGCGTTCTGCTACTGTTATTGACTATGGAATACAAGTCCTGAGCCTTGTCCCCTGCTGACTTCTGTTCAGCATCTCTACCACCTGAAAAACTCTCTATTTTTGGTGGATAGAAATTATACCCTGAATTTGAAAATGTAGGAGTAGATTTGCTATTACCAGCTTTTCCATTAGTTACTTGCTTAATCAAGACGCCTGAATCAGTTTGGGAATTGCCATCCTTATCCAATGCGTCGTATAGTGAGGCTGTATAGAGTGAGGAATGCTGGTCATTTATGGCTTGACTAACAGCAGTAGCTAACTGTGTTGCAGTAGTGCTAGTAGTATTGATTTTTAATACATTAGTGGACGTATTGTAATTAGTAGTAACATCAGTGTCTTTTGTAAGAGTTATAGTAGAAATTGTTCCATTTGTGGATTGTAAGGTTATATTGTTAGTAGTTGAACCGAATGAAGAATACCAAGCGCCTAGATTATTAGATGAGACGAAACTTTGGTTTTGTGTGTTAACATTGAAATTTATCTTAGCTTCAGCAGCGGCTGCTCCTGTGGCTTGAGTATCATCAGAAAAGAAACCATCTATTCTGATTATGGCTTTGTTTATGTTCAAGTCTAAGGCAAGGCGCTGACTGCCAGCGAAGGGCATTGAGTTCGGCCCAAATTCTCTTTCAGTAGACAGTGCTATCTGAGTGGCATTCAGGGATATCAAACCGCCGTCCTCACGAACCAAACGGATTGGCGTCCCAGTGGCCATCAGAACAGGCCCCCGCTACCCGGTAAAACGCCTAGTCTTCTCTGGAACTGCCTCGACATCTCGTTAGCTATTTCTCCAGCTAGTTTCCTCTTATCCATTTTATCTGATATACCGCTCAAATTCTGTGTTATGGTAAAACTAAAATTAGGATTATTGGATGCCGTTTGATATGCTCCACCAGCAGCGGTAATCGCCTTCACAGGGGAGGCTATGAAGTCTGGAGCTAAATTGGTCACTACATCAGTGAAGCTGAAGTCCTTAATATCATCAATAAGAGTTTTGATATCTTCTAGTTTGTTTCTTAAAATATTAAATGGGTTTACTAGATTGAAAGTCGGTATGCTTAGATTTGAAAGTGTATCGACTACGGGCTTTATGAGTGTGTTATACAAATCCGCTATGATGTCAAAAGCAGTAGTAGCTGCACCAGAGGCTATACTAAAAGCAGCGCTAAATGCACCGCCTATACCAGTGACTAAACCAGATAAGACGCTGACTCCAAGATTGCTTGTTTGAGTCAATCTATTGACTTCGACAAGAGCGTTTCTAAGTGTTAGTAACGCTACCATCAGAACTCCTCCGAGTTTAGGAAGGAGTAGTCGAGTGTAATGGTTTCGTTACCAGTCTTGCTTTCCAAGGCTTGTCTAGCTCTTTCTTTGTTGTCACGGTCCTGCATGGCAAGAGCCCAAGTGAGTGATTGCTGGAAGACTGGTATGCTCATTTCTAAAACCTCTGCTATCGATATGCCATAATGTTTCGCTACGAAATAGGCGAACAACTGATTTTGAAGAACCAATGCGTCTTTACCAGTGTAATTCTTCTGCTCCAGATACCTCTGAATCCTCAGTTGTTCGCTTTCGTAAAACCCCCTTGCATCGCCTCCGCCAGCTCAGTGGGCTTGGGAAGTATAGAGGATAATTGCTCACCAATGTAAGCATTTACGTCGCTCAACTCATCTGGTGTCATTGAGGGGTTGGTTCTCAATACCCAATGTCTGAAAGCGTATCTCCAGTACCCTTCCAAATCTAAGCTGGCCGTACCGTCATTCTCCATCTTAAACATAGTTTGAGCGGCGTTCTGCATGTCAAGGAATGTAACATCACGAGTCCACACCTCCATTTTCAAATCGGGATTGTCCCGACTGGCGCTCAATACGTGTTTTTGTTCATTCCTCTTCGTCAATAATATCTCCTTGTCTGCTATCTGCATTTTCATCACCTATGGTTACAGCCTCTTCCGAGGGGGCATCCGACTCTGCATCTACAGCCTCTTCCGAGGGGGCATCAGCTTCGTCTGTTGCGGCGTTTTCCATGATACCATCATCGTATCGGTTGAGTCTGAGGACAACCTCAGACTTAGTGCCTCTAACGGTGATGTTACGCTCCTTGCACACTTCGCGCAATTCACGTACTGTCATGGAATTGTAATCTTTTACAGCAACGAATGGTTGCTCGACTGAGATAACTACTGTTTCTTTCTCAGGCTCAGGCTCTGGAGGGGCTACTTCTTCAACAACCTCCAAAGGAGCTTCTTCAATCTCCTCCTCCTGTATCTCCTCGTGTATCTCTTCAACAACCTCTTCCTCGTCTTCGGATGAGGGCTCGATACCATCAACCTCTTCGACAACTTCTTTTTTCTTAAGAGAGTCTAAAGCGGCTTCTACCCAAGGGGGAGTTTCTATCACATCTATCATTAACTCGTCAATCTGCTTTCTTGACATACGCCCTTCAACAGTGACTTCCTTACCTAGTATACCGTTCAACCAATCGACATAACCCGATGCACCTAGCTTTCGGAACTTCCATTTTCTGGTTCCAGCTCTTGGTAACATGTTTCCTCCTAATAGTGAAACACTGTGTCTTGGGTGAAGACCCTCAGTGTCTTTGGCATAATCTTGAGTTTTGAGCGAAGTGGCCCTTTGTCATCAGGTATCGGCAGAGGGGCCTCAGTGATGAAGTAGTCATCCATCACTATATCCATGCTCTCTCTACCAGAGGAGGCTTCAGCCCCTTGCTTGGTGAAGGACAGTCTAACGAATTTAGTGGTATCATCAAAGCTCTCCACAGCTCTTCTCATTTGATGGTACAAGGTAGGGTCATCGACTATTATCTCCATATCTAGTTCGTACTCAGTCTTACCCTCTATGGCTAGACTGGCATTTCTAGCACCACCAAACGGTATCTGGTCCGTAGCGGCATTGGCTATGTTATTACCAGATATGGTGTAATGCTGTGCTACCCCGGTTTTGCCCTTCAAATCGAAAGACACTACTTGTCCAAGAGTTACACCGCCGAGTTGTATGATGCCATTGTAGAACATGAAGGGCTTCTGGGTTCTCTTGCCTATACCAGCTATTCTTCTAGCTAGTTCAGTATTGGCTACATCCTCAAATATCCTATGTGGATTGTACCTATCACCCTTATTGCTACTCTCAAGCCTACCAGTGTCCGTATAGCAAAGTGCTGCATCGAATCCTAAATTGAGCTTGACGGCAGCATCTGTATCAGCGGTCATTGAGAATTCCTTGACCTTACAACCACGGAAGACACGAGTGAGTTGCTTCGCATCACTAGCTCCACCATCAACAGTTTCACCTGTAGTACCGTCATCATCTTGATTGTCCCTTCTCCTCACACTGACCTCCAAAGCAAAGGACGGAACCTCTGATTTTGAAAAGAGAACCCTGTTTACGGGGTCAGTGATAGTCCCAAAGGTGCTTTCTGCCGTACTCATTATCGGAGCTTTTGTGGTAGCGCTGTCGTATGCAGCGAATCCTATTGTCGTATTATCTGCATGCGAGAAATCCAAGGGACCATCTAGCCATATATAGTGAGTTCCAGTGGAGCCATTGTGCCTTATTGCCGCTATTCTCCTCACTTCGTATTTCCTAGCTTGTGTTACTAGGTCCTCCGGTCCAATACTAGTTGAAGAACCATATGTCACGGGACTTGAGCCGACATCCTTGTGTAGATGTAGAGCTACTGTATCAGTGTCGTTTATGAAAACATAATCTCCAGCGGCAACAGTGTCACCGCTAGGAAGCGTTGGAGCGCTAGTGCTTCCACCATATTGTATAAAATTAGCACCGACATTTACCGCACCAGCTATACTGTAAGTTGTAGTGGGTGGTGGGTCATCTAAACGAACGGCCTCTTGACCCAAAGCGTAGTAGAGCCACCTAGCATTGTGCATAGCAGTCTCAAAAGCCCCGCCTACGTTGGTGAATCTACCGGGCACTTGCACTGCTACGTCCCTACCTAAGCCAACCACATGCATTCTCTTAAGGTCAACTTTAGTTTCAGGTAACGATATGGTATTGATTAAACCAGCAAACTGGTCAGTGAGAACTGATTCTGACGATGCATTAGCATTAGCGTGGTACACAGAATCAACGTCTAAAGTAGGTGTCTTGAAAGGCATGATGTGAATTGTTCCGTTAGTAGTATCCACAGTCGTACAAGTATCAGCTTGGGCACTCAGCATCTTAGGTGTGATTTTCAAATCAGTATAGTCTGCACCACGAGCGTCTGACACTATCGTGTACCTTCTACCATCCTCAGAAAAATTGTCTCTTGAGTTGAAATTACCTGCTAAACCTGAGAAAACAAGCTCTGAACCGACAAGCATCCCAAGTGGGTAGACAATCACACCGCCCTCTACTGGAGTATCTGTTGCTCCTTTCTGCAATCTTATGGTAGTAGTATCTTCACTTTCACTTTCAGCCTGAATCTTAAAGTGAAAACGAAGACCAGAACCTAAGCTACCATTATTGTCATAATCGGATTTCAAAGTGAGTCCAGACTCGTGCCCGAACGATATTTCTGTCAGGTCACCCTTATACACTGTGGACGGCATGCTCTCTCTCACCTCATGGGATTAGTTCCGCAAAGATAATCACTTCTATCTGGAAGGTCATTCTGAACAGTTTTTTGCTCCTATCAGACAAATCCGTGCGGGTTTTGTAAACGAGTCTGTCGAAGTTTGTGCCGTCCCCCTTTCTCTTTGTATGAACTAATCTTCTTATCTCGTTTTCAATTTTCTTAAGTCTCTCACGACTGTGCGTTGTCCTAGCATCGACTGTTATGTTTATCCTAGTAGTGACGAAATCAAAAAGCAACTCAGGCAACTCTTCGTTGTGTGCAGTCTCAAAGACCAATACAAAGTCCGATTTGTTCAAATCCAACCTCTTGCCTCTTTCCGCATCGGTGCTAGCTATGTCTACGACTATCGGTTTGATATTGTCAGTGTTGCCACGATTCCAAGAGCCTGAAAGCAAATCAACTACAACATCAATTCCTTCTTTGAAGGTGGCTACCATTACATCTCCCTCCTAGATTTCCTAGTTATCTTGTCCTTATCTGGTAGTATCTTACCAGCAACATTGTGCATCATATTCTCAAAGAGAATTGGGGATTCTGTCATCATTCTCTTATCTACATTGTCAAGCACTTTGTCCATCTCTTCTTCCGAAACAGGATTATTCATTGATGTGAAAAAACCATCATCGGTTTCTTTGTAGGCATATACTCCCAACTCTTGTCTTAACACCATCTCCCTATACCCTTTAGTGACATCATCATCGTTGTAAAGTACAACCTGACTGATTTCTTCTTGGATGTCATTGTTCTTGAAAGCACTGTCCAACTCTTCATGAAGAGAATCTATCGTTACTCTTGCGAAGTCCCTATCACTCAAAGGCTACCACCTCGACATATCGAGGGAGCATTCTATCGATATCCTGCCTATAGAGCTGTATTTTTGATGTCAAATCGACGTTCTGAGTGCCTTCTGGTATCAACACACTCCTATCGTCACTCATCAGTATATCGATGGCAACCATCTTTGTGCAGATATCTTCGATGGCTTTCTCAAGATATCTTTCACCATAGACGTAGGAAACCTTGACAGCATTCCACTCAAAGAAAGGATATGAGTTATTGAAGTAAACAATTCCCATCTCATGGTCCAACCAGTAGTCTCTGAGTCTACCTCTGTCCCCACTAGCACTTCCACCCTGCAAGTCCACTTGCATGATGTGCTGTGTCAAAGTTCCAGCTATGTCTGAGAGAGCTGACCCAACCACTATCACGCATCCAGTGAAAGTAGTATCTGTTTTCCCTGTGTATCGGAAGACATCACCACTGGAGTCAACAACCACACCTGCATCAACAAAACCGTTGGTGCTGTCCACAGTTATGGTGGTGCTAACTAGACCACTGAAAGTGGCTGTTTTTATCGCTGTCTGCTCTATTGTAACGTTACTATCAGTTGAGACTAAGCTACATGACTCACCAGCTTGTGTTGACCTCATGCTAGTTACCTTAACATGACCGCTACCATAATCTGAATTAGCTGTAGCTAGGAACTCATTATTCACAGCTACGTTGGATGTGCTACCCTCTAAGGTGAAAGCTGGGCTAAAATCAACCGCCGCCTTACTAACTCTATCTTCCTTGTTAATTAAGTCAGCAAGGTTCTGTGCTGTGGTTATCTTATCGAAATCAGCTCTCCATTGGTTTGTTGCAGTACCGGCTGTCAACACAGCGGCAGAACCGTTACCCGGTGACATAACGATTGAACCAGAGATAGCTCTAACGCCATCTGGTATCTTTATTCTAGCCTCAGAAGCGCCTATCTCTCTGTAGTCATCGCCCTGCCAAAGCTCTATTCTGAGCATCTGTTGTACGTTTCTAAAGAGGAGAGGGGTGGTTCCAACATAGTCAGTATAGTATCTTCTTCTATATGGTTTGTAAGTGTCGAAGTTTATGTACTCAGCCATAACCAAGTTTGGCCTCCAAGAGTTGTGTGTCATGTTGTCTATCTTGTCTTGGGACCTCTTGATTAGCTCCTCTACCTTCGACCTCTTTACTCCTCTAGTCCTGCCATTTGTGAAAGATGCTAAATTTTGTACAAAAGTATTGTCAGCAGACTGGTAATCAGCCGCCGTTATAGTGGTTGAGAAATTTAGATTGACGCCATTGACTGAGGTGGTGATTGAGGAAATAGTCCTCTCTACGCCAAGAGGGTCAGCGTCACTGTATATGAGTATGGTATCGTCAACCGAGAATCCTATGTTACGGAAGTCAGCACCCGTAACGTAGACGCCATCTGAGTCTGAGTCATTAGATACCGCTACTGCCTCTTGTGGACCTATCTCAAGCAAATCGGCTACTTTTTGAGCTGTGGTGTAAACTATCGCATCTGGGTCTAAGGGTCTTGTTTCTGCCTCACCGGGACTGAAGACCTGTGGCATTATTGACCAGCTCCTTGTTGTCCTCTGAATAGCTGGTTGAATATATCAGCTATTTCATTAGCAGAACCGGCCCCTTGAGACGAAGGACTGGGCTCAGGTATTGTCTGGGAAAGGTTGCCACTCGCATCGAATATGTCAGGCATTTTTGGTTGTAATGCCCTCACATCAGGGTAAGCTTCTGCTATCCTTGCCCTTTGCTCATCAGTAAGTTCATCGCTCGGCGCAGGTTTTGGTTCAGGTGCAAAGAATTGTTCTGTCCTCGCTTGTCTCTCATCGAAACGCCTATCAGATTGTTCTTGTGCTAATTGCGCGGGCTCCTTTACTTTCTCTTGAACAGGTCTAGAAACCTTCACTGGTGGTTTTCTCGTGGGTGGTTTCACAAACTGGTCCAGTGTCATTTGACCTTCCGGTGGCATCACTGGTGGTTTTTCCTCTGATGGTTTTGGTAGAATTGGATTTCTCACTAAATTAGCAGCTGCTATATTAGCCGCTGGAGATGCTTCAGGGACATCGAAACCATATTTTTGAGCAAGAGCATTTCTTATTTTTCCCCAGCTCTCGGTAGCTCTTTGATTCTCTGGTAGTGTAGCTAACAATTCTGCGGCTTTCTTGTTTATGTCCTGTAAAGTCTGTGGCGCAAAATTTCCTAAGTTCTGAAGCACATTCTGCATTTCAGGCATATTTGGTCTTTCAGCGGCCATTTGGTCTGAGGTCAATTGCCTATCCAAAGCATCCATTCTACCAGTTCTAGCAGCTCTTGACTCTGCACCAGTTAGTTTTCCTGCATCAGAAGCTGGCTTTGCATAACCCTTGAATTCCCTCATGAATGCTTCATGACCATTTTTCTCATAATAACTCCTTAAGCCACTTCTAATTTTAGTAACTTGGTCCCAGAAATGTTGATAGTTTTTCATTTTTCTTTCGTATTCTTTGGTAGCTTGTGAGTGTCTATCCATCATTATTTGATTTTTAGGTTTGGACCTATCGAGTCCTTCCTTGAGTGGTGGCACCTCTGTGGGTTTTTTGAAAATTTCAGGACCCAAATTTGGAGCTACTTCTCGTAGATATATACTCTTAGCCATATCGGTTAAATATTGATTTAGTGATTGAAGTTTTGCTCCACCACGACCAGTGCGGTCTTGTAATCTAACAAATCTTGTACCAGCTTTTGATTTCTTCTTCTTTTTCTTGGCTTTGAGAAAGTCCCAAGAATACTGAAATGTCATTCTTTGACCCCCATGTTATAGTTCATGGGTTTTCTACAGGAGCCACAGGTTTCCCTCCACATAAAGTGGAGAAGACCACAGTGCGTACATCGAGTGCCTGAGCCTATATTGAGTACATCGGCGGCTTTCTTGGCATTTGCTCTTTGCTTGCGAATCGCCCCTTTTAGGGGATTCTTTTCATCAACCACTACATTAGCCTGATAATGAGTATCTGAACGAATGTTCTGCTTTTGAGCCCTTTCGATGTCGTCAATATCGAGAGTCTGCAAATCGAAACCCATTCATACCCCTCACCATCAAACGTATGTTACAAGAATGTAAACATTACCCAAGACCATGAAAGGGTCCGAGGCAATTAGACTAGTCGTACTCGACGCATCACTCAACGTGCCCACTGCCGAAGCAATGGTCGTTGTCAGCGTAGACGTGTCACTGAACTCCTTCGGTGAGAAGGGTCCCACGACTTTGTACTTCGGTGTTAGATTAGCCATTTAGGTCACCGCCTTAACTGCGGTGTCCCATAGCAAACCATGTACCGTCTTGTCCATTCACATTCTGAATGACTAGACTGGTGCCGTTAATGAGTGCGAACACCCCATCGACTCCAGCCCCTGTACCAGCGGTGCTGCTTCCTGCAACTGCGTTACAGGCTACTATGTCAGCTAGTAGACCAGAGAGGTCTATGCTTCCACCTGCATCGCTACCGCCGTTTGTGAAGGTCCCAGTAACCATTAGTAGGTTACCCATTACGTGTGGTCTTGTGTCTATTGTACTCTCAAATGCCATCTATCATCACTCCTCTGTCAATTCTTGCTCTTCAACTGGTGCTGCCTCTTCTAAGACTTCCTCCACTGGAGGGGCCTCTACTACCTCTTCTTCGACTGGTGCTACTACTGCCGGTTCAGGATTTAGATAATCCTCAACTAATTTCAAAGCACCACTCTTTGTGGTGTATGTAGCTGTGGGAACTATGCCCCTTTCAGCCAACCAAGACAATATTTCGGGCCTTCTCCAACTACTGTCGGGGATGCCATCCCCACCCTCATCGTGGTGAGGAGGCTCATCCCCAAGCAGTGTCCAAGATGGCTCAACCAGAAATCTTCGGTAAGTATCGACCCATCCCTGCGAAACCTCCCTAACCTCACCTCTGGTGAAGTCAGGCATGTATGCATCGGGGCTCCTTGCGTAGAAGGATTTGCCATTATACCTAAGACTGGGCAAGTAGACCACCTCAGACCACTATGAGCAGTAGCTCTGCTCCGCTCGTGTCGTTGGTAGTACCGTCAGTTGTCGCTTCTATGTCGAAGGTAAGCACGAGGTCGCTGGTTTTTACCACTGCAAAGTTAGCAGTTGCGTCTGCGTGCTGTCCTACCACTGTCAAGATTTTGCTGCACTCGCCGCTTAGGGTTAGTGTTTCACCCTCGGCTAGAGCGCTGTTCATCGTAAGAGCGAGAAGTCTTGGACTCCTTCTGTCTACTACCTGTGTGTTGGTTGCCTGAAAACCGTCTAGGTTACCGGGGTAACCAGCGGTTGCCTGTCCGTCGAGCCATAGTGTCTCGTCTATGTCGCTACCAGCCCATAGTCCAAGGTCTAGGTTGACCGTGGTAGTTGCGCTGCCGCTTGTCGTGTATGTTATTCCTCTGTGTGTTGTTGCTGCCATATCATTTCACCTCTTTTTTATCTCCTCTGCAACCTCACTTTAGGTCACGAATGCTCCCGTGCGCTCCAAAGAAAGTGGTCCATATCTCGCCCATAGTTCGGTACAGTCCTTCCTGTCCTAGTCTGTTGATGGCGAATGGGTCACCAGTCTCAATTCCGCTCTCAAAGTATTGCGTAGGAATAGCTGTGCTAAAGTGTACGTAGTCTGTGTCTAGGAAGTACATCCTGCTTAGGCTGTCCTTTGGCATGTCCTTGGTTGGGATGATTGGTACACCGTTGTAGGTTGCCACGATGAACCCTGCCTCTACACCGGGGACACCCTTTACACCGTTGTAGGTTGGGGTAACTCTCTTCTCTTCCATGAACCTCTGCTGGGACTGTAGCAACTGCTGTAGCCTCATTAGGGTGTCATATCCTGTTAGGATGACCTTGGGGTTTCCACCGCGCTCCCAGATTTGCTGGAACAATGTGTCCAAGTGGTCTAGGGATAGTGTCCTGTTTGTGCTTGAGCTGTTAGCTTCATCTTCTGCGAAAGCCCATGTGTTAGCACTTCTGTCAATGGAGTAGATGTCCTCATCTCCAGCGTCGTAGTGGGTACCAGAGGTCATTGATGTGTTTCCAGTGGTAACTCTGTCCAGCGACTCAAAGTTGTTAGCTGCTGCAGTGGTAACATCTGTTAGAAGCATCTTGTTGACCATCTCAGCGTGGTGCTTGCCCATTTCTTCCTTTAGGACTGAGCGGATGTCTCCCAATCCGTCGTCTCTGTCTGCTAGGAAGATAGCTGTCTCGGACATGTCGAACGTGTGTGCGACCGTCTTTGGTTTTGCAGCTACGTGCTGGAAGGTAGGCTTCACTGTGTCTGGCAGTGTTGCGTTTTCTGCAACTCCGCCATGTAGGGCACCGCCGTTTGGCTTGCCTGTGATGACTCTCCATCCTGACCTGTCCCAAGGCTTCTTGGGTAGGATGCTGAATGCGTTGAACTCTTGGTTCAGTTGCGACCAGACCTTGCGCCCGTAAATTGCTTGGTATGTACCAGCAGTTGTGGACAGCATAGGACTGTCAGCCTTGAGTAGCTCGCTACCTGAGTAGGAGTAACCCATTGCGTTCCCGGCGCCATAGTAATAGCGCTCCATGTCTGTTATTGTTCGTACGTAATTTCTTGCCATATATCTCACTCTCCTCTAAATGCCTTATCTGCTAGGGCGTGAACCTCATCCCATGACATCCTGTGCATGTCTACTGTGGAGGGTATTTCTACTGCTGGCTCTGCTTCGCTCTTAGCGATTGGAGTACCAGCTTCAACTGTTCCTATGTTGTCGATTCGCTCATTGAGGGCGCTGAGAGCCTTCATTACCTCGTCAAGAGGACCACGTGCATCGTATGCAGCTGCCTCTGCTTTTGCGATTTCCTCTGCTCTCTCAGCAGCAAACCTGTCTGCAAATCGAGATTCTAGTGAACCCCTGAACTCTTGCTCCATAGCTGCAGCCTTGTATACCTCGTATGCGGCTTCTACATCTGCCTCTGATACTAGGTCTGGAGTTAGGAAGTCGGATTTCTTGACCTCTTTCTTCTCTCCTTTTCCACCTAGTCTTGCTATGGCGTTCGTTGAAGGCTTGCCGTTTTCCGACTCTCTGTTAGGGGTCTGACCATAATCTAGGTCAAACTCTTCAGGAGTGGAACCAAGGTTAGCTTTTGCTAAGTCATCAAAGTGACCCCTAGCTCCTGCAACATCGACTCCGGCACTCTTCAGAGTGTTCTCCATCCAGTCAAGGTACTCAGATGAGATAACGTCAGAGTATTCATCTGACTTCATTTTCTTGTCGTCATCTGCATACATTTTCTCATCCTTGTCATCATCTTTCTTGTCTGGTGCTGGCGCCTTTTCTTTGTCGTCCTTTGCATCCTTCTTGTCTTTCATGGCTTCTTTCAGTTGTGGAGGCATTGCTTTCTCCATACTGTCAAGCCTAGTCTCTAGTCGAGCAAGAACATCGCCCAACTGTGTCTGCATGTCATTTTCTTCTGTCATTTTTTTCACCTTTTCTTCTGTGTTTTCTGAGTCAGTCTCCTGCTTTAGAATTCTAAATGTAGCTTCTGGATTTATCCCTTTTTCACAAATTGTGATTTCATGAAGCTCAAGCTTGCTGATTTCTTGATAGTCGCCGTGTCTTGGGTCGCTCTTCCTGACTCGCTTGAATGCTTGTCCTCCGATGCTGAATCCCCGTAGTTTGCCTTTCCTAATTTCGGCGGCAACTTCTCGTGCTTTTTCGATGTCGTCTCTAAGTTGTATAACCACAAACATGCCAACATCGTCAACTTCGCTTTTCCATAACCTCCCTTCTGTATCTGTATATGATGGTACTACTTCTCCTACCTGTATATTTGAGTGAGCTAGTTGGACGTTTCTGTATTTCGGGTCGCTCATGAATTTCCGAAATCCGTCCTTCAATGCCTCCTTTGTAATTAAATCGCCTTGTTTGTCTACTAGCTCCACACTAGCGTATCCTGCAACAACGAGGTCATTGCCAGCCTTAAGGAGTCCAATGGACTCATCAACACCATAGAGACGTTCTTGTGACAGCACACTAATGAAGAAATGCGAAGCAATGCTATATCAATTAAGCGCATGTAAAAATATATTTCACAAAGTCAAGAATCGTTAGACCGAGAGGCTATTTTCTTTCTTTTTGGATAGTCTTCCGGCTTTTCAGGGTCTTGTTCTGGTCTTTCCTTCATATCATAATCCGGTAGAGTTGCCTCATTAGCCAACTTAGTGGGACCTCTAGGACTGTCTATGTCACTACCAACGTCTACCCCTAGACCCTTACCCGCTGTCATTGGAAAATGTCCTTTTTCTAGAGTGTCTAGGATTTTCTCTATTTTTTCCAAGGCTTCTAGAGTGCTAGGTTTGAGAAGAATATTCTGGTCCTCGTTTGGTTTTAGGACGCCTCCGCTCTGTCTGCCTATTCTCTTAGCATCCTCCTCGCTTATTCCCTCATCCTCTTCTTTATCGTCTTCATCTTCTTCAACGATTTCTTTTATTTTCCTTTTTTCTGCTTTGAGCATCTGTTGGAAAGCGGGCTCCCAGTATTTTTCCAGACTCTTTGCTAGTATCATCGTGTAATCCCGGTCTTTGAGGCCACCCAAAGCCGAACGTGGATTTTCCAAGCTATCCTCCACTATGTCATACTTGAGTATGTCATGGTCAAAGTGCAGTATGAAGACCTCCCCATCTATCTCCATACCAAATGGCACATGGTAGTCATCATCGGATTTTGTCATTAGTATCCACTTCGGATGCTTCTCTTCTCCCTTCATGTAAGTGGATTTAGCATCCCTGAGTAGTAGCTTTGAGCCCTTATTCTCCCTCTGTAGGAATTTTATCGCATCGCTCAAACCATCATCATCGGTGACTTTCAGATTGAACGGTCCGGGCACGAAAACGTCCTCATTGCTATCGAACTGCCCACGTAGTAGCTTTATCCTCTCCCTAGTGGGCATATCAGTAACATCGGTATCGTCGTAGTGCATGATATCGAATATGTGCAAACCAGAGCTGTTAAGCACAGCATCCATGACATAGTTGTTCTTCCCTATTTTTCTAAGGGAGCTTCTCATACCATCGCTTGTACCAACATCCTCATTGTCATCATCCTTGACCTCTATCCTATTCGACTTCCTAGTTACTTTCACTCTAGTGCCCTCTTCCATCACAGAGACAACCCATTCCCCAGTGAAACCCCGTAGCTCTTGCAGGTCCTCCATGTCGAATATCTTGTGATAGGGCTCTATTAGTGGCATTTCCTTTGGTAAGGACTTAGCTATCTCATGTGGGACCTGCAATCCTGACATTGGGTTGCTTTCCGATACCCTCTCCATGTTGGAAGTGGTGCTTGGTAACATAGCCTCATTGACACCATTGACTTGGAAATAAGCATCCATCTGATTGTAAGAACCCTCTTGAAAGTGTTCCATCAATTCTTTTATTACTGGCTCACTTGGCGGTACCGCTGGGCCAGCGCTGGTATTTGTCCCATACTCCATATTTCCATCGTAGCCTAAATTAAGCGAAGCAGAGGGTGCAGGTAGTTCCATACTCATTTGTAGTTGAAGACCTGCACTTGTGTAACGGGACCCGATTATGGCATCCGAATTTGGGTTAGTGACTGGACCTATCTTGGCATCGCCCATTTTTATCGGACGCTTCAAATTAGTGCCTGTATCACCAAATTGGTCCAGTGTCATCTGTCCTTCAGGCATAGCAGGAGGAGGCGTTGGTGCTGCCACCCTCGCCTCTGGATTGAAAAGAACTAGACTGTTGGCCTTTCTCTTGGCTCTGGCCATGGCCCACTCATAACGAAGTCTTTCTGCACCTTTGCCTTTATCCTCATTACCATGTATGTCTTTAGGTAAGTTACTCAAAGAAAGACCGTGTTGTATAGCAGTGTTGCCTTTGTGTGCCATGCTGAGTTTCATGTAATTGTTATTTATCGAATTGTAATGCTCATTATTGTTATTAAAATCGTTTTTGTGATTGTCAGGAAGTTTAAGACCACGGATTTGACCCCTATAGCGTTTTAACTCATCCTCCATCAATTCATGGGCTCTCATTGGGTCATCTTTCATCCCATCATCGTCAAAGAGATGGAAGTCCTCGTTAGCGTGTGCTGCAAGTTGAGCGGTAGTCATTGCATAATGAGCGGGCTTGCCCTCCAGACTCTCTAGGAGTTCCCGCATGTACTCCCTGTATCCGGGGTTATCGTAGGGTAATCCCATGCCTATCAAACTCGCTGTGACATGCATATCTTCGACTTTTCCACTCTCTGGGAAACTAAGCAGAGTGCCCTCTTTCTCAAGCACATTGGCTTTTCGACGGAACATGTCGCCACCGACCATGGCATCTATCGTCTGCTCATCAACAGCATCCCCAATCATGATGTCCCTGATACTTTGACCATGGAAGCTGTGAGGCATGTGCTTCATAATCAACTCAGCATCATGCATGGCTTGGGATAGGTCAGCCACGGTTTGCTCAGGATTATTAGGGTCAAACAAGTTAGGATTTATCTCTAGCATAGCAGGTATGGTTATGTTCTTGGCAACTTCCATTCTAGCTCTTTCTTCAGCTTCTGCTCTTCTTTCTTTTTGTACAAGTGTATCCTTATTAAAGGAATTAAGTTTAGCTCGTAAATTAGATTGTTGCGTGTGTATGCGTCCCTTCAGTTCATCTATCAACTCTTGAGAGGCATCCTCGCCTGATAGCTCAATCTCCTCCAGCTCGCTTTGAAGCTCCGCTATCCTCTTTGTGTCTTCTATGCCCAAAGAGCCACCTAAAGCAAAAAGAGCTTTCTCAAACGCTGAGTATCCACCCTCTCCATCATTTTCAAAAGGAAAACCGTGTTTGCCTTCAAGCATCTCATTGACTGGTATTCTCATCACAGGCGAGCCGAGCCTCCTCCTACCAGTGTTAGGGTCAATTGACCCGAACTTGTATTGGGCACCAGACATTAGATACTCACGCATTATCTCAGAGGAGTTATGTGCCTTCTTGCTATCCAGAGCCTCTGATTTTGTGTTACCTGTTTTGGTTCCGAACTCATGATATTGATTCCTATGTATACCTCTTTTTCTACCATCTTTAGACCTTAGAAAACCAACACTGTCTCTGGTTATTTCAGCTCTTGGGTTCCTGCTCCTTGACCAGAAGGTAGTGGCTCTTGGCGTGAGTGAATGAGCGGTATCGCTACCATTAGCCCTGTTTCTTGGTTTTTTGTCACCTAAATCTACATGACTGGTACCCAAGCTCTGGTCGTGCATGCTCATTATCTCGGCAGGACTGAAGCTCTCGCCTCTCTCTCTGACAACGTGGTGCATGGCGCCCAAGAAGCCCGACATGTCTGGTCTGGGTACGAAGAAGCCATTCTCATCCATTTCGCCAAACAAACCCGGTGCGATACTATTCAGCATGTCAAAGAAAGTAGTGGATTCCATGGGATTGCTACCAACCTGCAAGTCATGTGCCCAGTAATCAGATAGTCCTCTCAAAGTCCCATTTTTCTCTATGAAGTGATTTCTTATTTCTTCGGGTGCATCCCTTATGTCCGGGCCCGCACTCTTGGCGAACACGGCATTGGCATTGGCTATGTCCTTGCTGTCACGAGCTAGTGACATTCCATCTCTATACATCTCCTCTAACTGGTTGATGTAGTCATCTGCCTTCATGTTCTCATGAGCGAGGGGCTTTTTACCCTCGTCAGTTAGAAGCTCAGAGAGGGGATGCTCCTTCAGATGCTTCTTCAACTGGGGTATGGTGAAATTACTAACGGGAGCATAATCCTCTACCCTCAAAACTTCTCTAAGAGCCTCCTTCTCATCCATTCCTTTTTCTATTCGCTCGTCTATTGCATCTCGTATTTTCTTAGTGCGTTTTTCGCCATAGATGGGTATGTGTGTTAATTTTTGGTCGCCCTGTAATTCTAGTAGCTCATTATAATGGTTCAATAAGGAGTCGAACATGTTTCCATGTACCCCATGGTCTATTTTTGCTAATAGACTACGAATTGGCTCCGTTTCACTACCAGTGTACTCTGTGCCATCCAGCTCATCGCTTTCCAAGTGTTTAGCTAGATTGGGCTGTCCCCGGTTATGGGGCATTTGGCTGTGGAGATACAAAGGCGTCATTCTCTTCTGAAAGTTTCTCCTTAGTCTTCCAAGTGGTATTTCAGTGCCATCATCGAGCTTTATCTTGTCGCTTGTGTTTCCCTTGTTCTCCTTAAGATGCTCTATGACTTTGGTTCTCTCAACAGGACTGAGCCATTCCAAGCCAAGGCCATATCCAAGAAGTCCAAGTCTGTGTGGGTGTTGCCTCTCAGTAGGAACCTTTCTCTGAACGCTCTCTGCTACGCGAGAGCCCTCTTGTCTCTCCCCTGCTCTTTTGGGAAAAAGCTTGCTATAGATGTCATCATATTCTATTTTTTCTTCTTCAAAATTTCTACCCTGCCATAATTCAGCTGCTTTCTCAAGGTGCATTTCCCTGATATCCTTATCAGAGGCGCCTTGGGATTTAGCCTTGTCAATCATCTCTTGATTTTGACTTGACCACTTTGTGAAAGCCCTCTCATACAGACCCTCTTGAAAAGCACCAGAAGTACCTACTTGCTCAGAAATGGTTCTATTTGAGTCGTTGGTGGTTAACCTGCCTAAGAAACCATGGGTAATCTCATCATCCATATCAGCTCTTTTTGATTTTCTGATTTGGCCTATGATTATCGGATTACGTAAATTATCGTAATGTGTCTCATGTGCCCTCTCCGCATCAGCATGCGAGGATGCAACGCTGTTTCCATCGTCGTCTTTTCTGACATAACCCAAGAGTTTCTCAACCATTCTAGAATTACCAGTAGAGCTGTTCTTCTTGCGTAGTGGGTGTATCGATTCATGGAAATGATGATGTTTGTAATTGCTATCACCGGGAACGACCCTTGGGAAGAGCGAGGAAGCTAGCTCGATATTCTCATTGTCAATTAACTCATTCACATGCCTGTGGCTGGCAACAGCGGGACCAACAGTTCTTCTGCTTATTCTGCCTTTTTTGTCGTAGTCATACCCCTCATCAGCACGCCCGCCAAACGCTAGCTCTGCTGAGAGGTCACCGATGGTTTTTTTGTACAACAACATCGTGCTGGCTTCATAGCAGAAATCATCAACAGGGTTGTTCTGTAATATCATTTCCTTATTCATTATGTTTCGTAGACTATCCATGTAGGCAGTAGCCTCTTCAGTGTAATCATCACAAGAAACTATGCTCTTGAGTAAATCATCCCTAGCGCGAAGATGAATGACATAATCGTTCTCTTGCACTCATACCACCTACGCCCCCATGATTTGGCTAGTACGGATGGGACAATCCGCTACACTACCTCCCCTATTAATGGGAGACTGACAGCCGGTTTGCGATGTGCCACCACAAGGGCAAGCCAACATGGAGGCCACCGCCTTTCTGACTGCCACCCTTGGCAATATTATCCCTCCGTGAGATGTCCTCTTACTGGGTTCTCATGGGGATTCATGTTTGGCTGAAGAGCAGTTAAGTCAACTGAATGACTAGAAGCGCCCTTGTTTGCTACATCATCAGAATCTAATAAGGATTGATTAGTGTAGTAGAATGAATTGTATGTTTGGCCACCAGTCTCTATCATAAATTGGGCATGCTCTGGTTTTGTACCATAGCTTTGTAAATAATGATGTTCACCTTTCTTGAGTTTCTCGTTTTGTTTTCTATGTGCCGGTGTGCAACCTGCTTTCATGGCTTTTGATGAGGTTGACATACACATTCCTTTCTCCATGTCCATCTTCCTCTCGCCACAAGACGGGCATATTCCCATGCCCTTTCCTTTTTGCAGACCATCCATTAAGACTACATCTCCATGTGGTGATATTTTTACGTTGTTCATTTTATCAATGACCTTTTTACACTCTGCTTTGGAAACTCCGCACTCTTTTGCGCAATCATCTAAGCTAGCTGCACCACCTTTTCTCTTAAGACAAGAGATAATTTTAGCCTCATGTCCCTCACCCTTTTTCTTTTCATCCTTACTGCCTTTTCCGTCAGCAGCAAAATGTGGAACTTTCTTTCCATCATGTTCAACCATCTCAAGTTTTTCTGCTTTCTCAAGAAGTCTCACGGCTTTCTTTAACATTTCACTGACTTCATATGAAGCCTCACTGGGTATTGGTCTTACTACCATTAGTACATCTCCTGTGTGGTTTGATGTTGGGAAGCCATCTCATGAATCTCCTCCCAACTCATCTCATGAATTTCCTCATTTGTAAATTCATTTTGAGAATTGCTCTTCAAGATGTTGCTTTCAGCTTCAAGGTCACCTCTAAAACCATCAACCATCAAATCCTCAGTATGTGGTGTTCTCATAGCGACGTAACCAGCCTTCCTGAGTAGTGCGTTTGGTGAATTAACCGTTCCTTCTAATCTAGATAATTTAGCATCCATTTCTTCCATTTTTCTTATGAGCGTCTGCATGAGTTTCTGAGCAGTGCCTTCGTCGGTTGCTTCTTCACTCATTCAAAACACCTACTGGGACCAGCGACCAAAAGTTCCAGAGACGTTTCTCATTGTGGGATTAGTTCTAGAGGGTATAATTGTACCCTTTAGAACTCTGTTCCTTTCAGCGGGGTCAAAAGTTGAGCCACTTTCATTGAACTTGATTACAGGCACTCCAGCAGCAAACTGGTCAACCCCTTCAGGTTCTGGCGTTTCCTCAGATTTTCTGATTTCATTAGTCAAGTCATCTTGAAGGAAATCTGCATACTTTGAAATCTCATTCAAGTGAAATCTTGAACTAGCAGAATCATCAGCTTCCAAAGCCTTGTTCAACTCGTCCATGTGCAGACTCATTTTTCTAGCCATTGGGTCCATTTTACTCAAGTCCATGTCTGTACCTCGCTGTACCCACTAAAGCACCTCTATATCAATTAAGCGCCTCTTGGACGGGAAGCAGATGATATTCTCTGTTGGTTTCTCTGCGCTGGTGACAATGGTGGTCCTCTCTGCTGAACACTGGTATTAGGACTACCAATGCCAAAAGAGCCTCTCATCTCAGGTCTTGCTGGTCCTCTATTACGTATGCCCACTCCTTGACCACCGGGATTAGGCGAAGGCATTGGAGGAGCCACACCCGGAGGCATATTTGTTACAGCCGAGTTCATTGGCATGCCGGGTGGCACTCCGGGTGGCATACCGGGTGGCATACCGGGTGGAATGCTGAGAGGCATACCGGGTCCTCCGGGTGGAGCCCCAGCTTGAGGTTGCTGTAATTTACTATAAACAAACCGTATATCTCTATTTCCAGTGCCCTCTTCTAAGAGTTCAGGTTGATAACCCAACATCATCATTCTCTGTGCGAGGTTGACTTCCATCTCATCTCTTCTGAGTCTGGTAATCTCATCCTCTTCCTCGTTTGGATAGAGAGTTATTTTCCAATCAGTAACCCCGAACTGCTTTAACAATCTAGGGAATAGGATTTCGGTATACACTTTCTGACCAAACTCAACGGCTCTGTTAGTAACAAGTATCTGCATACCCTCGTTGTTCAGACCACCGCTCTTTCCGTTGTCTATCATGAAAACGTTACTCACGCCAAAGAAAGCAGACATCCTAGCACGAATTTCATCTCTTACAGCTATGTATTGCATCTCATCCAAAGTATCCATGAACTTGACCCAATTCACTCCACCCCTACCAGTGGAAGATTCAATACCTACCTTTGGTACATAATGAGGGTCCCTCTCCATTTTCTCATCGACTGCTTTCCAGAAAGATTTCATTGATTCCAGATTATCCGTAGTCACTGATATGATACCCTTTGGCATTCTTCTCTTCTGGTAAGCAGTATACATGTAATTGTCCATAGCCGTCAAAGTCATCGCTTGACGCCACATGGTGTTGACAGGACTTCTACCATAGAGTCTAGATGGATTGTACTTACTAATGTGTATGACTTCACCCTCTACGTAATACTGGGTCTTTCCACTTCCAGCCATATTGACATAGTGAACGTCCTGTAACTTGTTGCCACAAACTTCACAATTCTCATGTTGACCGGGATAAGCAACTTGGTCACGATGTAAAGGACAGACCTTGTATCTGCCACCGCGAATACCACGCTTATCAGATACAATTCTCATGAATATAGGGTCACCTCTCATGACTTCCTTTATTCTGTAAAACATTATTTCGCCGGTTTCAGGGTCAACATTGTACTCCTTAATTAAAATGAGAAAAGCATCATCGACAACATTCAAGTCTCTTTCAATTTCATATAAAACATGTATGAAAGGCTGTTCCATGGAATTCTCTTGTTTCAAGACCCACTTTGGATACAACAACTGGTCTACGTCTGGCTCCCTCACTTCACCTCCGCACAATTTACACTGTACAACTGAATCACTATATTCTTCATGACAATTAGTGCATTTGTATTGGAATGCTTTCTCCCAATAGTAGCCTCTTCTAAAAATCTCTTGAGTGAGTTTTGAGACTATGGTTCTCAAAACTAAGTTTTCATTGGTGACTGCGTAAAGAGCTGGTAAAGTAATACCCTGAGCCATTACAGGTTCTTGTATGCCAGTCGTGTAGAGAGGCATGGTTGGCTCAGGTGTCTGACGCCTACGGAACCTATCACCAAGACTGTAAAGAAAATTGGCTATTCTACCATTATCCTCATCTGCCATCACAATCCCTCCTGCCATTTAGCCACAGCGTCTACGTCTACTCCCCACTCTGCGAGTAGCGACTCGGCTTTTGTTGTATCGTCACTCCAGTTGCTGTACTTAACGAGCTTCTTTAGTTCCTCTTTTCTCATGGTATCAGATTCATCTATGTATGCTAAGACTGCTTTTGCTTGAGTTTTCTTCATCTCCAAGTGTGGCATCAAAGCAGTTAGCAACTTCTTAATGTCACTTTTTGAGTAGAATTGTAATCTATGTTGACTTCTTTGACCATCTTTGTATATTTTCTGGTCCAACTGTAACACGCCGCAACCCAGTGTTTTTCTCAGATGCTCGCAGTGCGCTCTACCTCTAGTACCAGTAGCTATGAAACCAGCTCTAGGTTCGCCTCTCCCAGTGATAGTGATGTAGCCATCAGCATCCAAAAAACCACTGGCATACGCAAATGGGTCCTTTAGAATCAAACCAGTAGAGTCCATCTTCACAAAAGTGGAGCGAGTTGCACCACTCATGATGTCTACTTCTTCTCCATACATACTAAGGAGCTTGGAAAGTTTCATTGGTGTCATTGTTTTGTGTAGAATATTTTTTTCATGTAGATTCTCAAATATTGAGCGAGCAGTCATAGGACCCATTTTTTGTAATAATTCAGAGCTTTTATGCAAAGCAGTGGCTTCCTTATCAGTAAGTCTTTCCATCTGATGTAAGGTGTTCTTCCACATGAGTCTAGCATCAGCTCTTTCTTCCATGGCTTTGACCCAAGAATCTTTTTCATCATCACCCCAAACACCTTCGTGTTTTTCCAACATGCTTATTATTTCGTCAGACTTCTTCCACTGATTACAGGCTCTAATTAGGTTGACTTGCCTTACATCGCCAAACTTTCTAAGAGCCTTCATATCTTTTTCACTTGGTGAGAAGGAGCGAACCACATCTGTGTAATTTCCTATCCAATCGTACATGTCAAGAGTTTTCTCAAACTCCAGAGCTTTGATTACACGAATGTCATTTATGATGTCATCAATTTCGTGTTTTTGTTGCTTATTGTATCTTCTTGATTTTCTCAATCTTTTGACTATATCAGAGGCGGTACAACCTAAGTGTGTCTCAAACCAACCCTCGCCTGTATTTGAGAAAAGCTCGTTCAATATTCTCACATCCAAAAGGTTCTATTTTCATCATTATCCTTCTCTATGTAAGTGGTATTATTGTACCAATTACCGTCGTCTTCAGTGGTCACCATAACAAATCCCTCACGGCACCATCCACCCGCTGGATTTAGAGTTACCGTCAAACCAGCCGTCAAAGTTCTCCATTACATCATCAAGAAGAACAACCGAGCCCTTGAACTCCTTAGTTGCCCAGTTAGCGAGAGCCAACCCCATAGCCAAGTCGTCATGAGTGCCAACACTTTCAAGTCGGCCATTTTTCTGCATACCAAACCTATTGAGTTCTTGCTCAAGTTGATGAGTGAATTTGCGGCTCTTTTCATCACCATATGGAGTTTTAATATGGCCTTGCTCAAAGGCTAAAAGAAGTGACATGAAAAGCGATTCCTTTCTTGTTCTAGTAGTCATGAAAACTTTGATTGGCATGTCAGAAGCCATCTCCCTCATCTCAGCTTCAAGCATTCTTTGGAAGTTATTTCCCTCAAGTTCTATCAAATCAGGCTGGAACTTATTGTTTAGAATGACCATCATTCTTTTCTGAGCCATTGATGACATACCTCTCTCATGCACAGCGTGTATTATCTGCTTATGTGGTTCATTAGGTAACATTCTGAGAACTACCATTGCTGTGAAATCTGCGTTTTTATCCGATGATATTGCGGGGTCATGTCCTATGAAGTGTTGACCAAAGACACCATTAGGCTCTCCTTCCTCGTTGTATTCTGTGTCGGCTCTTTCAAGCAACACCAAGTCATTGTCACGAGCAAGCTCAAGTATGTCCATTGGAAACATACTCGCAACATCGTGAATCGGCTCGCATAGATACTCACGGCTGAATTGTATAGCTGGCATGGAGAGTCTTCTTTGTTCTAGAGCCTCCAAGTCCCAACGCTCAGGCCAAAGTGCGACTCCCTCTCTGTTTATGGCCGGGTAAGTCTCGACTGTGAAAGTCTCCTTCTGCTCCAACTCAGCGTACAAGTCGTTGTAGCTAAATGGCGTTCCGACCATCATTAGTCTGGAGCTGTGGTGGAGAACTGGGAGAAGAACACCGTAGAACCAGTCTGCGGTTCTTTGTAGTTCGGTTCCGCTTGTGCCCCAAAGAATATCGTCACACACAACTACATCTGGGTGGAAACCACGAGTTGCTCCACCAACGGACTTTGCCATTATACGAGAGCCGTTTGTAAACTCAAAGTATGATTTAGCCCAAGGTTTGCCTTGTGGTTTGAGGTGTCTGAGAACATCCGAACTCTCTATGTTGTTACGAATGAATCTCATATGCTCAAGAGTTTGCTCAAGGGAGTGAGAGAATATCATGATGTGAGTACCGGGGTTGAATGCAGCTAACCACAAAGCGTAAGACATGAAAAACACGGATTTGCCGTGGTCACGAGAAGCCTTGACGCAGTAGTATTGGTTCTCATCAAGGCCCTTTCCCCAAGACTCATGATGATGATTGTAGAGAAACTCAAGAACATCAGTGAAAAAATACCTGAAGGACTTCTTGGACATCTCCCTATCCATCTCAAGGACGAACTCTTTCATGTCCTCCTTGACCAATTAATCACCTCCGACTTCCAAACCTGCTGAAACCAAATTCATCTAAAGTAGGGGCTTCGCTTGCTTCAGTTCGTTGGTAGTTTTGTTGACTTACATCAATAGGTGAACCGGGTATCACTGGCATCATTCTATTACCTGATTGTCTTATTACATTCTGCATGTCAGGAGTAATTGTTCCTTGCGTCGGCATCGTGTCACGACCAAATGGTATGTTTGGGTTTTTTCCCATTTGTGAGGCTTCTTCAATCATTCTAGCAGAATCTGGAGTTTGACCGGGCATTGGAGGAAGAACTGGGTCTACTTTCAAATTTTGAGCCACTGTGTTTCCAGTGTTATCTGCTGGCATTTGAGTAGTGTTACTATCATCGCCACGAGCCATTTGAAGAATTTCCATCATGTTCATATCTGAAGTGTCTGGAGGAGGAGCTTCTTTTACACCAAATTTATCTCTGAAAAGTCTCTCAGCCCCTGCCCCCAACTGATTGAAAGTAGAGTAATTGGTTAATCCAGCCATTCCTGCCGAAGCCAAAGCAGAGCCAAGGTCAGTCTGGTCACGACTAGCTAGAGTTCTAAGTGCGCCGTATCCACCTGCTAAGTAAGGTAAGAATTTCAAGGGACTAGTCATTCCTTTGCCTGTGCCAATAGGAATCTGCAAGGAACCTTGACCAGATGAGTCCATTTGTAAAGCAGTTTGTGCAGGTATAAATTCATCAGGATTCTGCTTCCTCAAAACATAGACATTACCCATCTCAATCACCCCTGAAAGACAGCTTGACTATCTTGATATCTCTCTCAGAGAAACCGAAAGACTTGTTCAACCTCATCCAATCACCCTTGCTCTCGTTTATCAACCTGATATCTTGAGGGGCGAGGCCAAGCTTTTTGGCAATTGTGGAAACATCATGAGGAGAATCTATGGAAAGCTTATCTTTACTTACATGCTTGATTATTGTGGAATCGGTTTTAGCATCTTTGATTTGAAGTCTTTCCATGGTCTTGATTAGCCTATCTTGCACTTCTTCAACCGAACCCTCTCCTTTCATGTACTCTGTGATGAGTCTCTGGTACGGGTCACTGAAAGCGCCTCTAAAACGCTGTATTTCTGGTTGGGTAATTGGTGCAGTGCTACCACCAGACCTAGCACCGCCTGTTCTTATCAGTTGTCTCAACTGGTCATCACTAAGATTAGCCGCCCCTGCTCTAGCAGCGGTGATTTGCTCAGGCGTCAAACTAGGAGTTGCTAGATTTGCAGAAGTTGGTGGTTGTGTTTGTGCTACGTTACTAGGTGGTGTGGCCATTTGTGTCACTTGAGGTACGACTGGTGCAGGTGGCAAATCTTGTGTTGAGCCACCCATCGCTTCTGTAGTTCCTTCGGCTATTGTGTTTTCAACAAGAGGGGAGTACCTTACATGGTCTGCCAAACTCATACCTTGATTAGTTGGTAATTGAAAACTGGTGCTGACCGCAGGTTGTGTTGGTAAGTCTATTGGATGAGTTAGTCTTGTTTCATGACCTTTCGCATCAGCTAAGAACTCTGATATCGCTTCCATGACACCTCTGATTTCCTCCACTTCGCCTTCATATGGCTCATGATGCTTTATGTTGTACTTCGCTTCTAGCTCAGGGGTTAATTCTGTAGTTCTCAGTTTGAAATTACCAGCATTGTTACCCATCGCTTCCTCATGTCCACTATGAAGTGCCAAAGCACGCATGTCCTTGGCTCTGAGATGCCTACCAGTTCCGTACCTCCCTTGTACAGCACCGACGTGATTTTGAATGCCACCTAAATCCAAAGCACCTGCTGGTAATTCAGCAGTGTCTTGGAGTCCCGTGTGCAACTCAGTGAAGGCGCTAGCAAGTCTACCAGCAGGTGAATCTGGTGAAGTTTTGCCAAATATTTTCATAAAAGCATCATAACCAAGTAATTTAAAAAGAAACTCTTCTCTTTGTCCGTCAGTAGCTAGAATTTGTGAAAGTGGCCTTCCCTGATACATAGTATTGGCAAGAGCAGGGTGTTCAAGTGGATTCAGAGTTTGCTTCACTCTTCCCGTAGCAATAGCTTCTCCACCTACACTACTGTGCCCTATCGCATCCATGATTTCTTGATTAGCAACTCTTACTGCCCCTGTTGGTTCTGCACCCTCGCTATATTTTCGTGTGCCTTTTCTAACTCTTCTAAAGAATCTATCAGGTAACATATGTGCTATGCCATATGCTGATGTATCAGGAAAAGCAATATCAGTATCTATCCCGGCTTCACTCAATCTAGAAAGTATATCATTTCTGAAAGCGTGCCTTGTCTGATAATTACCACCATACACTTGCCCTGTTCTAGCTGAAGTATTATTTCTGTAATATTGCGGATTTTCAGGGGTTGATTTTGGACTTAGTGCAAAACTTAGGTAAGCGCTTCTTATATGTGGTCTGGTAAGAAAATCATTTCTACCTTGTGGTGGGTCAAGATTATGTTTTTCTTTTAGGATTCTAGCGAGAGCGGGTTGAAAAGGATTAGCCAAGGAATCTAGAAACATCCCGTGAGGTGATTTAACACCATGAAAATTTCTGTAACCAGTTATCAGTTGTTTCTGTCCATCGATGGTAACATAATGCTGTCTAGCTCTTCCTTCTCGTTCAAATTGAGGTCCTTGGTAGTCACTCATGACTAGCCTTCGCCAAGCCTTATCACCTATATCGGGAAGGTGATTATCTGGATTGTCTCTATATAGAGGGTCATTGTTTGTTGCTTCTATGGCTTCTTGAACCAACTTTGCAGCATCATCATCAATACCCTCACTCTTGAGTAAATTACCCAAATTGTGTATAACACCATCTATACCATGAAAATGTAGGCCACCAAGCTCGTCTTTGTACACCAATTCGCCATGTGGTCCGATTTCATATTTTCCGGGTATTATATTTCCAACGCCAAACTCCCCTGTTTCTTCTTCAGCATGACTACCAGTATGTGCGAAAGGAGGAGCGTGGTCTATCCCGTTTGGGTCAGTGTTCTTGACCTCTTCCGGTGGATGTCTTTGGGCTCTTTGTTTTCCTTCCCAATAAATGAAATTTCCATCGCTCTTTTTCAGGGTTTTAGGTAGAACTCTAACCTTGCTCATGCAGTGGCTCCCCCACGATTTTCAGGAAGGATACCTGTCATATCAGTGGCGTCCTCGGTTCCTCCTTGTGGTCGTGAGGTCTGTTTGAATCCACCATTCTTGCTCTTGGGTTTGTCATCCCCAGCTCCAGCAGTGTCTTTGGTTCCCATCGATTTATTCTTCTTGTCCTTGTCTCTAAGTTCTCTTCTGATTTCAAACAGCATTCTTCTCATCTCGGCTATATCCGATGCTGTAATTTTTGCTTTGAGAATATCACTGTATGGTATATGGTCAGAACTCATCTGAAACTGTTGGTTTGGGCTTGGCATCGGCATTGGTGGCGCTATCGCCGTGACTGGTGGAGGTCCCATTACGCTTTGTCTTAGACCCATTTTACCCATAGACAATCCAGCAGAAGGAGTCTTAGGTCTGTTTAAATGAGGCATCGAAACTCTATGTGACATTCTAGGAGAGTGTATTCTGGGCTTTCTAACACCAACTCCACTAAGAAGCCTACCGCCACCAGTTGGTCCTGCTTGGTATTTTCTTTGTCCAAACCTTCTTTGTGAAGATGTGTCTTGTCTTACTCCACCTAATCTTTTTCTAGCTTCCATCGCACCTTGATAATCTCTATATCTAGCAGGGTCTTTTGATAATGGTTGTTTGACCGACACACCCCTGTGTTCCATTTCAACTGCTTTTGGTGCATCTTTCATTCCAGTTAATTTACCTCTTGAAACTGCCCTTCTAACACTTTTTCTTCTTCTCTCAGTAGCAGTTTTTGGTCCCAAAGAACCACCGGGTGGCATCTTGAACTGTCCCGTAGAAGGTCGGAATTTCTTACTTCTCTCTTTCTTATCTTTCTTTGCTTTCTTACTTTCTTTTGATTTTAAAAGACTAGACCAAGCATTATCCATAACCTCACTCATGGCGAACATATTTCCACCAGCAGCGCCGGGTCCTTTTGCTTGTGTAGCAAGACTTGTGAGAAAACCACCATTACCGGGTGGCCCAGTGATAGCTGAGATTTCTCTTTCAGCATTTCTTTTATCTGGGCTGTACATACCATCATCGTCATCTTCGTTCTCTTCAGAGGGTGGTAAGTCTTTCGGTCTAATACGAATGTGCTTTACTTTTGCACGCTCTCTCTTTTCCTTTTCTTTTCTTTTTTGTTTCTCTTCATATTTCTCATCACGATGCTTTGCGTCGTCAGGACTGTACGTATCTTCTTCGTGATTATTTCGATACATATGTGATGATTCACTACGTGGATTATACATCCTCGTATCGGAGGAACGTCCCTGCATACCCTCCGTCATAATTCCAACCCCGCGTATACTGTTATTTCATCGTTTAGTTTCTTAGAAAGAGTTTCGTAGAATTCTTTCACAAAGCCCGGACTTACGAAACATCTAGCCATGACTGTACAAATGTAATTAAAATTAGAAAGCTCCTTGTGTAATTTTTTTCTTATTTCAAACACATGTTCAGGCTCATCAGTCACATGTAATGAGGCCATTAAATCAACTATGTTAACTATACAATCTTTATTTTCAAGACTGGTTTGAAAATTCTTTTCGGAATGATGATTGAACCTCTCAACCACTGTTACGCAATAATCTAAGAAAAGTGGTAAATCATCATCATGTATATTTTTCTGAGATATGTAATGTCTATGACCGGGATGGCTAATCTGCATGAGGTCACTTATAGAAATCATATTTCCTCGCCCTCCGCTTCCAAAAGTGTCTCTCTTATCCGCTTCCAAGTTTCTGGACTCTCTTTAGCAAGCTCGACTTTCAAGACGTTTATTGTTTGATTTATTTGCGGTGTATCGCTTTGTGTGCCCCAAGTATCGTTCATTTTCAATAAATCCTTAACAGACTCCCTAACCTCTTTGTGCAAACTTACTGCGTCCCTGACAAAACCATCCTCATGTATGCTAGTCTCGTCTAAGAATTCATTCAATCTACTGTTCAATCTTTCTACATTACCACGTAGTACATTCATCTCATTTCCAACTTGGATGGCTACTTCAGTTGCCGCTGATTTTTGCACTAAAGGTTGAAAATGAAATTTCATGTGATGGAACACTGTATTCTCCGCTACACCCAATTCCTCTGCTATGGAATCTGACTCCGAGCCATTTGTGAAATATCGATGTTCAAACTCTGCTCTATCTGGATGTGAACAAATTACACAACTAGGATTCGCAGCCATATGGTACTCACCCATATGGTTTCTAAAATGCCTGTCAGCGGTGTTTGCTCTCCAGCTCATTTCTTTGTCTAATTGCTTGGCAGTCATCTCGCCATTGAGCATTGCTTCTTCATAAATTGCTCTATCAGGATGCTGACAAAATGCACAAGAGCGCTTGGTGACCTGCTCGCCCACGGTGGTCCGATGTAGTGGGTAGTTTCATAATTCTATCTAGTGATTCTAGCATAAATAGACGTTAATAGCATAAATGAAATAAATACACCAATCATATATGACGATGTTTCAGATGCAGTTAACTCATTACCTCTAAAGAATAGAATACCTAGACCTAATAGAATTGCACTAATTAGTTGAACCATAACCATGTCAATGATTACACTTCTTTTCGGTGACATCATTTGCATGGTCATTTCAGCAATTGGTTTTGGTATGTAATCCGTAGGACTTCCTGCTCCGCTCATCATTTTAATCACCTCAATCCGAATGCGCTTCTTATCATTCCACCAGCTGCGCTTCCGGCATTCTCAAGGAAAGTTTGGTCCTCCAAGGCTGCGCCCAGAGCGCCTTGAAGGAGACTTTGTTGTGAAATTGCTATTATTCTATCACGCTCTTGTTGAGCCATGGTAACAGCTTGTTGCGATGCATTTTGCATATTACTTAGTTGTGCTATTATGTTTTCAGCACTTAGAGTCTGTAGGTCAGATGGAAGAGACTGTAAATCCATTTTCATAACTCCCTCATCATCTAATTTGAAAGAACAGTTCTTTAGAATGTTAAGTATTGAAAAAGCAGAGATATTACTCAACATTTCTACAAATATAGGCATATTCTGACTAATAATGAATCTATCAATAGGTTGTATGGTACCAAGCATAGATGCTAGAATCTCAGTATCACTAGGTGGTGCGACTGGAGCATTGTAGTATTGCTGATTTACTCCCATACCACCCATCATACCATTCATAAAATTGTTCTGAGCCCCCATCATGCTATTTTGTTGATATCCATTTTGCATACCAGAGACACCAAGAGAAAGGCCACTTTGCTGTGTGTTGTTTGAAGTTATGCCCAAACTCACTGTGCCACCTCCTGTGTTGGCGGTAGAGGTGTTTGGGTTTGAGGCTGTTGGTTGAGAAGGGCTTGGAAAGCCGGTGTGGGCATAGATGCCTCTAGTAACTCCTTCTGGAACATTCTCATATCAAACTGAACCATGGTGATGTCATTATTGCCAGTTTCAGGATTTGGAATATGCCAAACATTAATTCCTTTAGATTTGATTGCGTCTTTCTCTATTTCAGTAAAGAAACTCTCATATTTCTGAACTAAGCTATGTGTAGGACCTTGTTTTTGAGACATGATGGATACAGGAACAGTAACTAAACTAACTCCTTTCTTCATCTTATCGCGGAATCTAGAAGGTTTCATCTCATCTTCTCTCTCCTGTTCAGCTTCCCATTTGCATAATAGATGATACAAATGTAGATGCTCTGGGCAGTAAGTGCCCTTCATTCTTCTACCACTAGTGACTCCCTCACGAGCCACAAACGCTTCAGTCTGTCCAGTTACAGGATTTTGCCAATACATATCCCACAGACTTCTTCCTGTTTCCTCATCAGTTATACGTGCGTAAAGATTGTCGTACTCAATAAGTTCCTTAACATTACACCCATCAATAACACAAGTACCTGTGTCTTTAGTATACCTGTATTTACTACCGAGCCATCTTCTAGGGTCTAATATAGAGCGTTTTGTGGGCCTAAGTAATTTGTAAGCCTGTTTTATGTCTTGCTTTCTAGCTTTTCTAGGGTCTGGATGTGTACTAGGATAAAAATTCACTTTGGGAACTTCAAGGTTTTTCTGTTGACCCATAGCTTGCATTTGCTGTTGTGCAACAGCTTGTTCAACCAACGCAGCGTGTGAAAGATTTTGGTTTCCTTGTTGAGACAAGGCTAGCATAGCTGCCTCGTTCATTTGTGAAAGCGACTGCGTTGGTTGTAGTCTTTGTCCAGTCACTTGGCGATACATGTTGTCTGGGATATCAAGCACCATCGGAGACACCTCGTGGCTTTACCTTGATGAACAATTCCCCAGATTCATCGGATGCGACCTTCCATTCTACCTTTTGTCCGGATTTCAACTCAAACTGTTCAACCAGCCACATAGGAAAAGTGGTTCTGAGAGAGTTGCTTTTCCCACCTGTGGACACAAGAACTGTGGTGGAACCGCCGCCAGCCATGTTAATCGCACCATGTCATATATCAAAAAGGTCACTCATGAGGTCAGAAGTTCTATCATAGTAGGTTCGACGTTCCAACCTATCCTCGTAGCCATAAAGGAACGTTTAGTGGGTATGCCCGCTTTTTGTAGTCTAATGAGGTCATCTCTGAATGGGTCGAATATCTTGTGTTCGCCTATTCTTCCCTGTGGCCATAATCTACTAGCAGTCTCATCAAAGAACCTATCCGCCTTGTTAGCCACTAGCATAATCACCTTTGGGGAGTATTTCCTTCCCTTCCACCAAGAACGTAGATTTCGATATCTCCAGTTTCTAGTGGTAAGCACATCCACTAAAAATTTGAAACCTGCTATTTGGTCAAGACTTTCCTTCCCCCCTTTGAATGCTCGGTCATCAAACATGAAAACTACAGCCTCCACCTGTCTGGCGACCATATCATCTATCCAAAGATTCCAGTATTCTTTCTGACCGCCCATATCAGAAGAGTGAACTAATCTAGTGTGATTGTCATATTTCACTCTTTTAGCCGTGGGTTTAGGTAGAATGTATTGACTTAACAACTTGTAATGCTTAGTCCTATCCTCTTCAGGTATCTCCTCCATCTCACCGGGTGTGGTCATGTATCTATCGAGAGTGGTTTTTCCAACTAAAGAAGCACCATAGATTCCCACTCTTCTTGGCCTCCAAGAGTCATAGAGGGTTCTACCCCAAATGGCTGCGCCAACTAAGGCGCTTCCAGCCATGCTCATCTAAGGCACCAGACCAATCAACCAATTACCAAAATCTGAGATTAAGCCGTAGCCCCATTCTACGGTCATTTCCCAAAGACTGTATGCACTATTTGCCTCTACAGCACTAACAGCTAATGCGGTAGCGCCACTGATGATGATTGTTCTAAGCCAACCAACGCCCCATTCGTATGTATTATCGAATGTATTAGCCAAGTGCATGGCTCTCAATGTTTCTTCTACGGAATCATCCTTTGGGGTTTTGAATATGCGTCCCATTGGAACCTCTCTCAATTGTTTTTGTATCTAAGGTCTGGGGTCCCGTCCTTCTTTAAACGCACTTTAGACTTCTTTTCCTCTTCTACCAAATCATCAGCCATTTGATTTAGGGAAAGAGTAGTGACGCCGGGATTTTGCACAACTCTAGGCGCAGTATACTCTTGCTGATTGTTGCCTAATTTATCAAGACCTAAGCTCATTACTGTGTTCTGTGGCTTCGGTGGAACTGGTACAGTAATTGTTTCCTGCATTAAAAGACTAGGATTTTGCTTGTAAGCCATTAATTCTCTTTCTAATTGCATCTCCTGTATTCTAAGTTCCATGTCGATTCTTCTTTGCTCATGCTCTGTTTGCATGCTTCTAAGCCTAATTTCCCTCTCACGTTGTAGATTCTGAGTATTAACTCTCACCTTCATAGACTGTTCAAAGAACATTTTGAAAACGTAGTAAGCTAAAATCTGAACTGCTAAAGCACCCATTGCGTATGTCATACCATTTACTATGTGGTCGCCATCACCTGCTGGCAACCATATCCCTGAGTCAAAGACTCCCACTGCTACTCCTATTAATGCTGATTGTGCTAAAATTAAACCTGTCAATCTTAGTTCAGCGTTATCAACCTGACCATCGTTGTTCCAATCCATGTGAACTGACCTCGTACTGGGGCACAGTAGGGGACATCTTAAGACTTTTGACCTAATTATAGGTTAGATTGGAGGATGTTTTCAATTATTCATTATTCTTTCTATACACTATAATAATTATTATTTCATCTAAAGGAATAATAGAATAATTAGAATTATACGATTTTAACCCAATTAGACTTAACAATCGTCGGTTTCCCACCAACACCCTGCTTTTTGGCCCGCTTTCTTTTTGTTGCGGCCCGTTTCTGTCCACTTGACATGCTTCCAGATGTCTTCGGAGTCTTGCTCGATACCTTTACTGAGGGTCTGCATTTCGGGTAGCCCTTTCCTGATAATTTTGCCTTTGACCGTCCACAAGGAGGATGTTTGCCTGTCTTCGGGTCCTTCCTCGATACGTCCACCCACTTCTCCTTGAACCAACGATTCAGGTTCTTCACAACTAACGTGTTGTGGCAGGTGCAGCGTTCGCTCATTTCTTCTTCCCCTTCTTGCCTCTGAATTTTCCTCTACAATACTGTACGGCCCATCCATTAGCATAGGCAGAGGGATAAACTTTGAATTTTCTTTTTGCTGCCGCTTTTCCTTCCGGGCAGAGTTTCTTTTCCAAAACATCCCAAGCACCGTTCATACCTACGCAGTGACCACAACCACAAGAACCTATCATCTAATATCCCACCGTTATTTTTTCTTATTATCCATTTCTTTTAATTCAGGATGATATAGCATTTTTACTTTCTTGGCGTCTTTTTTAATAGATTTTCCATCTACTAAGACTTCTATTGGATATGGTTCATGGTCATCATACCAATAAGCCATTTCATAGGCTCCATTTTTCAATAGTTTTACAATTAAACCCCTTTTGTGTTTTTTATCATCTGCTTCAAGAATCATTTCCTTACCTTGTGGAAGAATCAAATCAGCTTCCTTTCTCTTTTTTAATAAGTACCACCAGTCCGACATCAACAGTTCCACCTCTTCAATGCTGCACCTTTGGGAGTTAGTTTACCGTCCTTACTAGTTGGTCCCTTAGAACCACTCATACGAGCGCAGAATGACTTGCGCCTTTTGGCCCTCTTGCTTCCGGGTTTGAGTTTGGATGGCTTGGTTGTGACAGGTGGTTTTAGATTAGCGCCTGTCTCTCGCTTGAACTTAGCACGACCAGCAGCATTTAAGCCACCCTTTCTATGATGCCTCTTGGGATTGTAACCGTGAAACGGCTTTGACTTCTTCTTTCCTTTTTCAAAAACAGAGTCCAAAAGAGCCATGGAAGCCTGTTGCATTGGTGTGCAACAATCACAGGTTTCAGATTTCAAAGTCAATGGCACAAGGTTCTGTCTAGGTATACCACCAGCTCTGACATTACTCTCAGTTCCAGCAAATACACCACCTGCTGGCTCTGCTTGTCTTACTGGTTCTGAAAGTCCCCCTGCTCTCACGCCAACCACGCCTACGCTACTCTGAGGTAAGCCTAGCTTTTTGGCTCTTTCTTGTGCAAACCTAAGTGCCAGCTCCCTATCAGGTGAAGTGTATGATATTTTTTCCTCTCCCCTTAGTGGTTTGGGAATGTAGCGTTTGGACCTACCTGTGGTTGGACCTCCCCTGATTCCCTCTTCCATAACTGCTGGCATATCAACAGTACCATGATATTCGCTAACTGGGCCCATGCTACTAGGAAAATCTTGATGAAACTCACCGAGTTCAGTCTGTCTCATCTTACTTTCACTCTCCTTAGAGTACCTCGATTCTTGAAATGTCTGGCTCTATTAGCATGCTCAGGCTCAAGAGTCAACTTACCGCCTTGTGTGTGGCTCACATCCATGTGGTCGCCAGAGCCGTAAATGCCTCTTTTTCTTCTTTCAGCATGTAATTCACGCTGGTACTTTCTTCTCTCAGGGGTCTTTTCATACCTCTTGTCATACTCCAACTTACGCCTCATAGCTTCTGGTGACTTACGTTCTTTGAGCAACTGCATTGCGATGTCCATTGGTTCGCTACGGGTAAAACGAGTAGCATCATTAAATGGAAATCCATAGAAAGAAGGGCCTTCATCATCCTGTATTCTAGCCTGATTAACTCTTATTGGTAGTTCATTGTATTGTCCCAATACTAATGCTCTTAAAAGCGCAATATCCCTAACGGATAAGTCTCCTAAGTCTCCAGTATTGATTCCCCGCTCGACAGCGTTGATATGGCCTGATGTGAACTCAACATCGCCTTCTTTTGTGCCGGTTGTTTCAGTCTGTTCAGGTAATCCTTGCCACCATGGACCGTATTCACCGGGGTCGTATCTCCCATCAATATACGCCTCTCTGTAAGCGTTTGCTCTTCGATTAGATTCATCGGATAAAGATGAGTCGCCTTCCAAACCCAACTCCGATACGTGACCCGGATGAATATCGGGAGCGCGTTCACCGAATACTTCCTCATATGATTCACGGGGAAAATCATCTTCTTTGAGCAACTGCATTGCTATGTTCATTGGTTCCCCAGTTCGGATGGTACGATTTTGCCTTCTCATGGCCGCCAACCTCTTCATCTGTTTCTTCGACATACCGTGTGCATTTACTACTTTATCGACACTCATAGCGGCAGCCTTGAATGGTTGAGGTGCCTCGTGATGCATCTCCGAGCGACGTAGCATGACTGTGTTTAGCTCAGGTTTCATGTTATTTTTTCTATGTGGTCTTACGATAGCAACAATTGAATCACCGTTGCTCTTTGTGTAAGTTTCATCTGGTATTCTATGTTCATCCAAAATGTGAGTTCTGATTGCTAAGTTTCTTGGCGCACCGGGTTTGTAAAGACCGTATTCATCCAAAAAATCTCCCATAGCGCTTGTTATTCTATCTCTAACCTCTTGTTGTTCTCTCTCATTTACTACTCTTTCTCTGTCAGTCAATCTCTCATGAGAGTGAGGAGCGAAGAAATTTTGACCCAAATTAACAACAGGGGGTCTAGAAACATCGACTTGTGGTGCAGTAACTGGGTTTGGTTTTGCATATTGCATCTGCCAAGCTCTTTCTGCTGCATCCAAATCCTTCTCTTCATTACCAATTTGTGTGTAATTAGGAGGTAGCATCTCCTTCAACAAGAGCATCCAAGCTTGCTCAAAAGGGTTCATTTTGCTCTCTCCTTGGTTTTCTTCTTTTGTTGCTCAATAAATCTCCTGTATATTGCAGCCTCACTGGTCTTGCCCATCTCCCTCGCCCTCTGCTCCATGGCTATCGCGGCTTGGGTCTTGTGAGCGTGACTGCGACTGCTGCCGCGTATCTTCGCCACCGACGCTCTGGCCTTCGCCGGGTCCTTGAAGCCGAGGCCGTGTATCGTGCCCTTTGGGTCTTCATCGGTATACAGGTCAGAGTGCTTTTTGGATTTCGCGGGCTGCCCCTTCTTGCGTGCTATCCTCGGTCCCTTCAGCACAGTCCACGCTTGGTCGAAGGCGTTCATTTTCTTCTCACCACTCTGACAAGTCCAGTTTGTCTACGCATCTTTGGTCTAATGTTACCGCGAGATAAATTTCGGGCATACCTAGCCCTAGTTTTGCGATTTTTGGTTTTTCTAGCAAGCCTCTGCACTTTGGCTTGTGCTAATCTTTTTGGCCTATCTTGTATGTAAGAGCGACCCTTGTAGACCAATACCTCACGGTCACCCATGAAATGTGGTACATTGCGATACTGTTTTTATGTTCCGCTCTATCCGACTATCATGCCAGCAGCAGTAGTAGCTCCATTAGTGGCGCCTGTAGTAACAGGTGCAGCAGGTGCAGCAGGTGCAGCAGGTGCAGGTGCAGCAGGTGCAGCAGGTGCAGGTGTAGCAGGTGCAGGTGTAGCAGGTGCAGGTGCAGGTGCAGGTGCAGCAGGTGCTACTACGACCGGACTGGGAGTTGGCGCTAGATTAGCTTCAATGGCAGGTCGTATGGGTAGTAGAGTAGGACAAGTCGCACAGAAAGTAGCCCCTCATCTCGATAAAGTCCAGACAGTAAGAGGAGCCATGGACCCTGCAATGAAGAAATTAAAAGAAAAACAGCAGGAAAGAGCCCAAAAAGAGGCTATGGAAAGACAAAGAATGGCTGAAACTCAAAACAGACAACAGATGGTTGCTGATACTAGTGGTAGTACAACAACTGGTTTTGACTACTAGTTGTGGTTGAGAAACTCTAGGAAAAGCTCCTTTGCCTCGCTCTTTCTGTAAGCGTCCTTACTAGTCATTGCCTCATGAAGTGCGCTGTTGATAAACTGCTCTTCCTCGTTAGTGAATTTAATGCCAAGAGGTTGTCCCTTTATTAGTAACCAAGCCCGTTCAAAGGGGGTCGGAGTAGCCTTCATCGGGGATAATAGGATATACCATTTATATTTGAACGCTTCGTAATGCTGTTTTTAGGCACTATATGGGAAATTCAGTGCGCCTATCAACAAGTCCTATGTTTTCATGAGGCTTAATTCTACCTCGCCGTCCCAATTCAAGACCTGTCTCTGGATAAAAAATCAGGTCTTCAGGTGATATGGGCTCTGTTACGAATTTTTCAGGTATCCGGTCTGCGCTCTGCCCTGCACCCCTTTCCTTAGTTGGCTCGCTTGGTAATTTACTCCTAATACCAACTACGTTTCTCGGTCCATCCATCATTGAAGAAATCTTATCTAATGAAAAACGGTCAGTATCGGTAATAAAGAGGCCGGGTACATGGTTTTTAGGGTCATTCAACCAAGAATCATTCAGTATTTTTTCAAGTAAATCCAAAAAATGGCTCTCGTCGTATTCTTCTCTTAGATGCTCTGCTGCCGGTGAGGTATTATCCCTATAGAAGTCAAGAAGGTCAGCCGCCGCCTCCATTCTTTTTTCTTCTGTATTTTCATCATGGTCAAAATCCACCCTATTTATTCTTCTACCAGTGCCTAAATCGGTAGTTTGATTTCCAGTCATCGTATCATAAAGGTCACGGGCTCTTACGACAGACTCATCAATTCTAGACCCATCTATGTTGGATTCTGCTATTTCTGCTGCGTGATTAAGAGCTTGCCCTAATCCTTCATGGTCAAATCTTTGGGGCATATTGCTAAAATTATTCTCAAAAAGTATCTTACTTGCTTTTTCTGAGTCTTTCCACATAGCAGTTATTGGTTTGAATTTTGAAACCTCACCTATTCTACGACTGCCACCGGCATATTCTAATTCCCAACCATGTCCCATTCCGTAGTTATCCATTTCTCTGGGTGATAGTCCATGCATCATTTTCTCTCCGAGATATTTAGGGTTAAAAGAATGAAGGTAACGAACATTGTCATAATCAGCGCTAGTAGGGAAGTTATACAACTTCATCTGACGACCACCAGCGACATACTCAGGTTGTGGTTGCATATCTAAACCACCCATGTAATCTTCTAGTTCCTCTAATGTGTCAAAATATTGATTGCCATATCTGAATACATTCTCAACAGGCGCACTCGGATACAGACTATCGACTGAATCGTAGTCGTATTCGTCGTCATATTGCTTCAACAAAGAAAGCCAAGCAGACTCAAAAGCATTCATTGCCCACTCCTCATTGGGTGCATTGCATCAGGATTGTTAGGGTCGTACCTACCACTACCGTGAGTCAACATAGAACGTCGCTCTGCTGGGTTCATTGCGATGACCGAATAATTGGTCGGAAGCGCCTCTGGTAGTGTTGGTCCAGAACCTGCGGATATTGCTCCTTGTGGTATGAATATTTCATCCCTATTTGGCTTCCTCCCTTCCCTGATTGCTTGTTCTAAATTAGCCCGCGATTGAGCATTTCTCGCCTCATGCATGTCTCTGAGGGACATAAAATTGCCAGAGCCTTCAGGATACTCAACCATATCTGTGATATTTTTCAACAGATTCCAAGCATCTTGAAAGGGAGTCATGTTTTATGCACCTGTGCCTGATAAACGGTCTATTTTTGCCCTGTAATTAGCTAATTGTTCTGGTGTGAGGTCAGAATGGATGCTAGGGGTAGTCCTTTCTGGTCGTTCCATTGATTGTTGAGCTAGGAACAACGCCCTTTCGTTCGCACTCATACCTTCCATGTCCCCACTGGTGTCTGGGAACGCAGGTTCGTCGTCTTCAAACCTGTCCTCGTAAATCGCTCTCTCATAATTTGACCCACCACCGGGTCCTAGACCAAAGGATTGTTCTCTTAATTTACGTGCATAAGCCGCATCTTCAGCCGCTCTGCGAAGTTGCTCCTGAAAATCTTGCCTTATATCATCCATAGTCATTTTATCTTGAGCTTGTTTCATGAAATCCCATGCTTTCTTCATCGCTTTACCATCAGGTGTCGCGGTATCTTGTGGTTTTTTAGGCATTTTTGGCCCAACAGAGATTACTAGAGCCATCATTGGTTTCTTTTTTCCGTCTTTTTTAGCCATTACATTCCCATTCCCGGCATACCGCCATTCATCGGTGGCATTGGCGGTCCACCGTTACCGTTCTCCTTGGGGCCGTTCTTCTTGGCCTTCCGCCTACTGGCAGACGCCATTTCCTTCGTCTTGTGGTGTGTCACAAGCGTTTTGGCCTCGCTGTACTCCATCCCTAGATTCTGAATTAGAAAGTCAATGAGGGCCTCTGCGTCCAAATCTTTGTGGCTATACTCCTCATCGGCATCCGGAGGCATAGGACCCATCTTGAGTACAGTCCAAGCGGTATTGAACGCACTGCCCATGTAACGTGCGAGGGAAGCAATGGTCTTTAGGGGTGTCGCTGTGCTGTAAAATTTTTTAAAATTTTTTTAACAACCCTCCAACGAAAATTTTCTGGAGCGCTGTGTGGGGTCAAAAGAGCGCAATTGTTGGCGCAAAAGGTATCTCTCCTTCTAACAGGTGGCGCAAAGTTGGCGCAAAGGGTTGTTGTTGCGTACACGTTGCGCGGTTGCACAACAACCACTACGCAAACCACTGCGCAAACACGTTGCGTTGCGCTACGCATCAACAACAGCCCTTCGCTACACTTGCGCTGCGCAAATGCACGCCCTTGTGCCCCGTGTCCCCTACCCATACGGTTGGGAAATACGCGTATTGCCCTCATGTTTTGCGATAGCCTGAACCCGGCGCAGTTGATTCTCTTTAAGTATACCTAGAGTCGAAGACCACTGCATGACAGCGAATACTGTTACCATAAATGCATCAACGACGAACGCCACCAGTGTCCAGAACACGCAACACGTAGCATCCCACATGTACCACGCATTCAATGCGGGTGCAGATGCCTGTGAATTGCAGGGAATGGCCCTAGTGAAAAACATGATACTTCGTGTACCCGAAGTTACGCAGACAGTTACCCGTGAGCAATTCAACGAATTGCTTGCGGAGATAGTGACCAAGGACAAAGACGGAAAGGGTCAGATTGCGTACCCGCAGGTAAATGGGAAGATGAGAACCTTCCGCAACAACCACCCAAATCTGGGCGGTCTTTCCTTTGGAAAGTGGGTCAGGGATAATGTCCCTAACGGGAAGAATTGGGCAGACAGTGACATCTCCAAGGAGATGGCAACTTACGCCCTGCACCTTGGGGTGGCTCCGGCCACTCCAACCCCTGCGGAAGTCCCTGCACCAACCCTTTCGGGTATTGAGCAAATGATTGCTGATGTGGAACTACCACCTGCGCCATCTCTGGAGAGCTGGACAGTCAAGGCGGGCGATGAAGTGAGGGAGTACGAGCTTCCTTCCGAGCCCGTAGCCGTAGCCGAGGAAGCTTCGATACTGATGATTAAAGCCGACCTTGTGAAAGCGGGCGTCTACACAGTCGCCCAAGCTGACAGGACTGCTGAGAAGAGGCTCAGAAAGGTTCACGGAATTATATTCGGCACAAACTGAGCGGGTAACCGCAATCAGTAGCCCAGACATTCGTAACCCCAGTGATGGCGTGAAGCCGGAGGGGGAGTACACAAATACAACTCATGTCAATTCCGGGGCGGGGGG
>TARA_R100001591_G_scaffold34355_1_pt1 | contig 65777 bp, 67 predicted proteins | sample TARA_R100001591 | Tara Oceans TARA_R100001591 (sample SAMEA2622725) | marine metagenome | biome: marine biome (ENVO:00000447); feature: surface water layer (ENVO:00002042); material: "saline water (ENVO:00002010), including plankton (ENVO:xxxxxxxx)" | depth 5 m
GGCGCAAGTCTGGAATATTTAGAAGGTAAAGATCTGCCCGGCGTAAGTTCTTTAACCGATAAATAAGATATTTATTACTATCTAATTCTGTTTGAAAGATATGTTTAAAAAGTGTTCTTTCTCTTTTAGATTAGCTTTAGGATTTTTAACCACAACGCCACTAAAAAATAATTAGACTTACCTATTACCAATTGATTTATTTAAATGTTATATTTTGTTGCAATAAGGAATGCCCAGAAGTGGATCGATAAATCCCAACTAATGTTGTTAAAGCAAAATTGAGAGATTGTTTAGGATTTTATTATCAATAATAAGGAGAATCTCTGTTTGTATTATATTAACTGTAATTAAAATAAGAAAAACTTTATGAGAACCATTCTCTTTGTTGTCTCATTTTTACTCTTACTAAGTTGCGGTATACAAACGGGAGAAATCCCATTTGATACATGGCAAGAAATAACACCTAATAAGGAAGCTTTTTATGGAAAAGTATTTTTTATTAGTGAAACACATGGGTGGATGCTTGGAACTACCAGATGTGTAGATAGTGAAGACTGTACCGGATGGGGTTCTAGGGTTTATTCAACCACGAATAGCGGGAATTCATGGAAAGAAACAACGATTTCAGGAACTTCGCACTTACTCTCGGGTTTGTATTTTTTTAATTCTAAACGTGGAATAGTATCAAAGGCTAGCATTTGGGAAACTCAGAACGGAGGCGAATCATGGGAAGTCAAAACCCCCGCATTTTTGGGGAGACGGTATAGTGACTTCGATTTCTCATCAGATAGTATTGGCTGGGCCGCTGGTAAGACAACAAATTCAAATGGAGCTATTATTACAAAAACAATTAATGGAGGAGCAACATGGAATGAACTAACGAATACTCAAAATCCCGATGCAAATTACCGCGCAATCAGTTCTCCTTCAAACCAAGTTTTATATGCTGCTGGTTCACAGCAAATTTCAGGATCTGGTTTCAGTGGTATTATCATTAAAACAGAAAATGGAGGTGATTCGTGGGAAGAATTATCTCTTCCGGATGATTTTCCTGGTATTTTAAATGATGTCGAATTCATTGATGAATCCTATGGTTGGGTTGTTAGTTCATTCAGAACTATTTATAAAACCGCTGATGGCGGTGATACATGGGAAAAACAAAATTTGAAAGAAAGCTCAGATGCGATTTATAGCATTGATGCCATTGATTATTCCCATGCCGTTGCTGTAACAAGTGATGGAGCAATTCTTGTCACAAAAGATGGTGGAGCTAATTGGGAAGAACAAGTTGAAGCCGGCTCCTACCCACAATTAGGGAAGGTATTTTACCATAAATCTGGATTTGCATATGCCACTGGCAATGGAATTGTTTTAAGGGCTCGCTTGAGTCAATAGTTAACATTAAAGCACCTATTATAAATCATAAGAAATAAATTAAATAAGCCACGTAGCTCTGTTGCTACTTTAATATTAGCTCCTTTAAATAAATGTGATACTTCATATAATCCCCAAACTTTTTTAGGGACTTTAAGGGGTTCAGATTACTCAGGAGTTTAATCTCTTAAAAAATAAGCTTTCCTTTTCTTTGAGATTGAAATGTAGGGCAAGATAAAATAACCACAGAGAATACAGAATATTAATTAATTAACTCAATATCCTCTATGGTTTTTAGATTTATTTAATCAATTGCATTTTTATTTCACTATCGAATTGAGCGCCGGAAGAACCAATGGCTGTTAAACGAGCAATGTAAACACCGCTTGATAAATTACTTGCATCGAACCGAGTAATATGGAATCCTGCTTTCATTTGACTGTTCACAATTGTTGCTACTTCTTGACCCATTATATTATATATCTTGATAGTAACTTGAGCAGTTTCGGGTAGCTCAAATTTTATTTGCGTAGAAGGGTTAAAAGGATTTGGATAGTTATTCTGCAAACTAAACATCTCGGGCAACTTATCAGACACTTCTTTCATAAAACTAGGTTGTGCTCCTACATTAACTGAATTTGAATAATTAGAAGCACCTCCAATTGAGTTAATACCCTTTACCGCATATATATAATTATCTTCCTGACCAGACCCATTTTGAGTAACGGAAAAGTCTGTCCAACTTGTACCTGAAGTTGAACCAACTTCTTCATATATAGAACTACAATCCCCATAATATCCATAAGAACACTTTCTAAATATTTTATAGGATACTGAACCACTTGAGGAATTCCATGAAAAGCTTGGGAAAGAACCGCTTGGATTTGTATGAGAAAAATTTGTTGGGGCGGGTGGTGGATCAAAATATATCTTCTTTGTTATAAAAGCATCTTCTATATCATCTTGATAGCTTGAATACCCTTCACCAATTGCAGCTGCAATTAGGGCGTACATACCATCAAGAAACCCCGGAGTTGAATCGAGGTTATCAATAGATATTAAAACAAGCTTATCTAACACCGTTGGGCTTATATCTGGATCATTTCGTAAAATCCAGAGGGCTCCCGAATAAATTACACTTCTGTCATGATACTCTGTCGAATCATTATCTCCTAACTCTATGGTTACGTAATCATCAAAAGTCCATGAATTGTCTAAATCTCGGTATTTTGTAAATGAATCGCCATCAATATCAACATATTTTCCGATTATACTTTCTGTACCTGATGTATAACCTTCTGTAGTGTTTCGGTATACAATACCAAAATAATCCGAAAATGCTTCATCCATTGCCAACGGTTCATCATTGTATGAATTTGTCATATTATTAAAAGAACCAGTTACTATATGCATGTATTCATGTACAATAATGGCGGCTTCAAATGTATTATTTAGAAGTCCATTTCCAACACCATTGAAATACATTTTTTTTGTAGAAGCTACAGCACCAGGACCTAAACCATGTCTTACATAAGCAGTAACTTTTCCAATTTGATTGCTAGATAATTCATGATTATCTATTAACCATTCCTCAAAAGTATCTCCATGATAATACACCATTGTTTGATCAAAGAAATCAGAAGTTGTAGAAAAATTAAAAACACCATTTGTAGCATAAGCATCAAAGCCATTTTCGGTAGTAACTTCAATATTTGACCCTTTTAATTTTAGAGGGGATGCATTATCTAGCCTATATAATGTTTTCATAGTCCTATTTGCATAAGCAGGGCTCACCGCGTAAACATTACCTGTAGCTGTAACCGATGTCGAATTTATAACAATGTTATTTTTCTCGATAGGGTATTTTTTTTGAATTTTCATTTTTTTTGAATTTTCAGTTACCGGTAAGGGATGAATATGGCTCTTCAATAAATTCTTCTTTTGTACTATTTTTAAATTGGTTGCATCAATATCATATCTCCAAGTTCCGTCAGAATTTGTTACATCTGTGCGGTAGACTAATTTAAATTCAACTTTATTATCATTATAAAGTGGCAGTACATATAGTTCAGTTCCAGACTCTATTTTACTAATTTCAGTTACATCCAAATCAGAATTAATCATTCCTATTGCATCATTAATTCTAAATTCTGGTTTAGTACTGATATTTATTTCAGAATAAAATGAACCACTTATATATTCTATAAAACCATCGTCAGACACATTAATTTTATAACCGGAATAAAGAACTGGAACCTGATTGTACGTTTGAGACACTTCATACCGGTGTGTTTTTTTATTTTCAGAGTTCCAAGTGTTTTTCTTTTTAACAACTAGGTTATGATCTTTTTTCTTGATGCCTAATAATTCAGAATGTTGTGAAATAAAATTGTTAATTGCTGTATCAGGAGTTGAACCGTATGAATTACTAGTTTTTCCGATCAGTTTAGAAAAGCTATTTTTATTTTCATCCCATACAATTTTTAGAGTGTTTTTATTTTCACTTTCAAAATCTTCCCACATCTGTCTTAGATCAAGATTTGCTTTCTCATTTTGAGCAAAAAGATTTACACTTTGTATTAATAGCAATAAGCAAGCTATGTATTTGATTATATTCATAATTTTATTGTTTTAACTTTTGAAGTTTTATATCTCAAGAAATTGATATTTGTAATTAAAGCATCATAGAAAACTAAGTTGCAGATATATCTAAATAAATTTTCTTTAAGAACTTACGTACAAGACAATGTTTAAGGTAAAATGTTACAATTCTTGAATTGTACTAGATCAACAAAATTTTATTAAATCGTCAAAAGAGTAATACTAAACTGGGCAAACAAATTTGCATTGTGCTAATGAAACGCAGTGTGAGTTTAGCTTTCATGTCCTTCACCTTTCAGAACTTGAGCAATGCAATTAAAAAATCCGGATTTAGTGATCAGGTTTCTCACGTATCAACCGGAGGAGGAGCCAGTTTGGAATATCTGAAAGGCAAAGATCTTCCTGGAGCTAGTAGTTTGATTGACAAAAAATAAAAAAAAGCAGAGATTATTTAGCTCTGCCTTTTTACGAATCAGTTCAATTATTTACCAAAAATCTGATTAAGAAACTCTGCCATCCTGTATCCTGAAAGTGCCATTCTTTTCTGAGCCATATTATATGCCATCTCTTTGTACTCTTCAGATGGTTGCTCGTTTTGTTTCAGATCTTCCGGGTATACTTTTTTCATGGTGATCTCTTTTCCTTCGTTGTTCCACACTTGAGAATCCTGCAGATCTATCAATCCATTAAACTCGGACTTAGGGTGTTTAGTTTTGATCATCTCAGCATTTGATAAATAATATTCGAAATCTTCAACATCATCTCCTTTTGGATTAGCTACATCGATGATTCCATCCCAATAAGCATGCAGATTCCATGGCCAGCTGTCCCCAAATCTGAAGCTGTTACCGCCACGGTCACCATCCGGTGTGTCTTCTGTTACACGTGAAGTATTGTGCAACGGCATGTGGATATCACCCACTAAATGCAGAATCCATGCTATCTGAATGGCTTTTTCTTCTGCAGAAGTTTCTTCGCTGTTCAAAGTTTCTCTGAATAAAGAGATACGCTCCACAATATGTTCATCATCTACAAAGCCTTCCGCTTCTACAGGACCGCTTTCTGTTTGTTTCCAGTAACTGCCTACGTAATGCCAGGGACCTTTATGATATTTATCGTAGCGTGCTTGTTCATCTCTGTCGCGTACTACATCAGGCCAGAAAGAGGCGTTCATGAAATAATATTTATCAGCATGTTCACTTTCAGCATCATAGAAATCCATGAGGTCGGAATCTTCAGGAGCCTGCTTCAAAATAGTCATTATGTTTTCTTTAGCTGTTGGCGTGAGATGATCCCAAGCAATGGCGGCGATAACACGATGACCTGTTGCATTCCAGGAAATTCCTGAGGTAGGGTTTAACGTCAGCGTTAGGATAAATGAGAGTACAAGGGTAGAGGCTAGAATTTTTTTCATGAACCTGATTTAATTTCAATTTTACTAAGGATACGAAACAACCATTATCAAAACATTAAAAGAAGGCAAAAAATTATGTTGAATTGAAAATATTGGTGAAGAAGCTGTTTGGATCAAGACTTTACTTTTTTTAGGAAATGATAATGGAAGCAGGAGCTTCCTAGGTTCATTCCGCAGCAGAGCTAGGGAACGAGGTTAACAGCTCTCAATTGAAGTTCAAAAAAAAAACTAAAAGAATCTAGATGCCAAGTTTAACCTAAGAAAAACCAAAAAAAACAAAGATGAGAACATATATAATTTATAAATCTTCAATTTTTTTTCACTCAATTCTACTGATTCGATCATAACATGTTTCTTGAGGAGGTAATAGTTAAATGAAGCAAATAAAACTAATAAGATAAACTGATAGGGAAGATCAAGAGAAATAACCCTGTTCATGAATATACTAATAAGATCTAAAATCAGTAATAGATGTAGTAGAACAACCATACCCGTTGTCGTTGAAGCATAGAAATATGGTTCATCTTCTACATCTTCATAATAAATAAAAGCGCTCTTTAAAAAGTTATAATAATATTTCATTTGAAGTAGCTTGCCTATATCTAAGCATTAAATGAAGTTAAAAATTGATAGATAATTTCAACTTATTTTAGCACTAATTTAAACTGTTTATTTCTGTATTCTTTCCAGTAAGAAAAATTCTTCAGCTTCCAGAATAGCTGTGTTTTCATTAATCCAAATAAATCCAAAGTCAAAATAACTAGCGCTAGTAGAGTTATCTGTGCATTTAATAGAGGTTATTTTTTTATCTTTATTTGAGATGCCTAGTTTTTCTATTGAAATATTTGATCTGTAGTTTATATAAAGGTATTTCTGAATTTTTACAGTATCAGTTTTAAATATTGGTTTTCGACAAAAAGAATTAAATATGGTTAGATTTTGATCAGTAATACTAATCAAATTTCCAACTCTCAAACGGGCATTTTCGTCACTAATTTCACTACCTATATAAGAAAATATAACGTTGTTGATTTTCCAATTACCCAATAGCGTTTCATTACTTTGTGAAAGCAGATCTTCAGAATAAATTGAAAAAGTAATTAGCAATATCAGAGTTTTTAAAAATTTCATCAGTAGCTTTAAGTTCCTTGAACTTTTGTTGTTTTGGTTTTGATCTAAATATCAAAAATTATATAAAAAAAGCTCACTGTTTTCACAATGAGCTTAAAGGCATTGGTCTAGAATCAATTACATTGCATTCAATTCTGCAAGTACTTCCTGCATCTGGAATGTGTGTCTTTGGCTATGAGCAGATATTATCAATATAATTTGATATACATCTACCTCTCCAACAGGAATTGTTGTTACATGGCCGCGAAGATCAGCATCGGTTGAACTTAAAAAATCAATAAGTTGGTTTCTGGATTTTTCAAGTTCGGCAAGCATATCTTCTTTAGTATCCCATTTTCCTGTGGGTTCAAAAGGAGCGGCAGTTTTTACTTTTGTTCCTCTGTTCGCAAGCATTCCGATCAAAATACCGTCTTTACCAGACATATCTTTTTCAGACATGCTTTCATCGTTAGCTAACGTTCCTTGTGCCATTCCAAAAAAAGCAGTTTCTGTTAATATTATATGCTCCAAAGCATTTGAAACTGACCATCCACCTTCTTTCGGTTTGTAGTTGAAAGATTCTTCAGGAAGTTCTTTTACTACTTCAACAATATTATTGTGAGTAGCTTTTAAATAGCTGATTGCAAAATCTCTTTCAGTTTGGCTTAATTGAGCCATTAATGGCATTGTTATGATCCCAAATCCTAGAACTAGTAATATTTTTTTCATGATGTACCGATTTGTTAATTGTCACTTAAGTAACAATTAACAATACAAAAAGGGGACAAACAAAAAAAAGATTGCCCGCTGAATCTTATGAGAGCTTCAGAGAATTTTTCGCTCGAGTGTCAAAAGCGGATATTTCACAATTAGTGTTGGTAAGAAAGAGTTAAGTACATTTTTTATCATTTAATATTTAAATGATAGAATTTTTTTAAAGTTTTTTTGTAAGGATTTCTTCTGAGCTTGTCTTACTTTACAAACAAATTAACTTAATCCAATACGTAATGAGTTCACTAAATAAAGCACAATTAATCGGAAGACTGGGACAAGATCCCGAAGTAAGATACACGCAAGCAAACACAGCAGTAGCCACATTAAGTATAGCTACAAGCGAGCGTTACAAAGACAGTAATGGCGAGCAACAGGAAAAAACAGAATGGCATCGTGTAGTTGCGTGGGGTAGATTGGCTGAGATCTGTCAGCAGTACCTCACCAAAGGTTCTTTGGTTTACATTGAAGGTCCGATTCAAACAAGATCATGGGAAGACAATCAAGGTCAGAAAAGATATACTACTGAGATCAAAGCACTTCAAATGACTATGCTTGATAGCAAAGGCAGTGGAGGCGGAGGCCAAGGTGGTAATCAAAATGCAGGCAATCAACCTCAGCCAATGTCCAGTAATGTGGAACTTGGTAAAGATTTTGATAATATGGATGACGATCTTCCATTCTAATTTATATTCAATATTAAAGGCGGTGCAGGGTTAAACTTTCACCGCTTTTTTTATTTTGTTAGGAAGTGTTCACCTCGTTAAATTCCAGTTAATTAAAATAGCATATATTTGAACGCACTCATCGAGTTACATAATTTAATTTTATTATTTTTATTAGATATTTCAGTCCCTACTATTTCTTCTGAGATAGATTATGTTGTGATTTCGATCCAGTTTGTAGTAATGATCATAGGACTGGCAGTTTCAGCTATTTTCTCAGGTTCTGAAGTAGCTTTCTTTTCTCTTTCTTCAAGATTGGAGAGTCTGACAAACGCTGAAATTCCTCACCCTGCTGATTCCCGCATTCTTACAATGCTGGATAAACCGAGAAGATTGCTGGCTACTATTCTAATTGGTAATACATTTGCCAACATAATTGCTTCTGTAATGGCAGCCGTGATCACCGGTTCTTTTGTTGCTCATTTTGGTTTATCAGAAGTAGTTGTATTTACGGCTGAAGTTGTGGTGTTAACCTTTATGATTTTGATCATAAGTGAAATCACCCCCAAAATTATTGCAATTAATGATCCACTTACTGTTTCCAGACGTTGGAGTACTTTTATTTACATTTTATTTTTAATACTTAAGCCCTTTTCTAAGCTGATAGCAGACAGTACTATTTTTATGGAAAAGTATTTGCCAAAACCGTCAAATAAAATGACAACTGAAGATATTAGAACCATGGCTGAAGTGAGCGAGCAAGACGGCTCAATCAAAGAAGACGAACGAGAGATCATCGAAAATGTAATAGAGTTCGGAAATATCACAGTGCGTGAAATAATGACTTCTCGCGTAAATATTATTGCTGTTTCTACCCAAGATCTACTTACTGACGTTCTGAGTTTGATACAGGAAAAAGCTCTTTCAAGAATGCCGCTCTACGAAAATGATTTAGATAATATTCTTGGAGTTATTTACGCTAAAGACATTCTTCCTTATTTAAACGATAGAAAGGAAGAGCCGTCTTTTAATTGGAAAACCATTTCAAGGAATGCTTTATTCATTCCCGCTACAAAAAAATTGGACGACCTTTTGAGAGATTTTCAACAGGAGAAAACTCACATTGCAGTTGTAGTTGATGAGTATGGTGGCACGGAAGGAATTGTTACCATGGATGATATTCTTGAGGAATTGGTAGGTGACATCACCGATGAGTCGTCTGACGATCAGCAACTGTACACTCAATTCAAGAATGGAATTTATATATTTGATGCCCAGATCGATCTTGATGACATGGAAGATGTAGTTGGGTTAGAATTGAGTTCAGAGGATGATGATTTCGAGACACTTGGTGGATTGATTTACCATTTAACAGAAAGCCTACCAACAGTTGGTGAAAGGGTTACTTATAAAGGGTTGGAATGTACCGTTCATTCTGTTCAAAATAATAGGATCAAAAAAGTACGAGTAAAGTTAACAGAGGATCAAAAGGAAACCTCAAACAAAGAAGATTAACTTTAATGTCTACCGAACTAACTATTAAACAGGATGTCGATCTTAGTTCATTCAACACAATGGGAGTTTCTGCTAAAACTTCTTTTTTTGTTGAAGTTTGCACCATTGCAGAATTAGGAGAAGCAATTCAATTTGCAGAAGAGAAAGGACTTGAAATTCTGGTTCTGGGAGGAGGAAGTAACACCTTTTTCATTAAAGATTTTACAGGTTTAGTACTTCACATTTCCATATTAGGGAAGAAGTTTAGTTCCAGAGAAGATGATATACTGGTAAAAGTGGCTGCCGGTGAAAATTGGCATGCTTTTGTTCTGAAATGTGTTGAAATGGGAATTGGAGGAATTGAAAATTTGTCACTGATTCCGGGATCAGTTGGTGCCGCACCTATACAGAATATTGGAGCTTACGGAGTTGAACTTGAAGACGTATTCGAGAACCTGGAAGCTTTTATGATCGATTCAAAGGAGATCAGAACATTCAATAAAAGTGAATGTAAGTTTGGATACAGAGACAGTATTTTCAAAAAAGAATTGAAAGGAAAGGCGATTATAACTTCTGTGACTTTAAAGCTTTTCAGGAATGGCGAAGTAAATACATCTTATAAAGCACTTTCTGTCCTGCTGGAATCCAAAGGTTTATCTAAGCCTACTATTAAAGATGTAAGCGATGCTGTAATTGAGATCCGGCAAAGCAAACTACCTGACCCAAAAGAAATCGGCAACACTGGTAGCTTCTTTAAAAACCCGGTGATATCTGTACAACAATACAATCAATTGAAATCTGACTTCTCTGAACTACCTGGGTATCCTATAACTGAACAGGAAGTTAAGATCCCTGCCGGTTGGTTAATTGACAAAGCAGGTTGGAAAGGCAAAAGAGTTGGAGATGCAGGTGTACATGACAAGCAAGCATTGGTACTGGTGAACCACGGAAATGCAACCGGAGAAGAAATTTGGAACTTAGCAGAGGAAATTCGCCTTTCAATAAAGGAGAAATTTAATATTATACTCACTCCGGAAGTGAATGTAATTGGTTAAGGCACAAAAGAATACTATGAAAGCATTAATAAAATCTACAATTTTAATCGTTGTAACCTCACTGGTACTACCAAGCTGCGTTTCTATTCAAACAAGCCCGGTTTCGGGTAATAAAAGAGCTTATGGTTACTCATGGGAGCAAGAACTGCAAATTGGTAAAGATGCAGATTCCGAAATTATTGCTCAATATGGTTTATATGACGACGAAGAACTTTCTAACTATGTAAACGAACTTGGACAAGAACTACTACGGGTAAGTCATTTTAACAGAGAGGACACTCCTTCAGAATATAGAAATACTGATTTCACATTCAGAGTGCTGGCAAGCCCTGTAGTAAATGCTTTTGCTCTGCCTGGAGGTTATGTATACGTAACACGAGGATTGTTGGCTCATCTAGAAAATGAAGCACAATTGATGGTAGTATTAGGGCATGAAATTGGCCATGTGGCTGCAAGACATGCATCACAAAGAGCTGCAGAACAACAATTCGGGCAGTTGGCAATAATTGGAGGAGCAGTGCTTGGTGAATCTATTGGACTAGATGGAGGTAATATACTTCAACTGAGTAGCCAAACAGCTCAATTATTATTTTTGAGTTACAGTAGAGATGATGAACGTGAATCTGATCAACTTGGAGTAGAATATTCTGCCATGAAGGGCTATAAAGCATCAGAAGGGGGCGAGTTCTTCAGATCTCTCAAAAGAATTTCAGAAAAATCAGGCTATAATATTCCATCTCACTTATCATCACATCCTGATCCGGGCGAAAGAGAAGAAAATATTCCAAGGCTAGCAAATGAGTGGTCTGAAAAAGGATATGAGCAAACCATTGTTGATGGTGATGAATATTTGAATATGATCGATAATATCATGTACGGTGATAACCCTAGAGAAGGATTTGAGAGAAACGGCATATTTTATCACCCGGATCTTAAGTTTCAGTTTCCTGTACCGGCGGGTTTTAATGTAATCAATCAGCCTTCAGCAGTAATACTTGTTAATGAAAACCAAGACGCTGTTGTACAGTTTTCAATAGATAATGAAAGCTCAACTCCTGAAGAATCTGTAAAAGCATTTTTAAACCAGGAAGGAGTAAATACCTTAGAGCAAAATGCTACCCAACCTAATGGATTAACAGGGTATGAAGCAGAAGCTAGTCTTCAACAAGAAGATGGCACTTCCTTAACCATCGATATTACAGCTCTGAGTTATAATGGGAATATTTATAATTTCCTTGGATATACCACTTCAGACCAGTTTGGCGCCTATCAATCCGAATTTAATTCAGTCCCTAACGGGTTTGAACGACTAGTTGATTCATCTATTTTGAATATTCAACCTGTGAGATTAGAACTAATAAAAACAACGAGATCAGGTTCGTTCTCGAGTTTTCTTCCATCGAATTTACCATTAAACATCGAACCAATAGACGTAGCTATCATAAATCAAGTTCAGTTAGAAGAAAATATTCCTTCTGGAAGCTGGATTAAAATTCCGAGACAATAAATGAGAAAGCAATATCATATTAGAAAAGTAAATGGTGACACCCTTATTTGGGATGTAGATAAATTGGTAAAAATCTCGGAACACTACCTGCCAAAAGAAGTGATGATTGAATCCATTGATGATATCGATAATAATTTTTGGTTTCAGGATAAAGACGATATTCCTTCGGCAAGGGCTATAGCTAAACACATTGCTTATGCAGAGAAAACCAGCTTTAAATACCCGGTCATACTTTCTTCTGATGGACGTGTAATGGACGGGATGCATCGAATATTAAAAGCATTAATGAAAGGAAAAGAAACTATAAAAGTAGTTCAGTTTCTGGAAGACCCCGAACCTGATCATAAGAATGTGGATCTAAAAGACCTGGATTACTAGTCTGAATTTTTTATTCCAAGTTTTTTTAAAATTTCAAATTCAAGAATGTACTTTTTGTCTATACGTATAAAAGGATATTCGAAACGGTAAGAACGGTCTGTTCTCAACTTTTGAAATAATTTTGCTTTGTCTGGTCTCGAAGAAATATTTCTGATATCGGCGTCATATTCCTTTATAGGATGAAGCCTTAGAATGAGATTTAATAAGGTGTAATTTAAGTCGGAAATAACTTGTTCTTTTTCAATAAGCTTTGAATTAGCTGGATTGCTTTTAAATCCCAAAACAGAGCCTATTTTATCACAAATTATTCTGGAAGCTAAAAGCTTTCCATGCACAGAGTGTCCTGCCATGTGAGGTGTAGAAATAAAGGCTTTTTCAGCTAAATCAGTATTAAAATCAGGTTCATTTTCCCAAACATCTATAACAACATCTTTAACCGATCCTATTGCTAATGCATCAAGCAAAGCTGATTCATCTATTACACCGCCCCGTGCTGCATTTATGATTAACTCGAATGAACTTGAGGTTAGTTTATCTTTATCAAGCCAGTGAAATGTTGAATCGGGTTTGCCTTGAGTTAGAGGTACATGAAATGTTAGTATATCGCAATCCATAATCTCATGCAAATCAACCGATTTAAAACCCTCTTTTATTAATTCTTTTGGTGGATCATACATTTTAAATGGAATATTAAATTCCTGAAGTTGTTTTTTTACTTCTGAGCCTGTCGCTCCAGCTCCAATAACTCCGACTGTAAAATCTTCTATGTTTTTGTCTCTTTTAATACTCCAAAGAAGTAGAACGGTAATAATATATTCACCAACTGTTTTTGCATTGCAACCTTTTGCATCGAAAACTTCTATTCCGTGTTTCTGAAAATAAGTAACATCAATATGATCAGAACCTGATGAAGCAGTACCAATTGCTTTAAGTGATGGAGGAATTACGGGTATAGTAGATTTATCTATTTTTGTAACCGTACTTGCTATCAAAGCATCAATTCCACTTAATGAGGGTATTGGTTTAGAATTATCATAAGTAATTAATTCAACGTCATTTGGAAGAAATTGTGATAGTTTATATATGTTTTCGTCTGCTAGAATCTTCAATTTTATTTTGCACTTAGTTTAGTATTATTTCAAGTAAAATATACTAAAAATATTGCCCTAGATATGTAATCTAGTTAAGTGTAAATTTTCTTTAGTTTATAATTATTGTTTCAGGGCATGTATCGGAAACATTGTTCTCCAGGTTACACTCTTCGTAATAATATTGGATATTCGTGAGGTGCCAATAACCCAAAAATATGTTGATAAATTCAGATTTAAACTCATTCGAAAGCACGGTATTTGATAGTAATGTAAAGGACTCACCGTAATTCGCTTTTGCACCCAATCTTTTCTTAACAGGACTGCCCTGAATAATAAGATATGGGTTAACTGAATCATCAATATAATGCCAAGTGCCTCCTAAAGGATAGTGATGCCACTCGTTTCCGTTTTCGGTTTTAACTTTCTTTACTGAAGGAGCCCAAAGATCTTTTGCTACGATTTGAAATACAGTAGAATCAGATCTGATTATAGTTGAATTCCGTGAAGTTCCAGAAAATTCGTATACAATTGATGTATTATTTTTTTCCATGAGAGACACTCTGAACATATCTTCTTTTTGTTGATCATCAAAGTATGCTTCAGCTATCATAAAAATCTCATTTTTTGTAATGGGATTTATAAACTTGTCTTCTTTTTTAAAATGGTATGACCAACCATCATCGACAATAAGAGCCCCTTCTTTATATTTGAGGTCGATATGGATATCCGCTTCAATTAAGTCAGGTATATAAGTTAGTTTTCCATCTTTATGAAGGGTTATGTTGTCTTTATAGCTATCTGGATCTTCTTTAAATTCCTTTGGATATGGATGTACAATTGTTTTAAAGCTACAACCTGTAAAAAGTGATACTCCTAGAATGTAGACGGTACACATCTTAAGAGAACAAAGGTATGAAAAATCTCTCTTCATATAGAAGAAATAGTAGTTTTTTGGCTATACTTGGGCTATGAATTCAAAGTACAATATTGTTTCCCCAATACGCAAAAAACGAAGGTGAAATTAAATACGAATAAAATAAATAAGGCCTTAAGAAACTAAGCCGAATTATCACAGATTATGTAATAATTTGAATAGTGATTTAAGTTTTAAAATGATGAATATTTATTTTATAATGAACTATGAAATTCATTAAAGTCCTATTATTTATGCTATTAGCAGCTACTTCAACAGCTGCACAAGCTCAATCTTTCTATGTAGGACTTAATCACAATCATTTTTTAAACACTCCTTCCTCAAAAGCATTAGGTTTTGAACTAGGTACTGCTGTGTTTTCTAATAAACTCCATTTAAATATCGGATATGTTGATTATGGATTATCGACTTATCAAAATAGTTCATACGGCGTTAAAGGTTTATTGAGTAAGCAAAACATAAGCACTTTACGAGGAGAGTTATTAGTTCTGAATATCAATCCGGTCAATTTTTTTCTAATAAGTGGCATTATAAGAGGGGAGTCTTATGTATTTGCTGTTCAAACATTTTGTTCAGATGTAGGAGTAGCAGTTTGCAATGATACCGTATATGAAACTCAAGAAACTAGCTTTAGAAATTATAGCGGTTTAGGAATAGGAATATCAACTTTCGTAGATTTTTATGTAAAAAGCGGCGTCATCTTTAATTCTGATCATAGTTTAAATTTAGAATTTGGCTTTAGAGCACCACTTAGTAAAAGAAGTTCAAAAAATGATTGATATTATGAGATAATAAGCGGTGATTAGACTTAAAAGTGGCCTCTTATTCACTTCGTTTATCATGATGTGCAAAATACTGATCCTATATTAAAAAATGAGGAAAATCATTGCTCAAACAGCTATACTTGAGCTATGAATTCAAAGTACAATATTGTTTCTCTTATACGCAAAAAACGAGACGGAAAAGTTCTTTCACAGGATGAGATCCGCTTTTTGATCGATTCATATACAGCCGACGAAATTCCTGATTATCAGATCAGCTCGTTTTTAATGGCTGCTTTCCTAAATGGTTTAAATGATGAAGAATCCGCAGCTTTAACGGAGTCTATGCTTCATTCCGGTATTGTTGTTGATCTATCTCATGTTCCCGGTAAAAAAGTGGATAAGCATTCTACAGGAGGAGTAGGCGATAAACTTTCATTGATTCTAGCTCCAATAGTGGCTAGTGCCGGAGTTCCTGTTCCGATGATCTCAGGTCGCGGATTGGGACATACAGGTGGAACTTTGGATAAGTTAGAATCTATTCCCGGTTTTTATGTAGACGTGGACTTAGCTCGGTATAAAGAGATCTTGGAGAAACAGAATCTGGTGCTTGTAGGACAAACAGAAGAAATTGCCCCTGCTGATAAAAGATTATATGCATTAAGAGATGTGACAGCTACTGTTGAATCAATCCCACTTATTGCCGGAAGTATAATGAGTAAAAAACTTGCCGAAGGAATTGATGCCCTGGTTTTGGATGTAAAATACGGCTCCGGTGCTTTTATGAAAACAGAAGAGGATGCCACAAAACTTGCTCAAGCCTTAGTTGGAATTGGTGAGCAGTTCGAGAAAGAAACCATTGCTTATCTCACAAATATGAAGCAACCTCTTGGCTATAAGATCGGAAATTGGTTTGAAGTTGAAGAATCTGTAGATGCTTTAAAAGGCGTAGGACCAGACGATATAATGGAGCTCTCTCATTTACTTTCCGGTACAATGATCTATCTGGGTGGAAAGGCTGATTCTGTTGAAAAGGGGATAGAGGTTAGTAAGCAACAAGTTGAAAACGGCGAAGCTTATCAGAAGTGGCTGGATATTGTTGAAGAACAAGGTGGCGACACAAGCTTTATAGAAAACACAGCAAAATACCCGATCGCAAAATTTGAGTTTGAGCTAAAATCAAGTCGTGATGGATACGTTACAGCTATGGATGCATTTGAAATTGGAACGGCATCAGTTGAACTTGGAGCGGGTAGAAAAATTAAAGAAGACGATGTAGATCCACAGGCCGGAATAGTACTCAAAAAGAAAGTGGGAGATAAAATTACAAAAGGTGAAACAATTTTAGTGGCATATACGAACAAGCCAACCACGATCGAACCTGTGACCGCACAATTGTATGGAGCAATTAAGATCGAGGATACAAAACCTGAAAAGGAATATCTGGTTACAAAAGTAATAGACAAAAATGGTGTTCGGGATTTCCGGCTTTAAAATGTTGAATTACACTAATAATCAGTTAATTTGTATCTAATGAACATAGGGCATTAAAAAAAGGAAAAAAATCATGTTTAAAAGATTCATACGTGCATTAAAATCAATGTTTGGTGGGGTAATAAGCTCCATGGAAGATCCAAAATTAATTTTGGAACAGAACATTCGTGATCTGAACGATCAGATTCCGCAAATGAATGAAAATATTGCTACAGTAAAGGCAAACTTGATCATGCTTCAGAAGGAGTCTAATCGAAACGAAAAGTTGATCGGTGAACTTACTTCTAAGATAAAATCTGCAATTCAGGCAAACCGTGATGACATTGCAGAAGGGTATGCACTTCAATTAGAAAAGGCGAAAGAGAATTTTGCACACACAAAAGATCAGTTAGTTTTTGCGGAAAAAGCGTACGACAAAGCATTGAAAGTGAAAAAAGTTTTCATGCGTGAGAAAGATCGTAAGATCCAGGAAGCAAAAGAAGCTTTACGTGCAAGCGAGCGTGCTGAATGGCAATCAAAAATTGCTGATACACTAGAGCAATTTGAAGTAGGCGGTATGGATCAAACTCATGATGAAATGATCAGCCGTTTAAATGAGAAAACAGCTAAGAATGAAGCACGCATGGAAATTGCTCTAGACGGTATTGATACCGAGACTATGGAAATTGAAGCAAATGCTGAAAAGATTCGTGCTCAATCTTTAGTAGAGCAGTTCAAGCTTGAAATGGGTGAATCTTCAGGTTCTATAAATATAGATGAAGAGCCGGTAGCAGAAGAATCTCCAAAAAAATCTGTTGGTAATAAAGAGAAAAGCTAACGGAGACTCTTATGAGTAACAAAAGTGAAGAAGAACGCGAACGCCTTAAGCAGGAATACAAGGAGCATTACCGTCGCATCAAAGAAATAAAAGAGCGCGGTAAAAGGGCTGAGCAAAAAGGAAAGATCGCTCAAGCCGTCAATAATATGAATCCGGATAGTTTGCTGGAATCTGTTGATGAGTTCCTTGGAAAAGTTCGCGATAAAGTTAGCCACGCAGAGGCACGATTAGACGTTGCTATGGACAGTATGGATGACGATTCTAAGCTTGAAACAGAAATAAAAAATGAACAGCATGAAGCTGAGTTAAAAAAACAAAAAGCAAAGCAAACCTTACAACAGGTTAAAGCTGAAATGGGTATGCTTTATTCCGAGATCGAAAAAACCGCTGATGAAATTAAAACGGAGAAAACGATCGGAACTAAAAAAGATCAGCTTAAGAATAAAGAAACTGATTCCACACCAGGCAACGATACAGATAAAGAGTAATGTCAGCAGACGAACTAAACATCAATTATACTCGTGAAGCATTTATGAATCCCATTAATCTGGGAGGATTATTAATTGCTACACTCACCGCTTTTTTTATCAGTGATTTTGGAGACGCTTCTAGTGTGATGCTTACAACCGTGTTTGGTTTGGAGTTGATGTACTTAGGCATTGTACCAAAATTACCTCGTTTCAGAAAAAAGACAGAACTTAAAAAGATCAAAGAACGCCATGCTTCCAGCAACGAAAAAGATCTTTTTCAATCGCTGGATTCTGCAAGCCAAAAACGATTTTTAGTGCTTAAACATCTGGCTAAAATGGTGCAGGAGAATTTTGAAAAACTTCCTTACAGCTCTCAGGGATTGCTGGATAATATTGGTAAGAAAATTGAAGAACTGTTAGGAAACTATCTCACACTTCTTGATCTGATAAAGCGCTATGAAGTGTATTTGAATACTTCACTGGAAACAAATTTAAAAGAAGAAGTAATTCGACAGATTGAAGAAATTAAGACCATCGACTCAGAAAAACTTAAACGTACTAAAGCACGTCGTGTGGCGATCATGCAAAAAAGGCTTCAGAAGTTTAAGATCGCCAAAGAAAAATATTTAGTCTGCGAAACCCATTTGGAAACCATAGAAGATGCGGTTAGATATATCTACGAACAATCTATGACCATGAGCAATCCTGAAGAAATTGGTTTCCAACTTGATAACTTGTTAACCGAAGTAGATGAAACTTCACAATTGATTGACGACTTAGATCAGGATATCTTACCTGAATACACTACAGAATGGGAAACTGAACTGGATTTTGATTCTATTTTAGATGAACTTTCTGATGACGTATCAAATGTGTCAAGTACAAATGCAAAGAAACAGATTAAAGATTAATCCATGAGCTTATCATTCGAAACAATACTTCTTGATGTAGATGAATCAGGAGTATGTGTGCTTACTGTGAATCGCCCCGAAAAAATGAACGCCCTAAACAATCGGGTTTTTGAAGAGCTTGACGCTGCTTTAGATCACATTAAAGAAAGCGATGACATTAAAGGGTTGATAGTTACAGGAGCAGGTGACAAAGCCTTTGTTGCAGGTGCGGATATCAAAGAACTAAATACACTTCAAGATTCTGAAGCAAAGAAGATATCGTTGAGAGGTCAGCGTGTTTTTCAGAAATTAGAAGACTTAACCATTCCTGCTATTGCTGCTGTAAATGGGTACGCTTTGGGAGGTGGTTGCGAGTTAGCAATGGCTTGCCATATCCGGATTGCTTCAAAAAAAGCATTATTGGGATTACCTGAAGTAAGCCTGGGTTTAATTCCCGGTTACGGTGGAACTCAACGATTGCCAAAATTGGTTGGTGAAGCTAAAGCACTGGAATTAACGCTCAGCGGTAGATTTGTAAAAGCAGATGAAGCCAAAGAAATTGGACTAGTTAATCAAATTGCTGAAGAATCGGTTTTGGATGCAGCAAAAATAATGATGAATAGTATGATGAAACAAGGACCACTTGCTCTAAAAAATGCTATCTTGGCCATCAAAGAATCTGGAAATGACTCAGGGTACACATCCGAAGCAAATTTATTTGGAGAATTGTACAACACTGATGATTTTAAAGAAGGTACAAGTGCTTTTCTGGAAAAAAGAAAACCAACTTTTACCGGTAAATAGGAACTAACTTTTCGTTAATGAAAGACGAACCTCCATCGAGTTTCACATATTGTAAAGAAGTAAAAGATAAAGGAGCCTGCTAGTATATGGAATGGCTTCTTATAACCGGAACTATTTTATTGAGTGGATTTTTTTCGGGATCCGAAATTGCCTTTGTTACGGCAAATAAACTCAAACTGGAAGTTGCTTCCAGAAAAAATAACCTCATTTCAAGTTCTATCGGATTCTTTACTAAAAATCCCGATACTTTTCTCACGACTACTCTTGTTGGAAATAATATTGTAAATGTAGTGTATGCTACTTTAATGGCTCTGTTTCTTGTAGAACCCATTATGCATTACACCGAATTGTGGTTTGGTGTTGAGCCATCGTCATTTCAGATACTGGCAATACAAACATTTATAGCTTCACTCATTATTATGCTTTTTGGCGAAATACTCCCTAAAGCAATTTTCAGAGCCCAGGCCGACATCATGGTGAATGTGATTGCGCTTCCATTAAGATTGTTTTATTGGATCTTAAGACCATTAATAGCACTGGCAAATGGATCTTCCAATGTGCTGATCAAATGGTTAGTGCCTGATGCAGAAAAAACAGAACAATTTTACCGCCGCCAGGATGTGGAACTGATCGTAAAGGAACTGCGCGAAAGCGGAGGAAGTGAAGATATTGATGAAGATGATTCTGAGATTCTTCATAACGTTCTAGAACTTTCAAATATGCGTGTGAAAGAATCCATGATTCCACGAATTGATATTGAAGCTGTTGATAAATCTACGCCTATTGCAGATGTTCTGAATACTATGATCGAATCAGGACATTCTAAACTTCCGGTATACAGAGACAGTATTGACGATGTGATTGGCGTTGTATTTGCACACGATTTTTTCAAAAATCCTAAGTCGTTGCATGAGATCATTCGACCAATAAAACTGGTTCCTTCCAGTAAAAAATCCAAAGACCTGATGCAGGAATTTCGTCAGTCTAATTTATCTGTAGCAATTGTGCTGGATGAATATGGTGGAACAGCTGGTATGATCACCATAGAAGATCTCCTCGAAGAAGTAGTCGGTGATATTCAGGATGAATACGATACGGACAGCGAATTAATGAAACGTATAGCACCGAATAATTTTGTGGTTAGCGGAAATGTTGAGATCGATGAATTAATGAATACTTTCGAAGAAATTAAAATTCCTTTGGAACCTTCTCAGTATGATACCGTAGCGGGGTATGTTATCAATCATTTGGGGCGCATTCCAAAAGTGAATGAAGAAGTGCTGATTGAAGGCAATAAATTCATTATTAGTAAGGCAACTCAAAGCCGAATTGAGACAATAAGACTAACTATTATTGAGTAGGGCATATGTTTGATCATTATCCGAAGTGGTCGCAGGAATTTGCGAGAAAATACCTTAGCAGAACCATTAATACTTTTTTGATTCACGGAAACGTGCACGATCTGGTTGCACTCAAAACCGATGAAGGCACCGAATTCAATCGTTTGAAATCGTTTCTTTCAGACGAATTTTTTGGAGCCCGTGATTTCGTTGTATTCTACGACAGAGCATCCGGAATTTATTTCAGAGATAAAGAATCTCAACAGGATTTTAATCAAGCTATCGCAGGCCGAGACAGCATTGTTGGAACTGATTATGCCAAAAAGATGCCTAAGGATCCTGTCCGTGTGATGTCTTTGTTGGAGCAGTACTTCCGACTTCGTCTAGATCAAAAGAAAAGCATTGCGCTTATTATTGATTATGCAGAGACCATCGTGCCAATGAGTGATGCCGGTTCAACCGGAAATGAGGACAGAACTTCTCAAGTTTATTTATCACGATGGGCACACGATCCTATGTTTTTGGCTTCGGATTTTACCTGTGTGATGATCACAGAAAATCTTGCAGATCTGAATAAAACCATTGTTCAGAACCCTTACACCACAGAGATCAAGATCAACATCCCGGGTGAAGAAGATCGTTTGGAGTTTGTGAAATTCGAAACCAAAAATGATGATTTCAAAAAGCTATCAGAGGTTTCTCCAGCAATCATAGCTCAGCAAACAGCGGGATTGAATTATGTAAATATCCGAAGTGTGCTTTCAAATGCTCGTGAAAATCAGGAAAAGATCACTTTCGATGGATTATCGGAAAACAAAAAAGATCTGATCGAAGCGGAAGCTTATGGATTGTTAGAATTTGTGGAAACGCCGTATTCGCTCGATAACGTTGCCGGACATACTCACGTGAAGCAACACCTTCGTCAGGCGGTTAAAGCGCTTAAAGCAGGCCGCCAAGATGTAATGCCGATGGGTTATTTGGTTTGTGGACCTGTAGGAACCGGAAAAACATTCCTTGTTACCTGTTTCGCGAGTGAAGTTGGAATACCAATGGTGAAACTGAAGAATTTCAGAAGCCAATGGCAGGGTGTAACGGAAGGAAATCTCGAAAAGATCTTGTCGTTGTTAAAAGCGATGTCGCCGGTAGCGGTGATGATCGATGAAGCGGATGCTTATCTGGGTGATAGAAATGCAGGTGGAGACAGCGGAGTTTCCAGCCGTGTATTCTCGCAGATAGCTACTTTTATGAGTGATACCACCAATCGTGGTAAAATTGTTTGGTTTTTGATGACAGCACGTCCTGATCTGATGCCAATAGATTTAAAGCGACAGGGTAGAGCCGAAGAACATTTAGCATTGTTCCCGCCTCATACCAAAGAAGAGCGAATTGAGTTGTATGAAGCAATGGCTAAGAAAACCAGCCTGAAACTTACCGAAGATTATATTCCTGCTGTTGTTCAGCAAGGTTTAAAAACATTCTCGGGAGCCGATATGGAAGCTGCTTTAACTCGAGCCAAATTCCGTGCAGCGGCAGAAGGGAGAAAGAAAGTCACGCCGGAAATTTTGGATGCAGCGTTAGCAGATTTCATTCCACCAACCTATCCGGAAGAGGTGGAGTTACAGACTCTGAATGCAGTGATCGAATGTACCTCTAAAGAATTGCTTCCTGAACGTTACCGCGAAATGGATCGAAATGAGATACTTTCAACGATCGAGGAATTAAAGTTTAGAGTAGGTTAGGTTTTAAGAAACAAAAGACAAAACCCAAATTTCAAATTACAAAAGTGTGGTTTTCAGGTTCCTTTCTCCATCCCAAGCTCTTACTTGGGATTGCAATAAGGGAGCTCCTGCTCCCGATAAGTAACGCTGAGTATTTTACGGAATTGATCGGATCATTTCTAGTTATATCAAAAAGTAAACGTGGAGAATGGGTTCGACTGATTCAATAATAGCTTGGAACCCGGACCTCCTGCTCCCAATTTTTTATTAAACATCATTCTAGTCATATTTCACTTTTGACTTAACACATCTCACTGAAAAAGCATAAGTCGGGTGTTGAGATGCTACCCTGATGGAGTCATTACCAAGTTCAAAAATATAACTCCAAATAAAATGCTCTTCTTCTTTGGAGTTTGACCAGAATAATGTCTTAGACTTAAACTGATTCTCATATTCGCCGTTATTTCCAAAACCCGCTGGTCTTACTGTAAAACCGCTGCTATTGGAATTTACTTCACCTTCCCAATATAGACTATCCTTGTATATACCGGCAACATTACCTCCGTTTGATTGAAGTAGCCTTTTCCAATCTCCATTTGTTGGGAGTTTCCATCCATTAGGACAAATATTACTAGCTGTTTCAAAATCATATAATAATCCAAACGTTTCCATGTTGGTTGAGTCATCATTTGGGAAATAGTATTCTATCGGATTTCCAGATTCATCCTGCTTTGTCTTCAGATTTTCTGTCATCCAAAAAGTGTCTCCATATTTTTTTACTAAATACTTTTTACCATCAGTATCAACCAAAACTGATTCTTGTATTGGATTGCAGTAGGTAAACATGACCAAGAGTATGATTAGTAATTGCTTTAACTTCATGGTTGAGAATTTGTAATTAAATATAATAGTGAGTTATAATTTTTTTCTAAATACGATTCTCCCAAGCGGAGCTTGGGAGTTATTTGTTAGCGTAACTATTACTTCTTTTTAAAAGAGACTTCCCTTCCAAATTGCTCGATAACTACTGTATCGTTTTTCAAAGTAAGAGTAGCTGAGTTTTCACCATATGGAAATCCATCGATGAATAATTGGTTTGCACCAATAGGGTAGGCTTTCATTTTTTGTGGGTTTTTTGGAGAGTAAAAATTACGATCATACACTCCCATAACTTTTCCTTCTTCATTGAAGTATATGATCAGATGTAAGCTACCATCGTCACCCTTCATTCGAAGCATAGCAGAACTCTCATTAACAAGGAATGGAATGATCTCTAAATTGTCACCAACTCTTTTTCTCATAGAACTAAATCCCAACCTGAATAATCCTGAGTACGCAACAAATTTCATTTCTCCATTGCAGTAAGAAGCAAATCTCCAGTATTGACCTTTCTCTAAATGATTAGAGATGTTCAATACTTTTTTGTTGAGCTCAGAATCTGGAGCTATTGCTGTATTTGGTATAATGTCGGAAAGATTAGAACCACTATAAAACACATAATTCCCTGTTTCTGTTTGCTCAATGAGTATTTGCTCTCCGGAATCTAATAAGATATTGTCAGAAGCTACTTTGTTATCAGCGCGTTTTGGATGAATTTCTACCTCTATTCCATTTTTAAGATCCCATATTTTATTTGACAGAGAACGGATCTTTTCCCCGCTTTTTCCAAAATCAGTGATGCTTTCGAAAGACCGGTTAGTAAGCAATACATGATGATCTTTGGTTTTGGGATCAAAACTTAGAAAACTGATAAAGCCGTACGTTCCTCCATCATGTTCAACAATGCCATCCCGTGTGATCTGCCATCCATAACCGTAACCAAGATTTCCCAGATCTCTAGTATGGTTAGTTATGAATGTGGCTCTTAATTCCTGAGTAAGGAAATTATCGCTGGTGATAACTTCAACCCATGTGGAAAGATCGTGAGTAGTTGAGTAAACTCCACCAGCACCAATCGACCATGAATAATGATATATGGGAGCTCTTTCGATATTAGAAGGTAAGTATCCAAAGTAGGGTAGAGCGGAATTTGAGTCTGGTAAAAAGGAAGTATGCTCTAATCCATAAGCATCAAAAATCTTTCTTTGGAGGTATTCTTCAAATGTTGATCCGGTTACATTTTCAATGATAGCAGCCAACAGAACATAACCGGAATTACTGTAATTGAACTCTTTTCCGGGTGAACTGATTAGCTTTCCTTCCGAGAATTTAAGTATCAGATCTTCAAGAGCAATCGGTTCTTCTTCAGGAAAGAAAATATCAAGTCCTTGCTCGGTTTGGTAGATACTTGGGATTCCACTGGTATGTGTAAGTAATTGGTGAATAGTTACTTTCTTCCATTTATTATTTGCAAAGCTTCCCAAATGGTCATTAATTCGGTCGTCTAAATTGATCTTTCCATCATGAACTAGATGCAAAATAGCAGCGGCAGTAAATTGTTTAGTCAATGATCCGATATCGAATCTTGAATGCTTATGAATAGAAGTTTCTTGTTCAAGATCAGCATAGCCGAATGACGCTTCATAGTTTATAGAACTTGACGATTGCACCAGTACATTACCATTAAAATGATGATATGCTGCTTCTCTTTCGATGAGATCTTGAACCTGCGTATTAGTTGCAGAAGTAATTAGGAGAAAAAATAATAAAGTATATATCTTCATGATAGAATTTAAATTTGGGTTGAAATTTAAACCCTTTTACTATCCTGAATGCCTCTGGTTTAAGGTATGTGACGGATTACCATATTTTGTATACGAATGACGGACTTAATATTTAAACAAATACCAACGTACATAAAAGCGATGTCAAGGAAGGTGAAGGCTATCCATCTTTTTGTGTGGTTAGGCGGTATTCTGATCTTAAATTGGCCGGGTTCTGACTTTACGATCGGAGTTTTTCACAGCTCTGACAACTCTCTGTTAATGACCAGTATTTACGGAGCGTTAATGAATGCAGTACTTTTTTATGGAGTAATCTTGTTAGTGATGAAATGGTTTAAAGCAGATCTGAAAAAGTTTGTTGTCAAACTTGGTCAGTTATTCATCCTGATCACAATTATCGAGATAATACTGGATTTCATTTATTTTTATGCTTTCTACAAAAGTTTGCCGGAATGGGTCATATTTGATATGCTTACCGGGCCGTTACTAATGAACGGTATCTTCTTTTTAGTCCCAGGATTAGTTTATGGAATTATTATAGATGGGAGGGAAAGTAATTCTGAAGAACCAATTCAAAAGATCAAAATCAAAGACGGAAGTAAAGAGATTTTTATAACACCTTCTGAGTTATACTTCATTAAGAGCGATGGAAATTATGTGGTTTATCATACTGAAAAAGGAAAGATCATGGTTCGGGAAAGCCTTTCGTCTCTTGAAAAAGAATTGCCTGATATCTTTAAAAGAAGTCACCGTTCCTTCATTGTAAATATTAGTCACATCCGCTCTAAAACCTATGACACACTAGTAATTAAAGACGAAAAGATCCCAATAGGGAGGACGTACACGAAAGAGTTTAAGTGAAAGAGGAGTGTCAAAGAGCTTGATTTATATAATTTTGGAATCGAAAGGAAGAATCCACTATTTCAAGATCTGATCCATGACCCAGGCAGTATGAGTAGCTGAACTTCCGGTAGAAGGGTGCAAAAAATTTCTGTCTATCAATTCTTTTTTCATGTCCTCAACATGATAAAATTGAATATGTTCGGGATGTTCTATAAACACTTTCTCTTGTTTGGTTTCGCTATCCAGTTCAATAGCATTGTTCTTAAAAACAGAAAATCGGATCGTTCCTTTACTACCGATGATCTGAACTTCATCTTCATAATGATAGCTCCCAAAATTCCAGCTTCCTGAACCAATTATTCCACTTTCGTATATCCATGAACCTGTAACCACATCATTAGCAGTATATAAGCCGAGTTGATTGGCGCTTATTCCATTAGCTGTTCTAACAGTACCGAAATAGTAATTGAATAGATCAAGTCCATGACTAGCCAGATCATCGAAATAACCGGCTTTAGCTATTTTGGCATCAGTGCGCCAGTTATAAGTGCCAAGAAGATCGATTTCCTTTGGAGGGCAGGAGTAGTTCCAGTTTACATGTCTTACTTCTCCGATGCACTTTTGATCAATCCATTCTTTAACCTTAAGAAAACGAGGTAATGACCTGCGATAATAAGCTACAAACAAAGGGACTTTTTCTGATTCGAAAGCACGGGTAATCTCTATGCATTCCTCATAGCTTGGTGCCATTGGTTTTTCAATACAACAAGGTTTTCCGGCTTTTGCAACTTTAATAGCATATTCTAAATGGGAGTCGGGAGGAGTGGCGATATAGATCGCATCAATTTCATCATCATTGATCAATAGATCGGCATCAGTGTAATACTTTTCTACACCATGTCTTTCAGCATAATCGATGAGTTCTTTTCTATTTCTTCTCATCACTGCTTTAAGTTCAAACCCTTCCACTTTTTGGTACGCCGGACCGCTTTTCACTTCCGTTACATTTCCGCAGCCAATAATTCCCCAGTTGATCTTTTTGCTCATAGAGTAGATAGTGATGAAGGATAATTCTTAAATCTGATGTCGGGATAATCTAGTAATTATGAAGTTAAAATGATGATAGTTGACGGTTTTATTTGGGAACATCTTTTCCCCAAAGCTTTGCAATATTTTTACCGGTGCTTTCATAGTCTGCTTTCTTTGCGATTTTATTTCTCTCTTCGCAAAACTGTGGGTCTTCATTAAATACTGATTCTGCAAAATTACGTCCAGCCATTGTGATTGAAGTCGTTTTATCAAATCTTAGTTGTTGGAACTTACTAAAGGCCTCTTCGGTGGTTTCAGCCGCATCTAAAATTGAAGCAAAATGCCACGCATCTTCTATTGCTTGGCAGGCGCCTTGACCTGAAGTTGGTAAAGCAGCATGAGCAGCATCACCAATTAAACACACATTGTTTTTATGCCATTTGGGAATAGGGTTGTGGTCAAAGACCTCAATGTATCTGATGTTTTCTTCGTTGGCCAATGCGATAACTTCTTTGATATTTGGAGACCAGGAGCCAAATAGTTTAAGGAGCAGATCTTTTGGGTTCTCATTTTTGAAAGATGAATTTAGAGGTAAGGATTTTCCTCCCGCCCAGTAACCTTTGTATTTATTTATCGGTACAATTCCAAAGCGTTCACCACAGCCCCAATAGTCTAAAACATTGTTATCGGGAAAAACAGGATGCTCACTTTCTACTATTCCAATCCAATTGACAAAATTCTGATAGATTGGCTCGTTGCTACCATTCACATATTTTCGGGCAACAGAATTCATTCTTCCATCTGCGCCAACAATGATGTCGGGTTTAGCTTCAATCCCATTACCAAAATTTATGAATGTCGAGTTTTCTTGTGTGGTAATTTGTTGTGCATTGTGATTGTAATATATCGGAATATTAAGTTTATCAATCTTTTGAAGTAGAATTCCCTGCAGATCTTTACGGCTAATAGCAAAGCTTTTTGCTCCTATGTAGTAGTCAATTTCTTTTATATCTATTGAGCCGATAAATTCACCTTTTTCTGTCCAACGTTGCATTTCATTGATCGAGCCACCAACTTTTTCGATCTCATTAATGAGGTTTAATCGACTCAAAATCTTACTCGCATTTGCCCAAATAACGATACCGGCTCCAATCGTTGTTGCTTTATTTCTACGCTCATAGATCCGGATATTTTTAAAGTCTCTTTGATGCAGAGCTATAGCCGTTGTTAATCCACCAATTCCAGCACCTAAAATAGCTATTTCAGAATCTTTCATATTAGGTTTGTAGTTCCTCTGATTATTTTTACTTTTATTTTGCAAGTAAAATATGTAATAACTTTCATAATGCAAGTAAAAATCAATGAATAATGAAACAAAAATTCAGGTCGAATTGTCCGATTAGTTCAGCACTTGACTTAATAGGGGATAAGTGGTCATTATTAATTATTAGAGATATGATGTTCTCAGGAAAGAAAACGTATAGCGAATTTAGCAACTCAAACGAAAAAATTGCTACGAATATCCTTTCAAACAGACTTTCAATGCTTGAAGAACTGGAGATTATTAATAAGGGCAAACTTGAAGGAAACAAAAAGACCAATATCTATAGTCTTACACAGAAAGGGAAGGAATTGCTTCCAATAATTATGGAAATCGCACAATGGAGCGACAATAATTTGAATGACCATTTGCAAGATGGAGCAAAACCATTTGTTAGCAAATTCAAATCAGATAAAGAAGAATTCGTACAAAATATGTATACACTATTCGAAAAACGAGAAGGGTAATTTTGTTTGCCACTAAGGTTTAAAATATAACAGGTTATAATTCGAAAGAATCGTTGAGCGTATGAAAAAAGGGAGTAAAAGAACAAAGAAGCCATGGCCAACTAAAGATGCTATGGAACAGGTGTATGAAATGAATCTTTGGGGTGGGAACAGGTCTGGTTTTTATTCAGGTGATGGGTCGCATCATTCTGAAATAATTAATCCATATTTAGATGTTGTAATAACCTTCTTAAGATCATTTAAATCTCCTCTTCGAGTATGTGATTTAGGCTGTGGGGATTTTAATGTTGGGAAAGAATTGGTAAAGTATACTAAGAAGTATATTGCGGTAGATATAGTAAAAGACCTTATTGATCATAATAAATCAATATTTAAGGATGAGAATTTAGAATTCCAATGTTTAGATATTGCAGAAGATGATTTGCCTTCCGTGGATTGTGTGTTATTAAGACAAGTGCTTCAACATTTGTCAAATGCTGAAATACAAAGTATTGTGAGTAAGCTGGATGATTTTAAGTATGTAATTTTAACAGAACATATACCTGAAGGTGATTTTATCCCCAATAAAGATATTATCTCAGGACAAGGTACAAGACTAAAAAAACAAAGTGGGCTAGATGTATTAGCATCACCTTTTAATCTCAAGGTAAAGGAAGAAAATATATTATCGTCCGTTACTTTAGATGATGGAAAAGGGCTTATTGTAACCACTCTTTATGAGATGTATTGATTTTCTGTACGACTAGATTAAATTCTACTTCAACATCTCGGCTAAGTGAATATCTGTTTAGATCCTAGTTGTGCTAACCTTACTTTTCATTATTTAAAATGTTATTTGCTCCAACAATTTTGAATTTGGGATTATCGTCAAACAATTGATTTAGATGTCTTACGTGTCCGCTACCAAAAATGATTAATATTCTATCATTTTCTTCAGTTCGTTCAAGGATGTTACGATATATAAATAGATTACGCTTATACCATTCTGTCGCCAGTTCTACCCCAATATTATTGAAATCATAAGAACGCATTAAATAAGGTAGTCCATCAATTTCTTTTTGCATCTCTTGATAGCTAAAAATCACATTTGAAGTGTCTTTTACGGTAATAGCTACGTTGTTGTAATAATTATGATTATTCAAAATTTGTTTCCAATCATTTAGGTAAATCAAATTCTCTTTAATAGTATTTTTCGCAAAATTTATTTGTCGGTTTTCCATTTGTTTTTTGTAATCGACACTATATTCTTGATACGATTTTATAGAAAGTGTATCAGCAATAAAATCAGCATAAGGCCCTAAATAAACACCCGGATGGTCTACAGCAAGAATTTCTTTAACTCCCAATTGTTTTGCTAATTTAAACCCTAATTGATATACCTCATTTTGTCCGTCTTTAATATTTTGTAATGATAATCGATTCTTTTTATATAGATCAAACAAGCTGTCTAGTCTTACTTGTTGACTTGGAAGGAATTCAACAAAAATCTTATTTGGTTTATATTGTGCTAACAAATCAACAACTTCTTGAATCTCAGCCTGCCTTTTCTCGGTGAAATAATCATCGATCTCTAGATTATAGGTATCCATTCCAGGATTATTAAAATGATATACTCCAAGAATCATTGCTTCTTTTGAAGTCCCAGAAGATGATATTGGTGGTTCATGTTGACTTACATTTTGATTGCATCCAATCATTAAGGATGACGTTAAGAGGACGATTATAACTTTTATATTTCGCATAAGTTTTAGAAAAGTTTATTAATCAATGAATATTTGAATATTGTTGTATGGTGGTACTTTATTTAAGTTTTCTTGAAATCTTTTGATAACTGAATTAATCAGTTCTTGCTTGTTAATATTATGCCAAATGTAGTTTTAGGCAGGTATGTCATGATGTATTGTTGAGTTATCATATAGATTGAACAATATCAATTAGCAGACCGCTTGGGTCCTTAACGGCAAAATGGAGACCATTGACAGGTTCATTTACCAATGGGACTACGATTGGGATATTCCTTTTTTTTAATCTTTGAAGCTCTGCTTTCACATTCTTCACTTCCATTTGAAGTATGGCGCCTTGACCATTGAACTCAGGATGAAATATCGGATGTACAAAAGGGGAATGAGGGACACAAAACAACAATTCGTAGTGGGAATTATTTTTGTGTTCCAGTTTAACGAAACCATCTAATTCCAATGTTACCTGAAAGTCAAAATTAAGGGTGTAAAATGCTTTACACTCAATTACTTTGGAAGTGTATATTTCAAAGCTTAATTTCATTATTCTTGCGCAGAATATTTTACGATATCTATACCAATTCCATTCGGGTCTTCAATGGCAAAATGCCTATCTCCCCATGGTTCATCACGAAGTTCTACCTTTATATCAACGCCTTTGTTTTTCAAGTCTTTGTAAATGTTGTCTACTTCATCTACTTCAATAGTTAGATACATGCCTTGTCCGTTATATGGCTTTTGAAAAAAAGGTTGTTGTGATTGATGATGAGGTAGAAGAAAACTTAACTCAGTCTGTTTGTTTGGGGTATGCATCAGGAGATAAAAATCATTTTCGAATGTTACACCAAATCCTAATTTTTCCATATAGAAGAGCTTGCTCTCCATTAATTTTTCTGTGATAATACCGGCATTGAGCTTCATGATTTTAGGTTGTATAATTTTTTTAAATGTTTTGATGTTATAGCTGAGTACTTAGTTAAATGAATTTCTAATAGCTAGAAATCAGAATAGATGAAATTTATTTACTTAATTTTGGTTCAGTAATTTTTTATTCAAATTGATGCTTAATGGTATATATCCGTTATGTAATTGATTATCTATTAACGCATTGTTACTTATACTTACGTCATCTTTTCCCATCTTAAACCTAATATCAGAAATTCCTCCTTCTTTAGATGTATAGCTGATAACTATAATGGTATTATTGGTGATGAGAGTATTTTCAATTAACATCTCTATTTCCCGATAAGATCCAGAATGCCATGTAGTAGCCATCCAACCAAATAGATGATAAAACTCTTGAATTGAACCAACTCCTTTGCTGTGCATTTCTTGCCAAGCTAATGGATCTCTATAAATCCAATCGAACTCAGTTTTAGTTGGTTTATATATTTCGTTTTCTTTCACAAAATTAACCTGCCCTAAAGCGGCTGAGGAATGAAGTACCTTAATTGTCTCTTCATTAATCAGATAGGTATTAAGTATGGTGCTTGTATTAGATCGAATTCCGATGTAAGTAAAATCTTGAGATTTTTTAATAAAAAACCGTTCTGATTTTACTACAAATTTCATTTGAGTAGTGTCTACTACTTCTTCTACAGAGATGGATCCATTAATATTATATTGATCACCTAAATATTTTAGATCTTTCCATTGAGTACTATCTTGCGCATTTAGGTGCCCAATAAATACAACTAAGCTTAGAGCTGCAAAAGTCATCGATTTCATATTTTTAATATGATAAGTATGGTTAAATTTCTAATTAATTAGCTTTTCATAAATTCTGGACGACCATGGACACACACGGTCAACCCCGGTACTATCAGGGTTAGCAGGAAAAGCGTCACACCACTCAATGGAGGCTTCAACTAAATCCCATTCATTATGAATAAAATGCCAGTCATAGTGTAGATTGTACGAGCACTCGCCTGATGAAAGTAAGCCGTTTATATGCTTAATTCGCTCATCAAGAGGTTTACTAAGTTCTTCACTAGCTTTTCGAATAAGATCTTCATCAGAAGTTGCAGCATTAAAGTATAATGTGTCACTATCTGTGATGAAGATAAACTTGTAAATCGCAGTATCTTTTGAATCCATACATGTGAGACTATTATCGGATTCATTGCTATTTACATTTGTACATGATGTTAACAGCATTGACAAAATAGAAAAAGCGGTAAGTAGATTTTTTATGCGTATTTCCATTGTTCGAATAACGTATTTAAAATTCACCTTTAAAGATTATTTGATTAACCATTTGCTAACCGAGCGTAATTCATGAATAGCTACAAGAATTAAAACTAATGGGGCATAGATGTATAAACTCTTTATGACAATTTCTCCAGGGTGATGAGTACCTAATATATCTATGAAACCAAGGCTTACATTAAAGGATAAATGAAGTAGAATTATAGCAATTATAGAACCCTGAGAATGATTGTAGATCATGGACATAAGTATACTCAACAGCATAACTGTAATAGAAAAAGCCCAAAAAGGAATTTTTGATTGTGGTGAATCCAACAACCAAAGAGGTGCGTGCCAAAAAGCCCAGATTGTTCCAACAATTAAAGCACTTGTTATCCATCCATATTTATCTTTTATCGCTGGATAGAGAAATCCTCTCCATCCTAGCTCTTCTCCTAAAGGTCCCATCAATAGATTAACGAATATTAGTGGAAACAGGTAACTGACCTTAAAATTCATCCACTCAATTACTGTACCCTTTTTTATCTCAATAAGTAAAAACAAAGCAGCAACAACTATTGGAACAAATGCCAATATCATCCACCATGAATATTTTGGAAAAGAAAACGCAAGTTGAAGTTTAACTAAGAACTCTTTTTTTGTTATCCATATGGTTATCGCAGCCATATTTGGACTCCAAATCGCAATCAGCCAAACTGGTAAGCCGGTTAGTGATTCAGGAGTGTGTGCTCCTGAAATGGTAAACATCAACACAAATGATATTAAGGAGATTGAAAAGGTCAATATTAGAAATCCAGTAATGGGTTTTTTCCGCAACATTATCTGTATTATTTCCATAACTGATGAGTGTTTATTTATTGCTCTTTAAGCCAGCTATTCATTATTTCTATGGTCGTTTTGGCTTCCTCTTCTTGAACAAAGTGTCCTGCATCAAAAACATATGTCTCTTCATTGGAAAAGAAACTTTTCCATTTCTCCAGATTATTCATTTTGATGAAATCATCTTGTTCACCCCAGAGAATTAAAACAGGCTTATCCTTTATCACATCTGCATTTTCCCATAGTTCTCCATACCAATCAGATGAACCAATTAATGATTTTCCAATGTTGAGTAAACCATATCTGCTACTTCTATTTGGGAAGGGTTTTTTATAATGCTTATGCACATGTTTGCTTAAGTATTTTTTATTGTGAAATGCTTTTTTGAGTAATACAGATGCAGAAAAATTAGTGTTTAGATAGAGAAAATTACCGAACCTGCTGTGCAGGATTTTGTCAATTTTTTGAGCATCTTTATCGTTCTTTGTTTCCCAAAGCCAAGTGTTAAACATTACAATTCGCTTAACGTTTTCAGGATATGAAAGTGCATAAGACATTCCAATTGGTCCACCAAAATCATGCACAACTAGCGTTATATTCTTTAGATTGAGATGCTCAATGAGTAGGTTTAAGTTTTTAGCGTGTTCTTGAGGTGTGCCTGGATAATTTTTAGGTTTGTCAGATAAACCGAATCCAATATGATCTAGTGCTACGCATCTATACGTTTTTGAAAAAGCCTTGATGTAATTCCGGTAAAGAAATGACCAGGTAGGTGTTCCATGAACAAACAAAATGACATCTCCTTTACCTTCGTCAATAAAATGTAGCTTACCGTAATCAGTAGTAAAGTAGTTCGACTGAAAGGGATATTCATTCGTATCAAGCCAGTTCTGGGCAATTGAAGATTTATACATTAGAATAAAAATTAGTATTAAGAGTATTCGCTTCATTTTTTTTGCAAATATCTATTCTAATGCTGAATAGTAATTGTAGAAATACGACCAGTTAATTTCTCAACTCTATTGCTAATGTTGCTACCGTATTTTTAATACTTATCTAGCTGTTTATTTTAATTGGAACAATAATAGAGTTGTTGCTGTGGTATCATAACTAAATCGAGTGCAAGAGATCGTAATTCGTGTAGATGATCTTACTACGGAGATGTATGCTTAATAATAACATTAAATTATTCTCTGCTATATCGATGATAGAGGGTGTCTCTTAAATTGAGGAGTTTTTTAGGGGATAGATCGGCAATTGACTTTACTTCATTGATAAGGTGAGGTTGATCATGATAATCGTATTCAACCACTAACTCCATCCAATCTACAGATTCGTTTTTACTTAGGATAAATTCGAGGTAATTATTTACACGAATAATTTTGCAATAGTCTTTTGGGGAAATACCCAACCTCGTCTTGAATAACCTTTGTAATTGGCGCTCGGAAACATGAACCTTATCAGCAATATCAGAAACCATAATTACACCCTTAGTTTCTTGAATAACTTCAGTTGCCATATGAAATATGGGGCTTTTAATTTTCTGATTAAGGTTTTCGAGTAAAAACTTTTCTGAGCGAGTAACTCTATCTGAAAAATTAATTTCCTTTAGTTCTGTAAATAGATCTTCATATTTACCACTTAACATGTTTGGAAACCCACTTATAAGTTTTGAGACTGGTTGCTGTATTAACTTATATAGACCTTCGCCAATAAACGAAATACCAAATAAATCAATTTTGCCTCTTTGGTTTATAATTGTACAAGATTTTATAGCTGGGACGATAAAAAATTGTTTTTTAGGGAGGTTGCTTTGAGACAGATCCAATTGTTCAATTGGATCTCCAAAATTGAAAACCAGTATATTTTGACCTTTTGGTAAATAGCGTGAATTTACCCCTACTTTTGAATCAATATTTCCACTCATTTGCCAGTAGCAAAGAACATCTGATTTAAGACATTTATTGGATACTATTTCTTCAACGTAATTCACTTGTACATCTGGTTTTTTTATGGCGCTTATTCAATGTTAGTTGGAAGTTATTTTATTTCTTTAATTGACCAAATCGAATTAGTCTGTTTTTAAGAGCTTTTGATATTGAGCTTCACAAATCCTTCAATGCTGTGAACCTCGAGTTGATTAAAAACCGTATTCAAGTATTATTGAAATTTGGACTTTCATTATTTTTTTTGAACGGGGACGTTAGGTATAAACATAGTTTAATGTCGTTTGTACATTACTGTATTCAGTTCTATTCCTCGTAAATATCAAATTTGGCTGAAAATGATTTCATTAATTCAGCGTTCGAAAAATCTTCTTGAGTCATGGTAGAAAGCTGTTCTAAGAAAATATCAAATTGACCATTTTTGAAAATTGTAAGCATCTTACCACCGTCTTTACATTTTGCTTCATGCCAAACACTAGGAGCTACGGTTATAGTATCGCCCGGTTTTAGTAAGATAGTCTCATCATCAAAAACTAATTCCATTTCACCTTCAAGCATATAAAACACTTCCGTCATAATTTTGTGATGGTGTCTTTTCAGATGGAATCCGGGTTTAATGGTATCTTCAATAAGGCACAATTCTCCATTTGTATGCTTAGAGAAAACTTTAATAAAGCAGTGATCCTGAGAGTAGTCATAATTTTCTCCTTGTCCACTTGCTACATACTGTTTTGATATCATAATTTTATACTGACTATAACGTACCGAACTAAACTATAAAGTTTTACACTTGCTTTAAGTTGGCCGGTTAATGAGTTTTTGGTTTAAGTTGTAAAGCGCTTTTATCTTTAATAATTGACTTTGCACACAATAAAAGTGTTTCTATCCGAAAGTAGATAGAGGTAATAGATCTTGTCAAATTGGTTCTCAGTAATTAATGACTTGGACATATTCAGTATTTCGAGACCATTATTATAAATGTAATCGTTCAATTCAATATTGAAGTAGAAGGTGCCTTCCTTAAACTTATCATTTGTCAAAATTGAATGTTCTAAATTTTGAAATTCCAGAGAGTCGATTCTAAACAGGCCGTATTCTGCTATAGACTCAGGAAATCCACGTTCTTTTCCTGATTGAATTAGAGTTGGATTGTAGACGTCGTCAAATTCAGCTATTTCACTAACATCATCAAACAGTTTTGTGTTTGTTTCACAACTGATAAATAAAAAAGTAAGTAATATTAAGAAATGTCGGTTCATTTTAATGAGTTGCCGGACTATAAAAAGCGTTTTAATTCCTTTTATATGATGTTGTGTATAGTTTTAAAGAGTATTAGTAACCAGCTAGTTTTATTATTTCCTCTGGCATAAGTTCACTTAATTCTAGAATGTTTTTACCAGACTTATTTATTGCTTTTCTTACTAGAAAATTTCCTGTTCGGTATCCAATATAGTTCCTTCCATCAGGGTGTTCACCCATTACCCACTGAGCATAATTTGCATCAAGAGGAAGAGCTAATATCTCTTTTACCCAACTATCCGCATCCATAGGATAGGAGTTTACTTCATTAATAGTTCCGGTATATATTTCTGTAAATGCAACCGCTAAACCTTCATTCACCATTGCATTCGGAATTCCAGAGATGAATTTATTGTCCTGAATAGCCCAGCCACGCGATATATGATGAAATTCGTGATAAATGGTAGCCTTTAAACCAGAATAAAGCGAATCAGCTATTCCTTCCCGATAGTTGTTTGATATTTGAACTAAAACAAGAGGCGGATGATTAGTTTCTGTCCTACCGGTTACGCCGCCAACACTATCCAAATCCCAATCTACCTGTTCGACAATAACGTTGATGCTATCTGTCAGATTCGGTAAGAGCTTGCGAACTTCTTCTTCTGATTTGCTTATAACCATGCTGATGAAAACTTTTTGTGAATCCGTAAATTCAAGAGAGTCTTCTTGAAAGACAATATCTACCTTCGCTACTTGGGGAATTTTTGAATTAGAATTGCATGAAATAAGAAATAGCACTGTGATAATGGAAATAAAGCTTCTAAGCATATTCATTTTATTTTTTAACATGAAGACGGCTTATAAGTTTTAATGTTATATCAGAGGCTATATAAGATCGGATTGAACGTTGAAGAAGAGGAGAGAATACTTCTTTAATAAGGCAGAGTAAAATGAATAAAAGTGATTTATTACCTAGGCTGAATCAATTAGCGTCGGACGGCTTAGAGTCGTCTGACCGATAAGTGGTAAATTAAATATAGAATGTCATTGCTTCTAAAAAGTAGGGGAGTACTTCGGAACGTCCAATACTGATCGTGAGAAATCAACTCAATGTTGAATCACTTTTTTTATTGGGTAAGTTTCTTATCCCGAGTTTTAAAGTAAGCGTAAAAACTCAAAATGATTGCTAGTGAAGAAACAATGGTCATTACAGTTCCGGGTATGAAATTCATAAACCCACCCAGATCCATAAAAAGGAAATAACCTAAATCTGCAAGACCGCCGGTAATAGCTGCAAGGAAAATTGCATTTCGGTTTCCTTTCCACACAAAGAATGCTGAAATGAAAGTCACGATACCAATCCAAAACAGGTTGAATCCGTGTTGACCAATTATTGCTCCTGATGCTTCTGAATAGTCCATTTGTACAAAACTTGGTTCAACTGCATCAGCAATACCCGCCACAGAGGAAGAAATATCATTGGTTAAAATGCCTTTCATTGTCATTACTCCGGCAATTATGTGAACAATGCCCCAGATGATCCACAAGATTGAAGAGGTCTTTAGCAATATAGAAGTTTTCATTTTGTTTGTGATTTAGTAGCTATGAAATTGGAATTATGATGAGTCTGCCTACGGCTACAAATAGTGCAAGAAGCAATAGCGGTACGTTTTTCTTGATTGCATCGTATTCTTTTCTTTGAATATGCAAACCCATGGCACCTAGCATAGTCATGGCAAGACCGATTGCTGCAACGGGTGTTAGTATCGGTAACACATCAATCGCCATAGGCAATACGACACCAACGGCACCTAAAAATTCTAATAATCCAATAAGTTTGAATCCGGGTGTAGAAATGTCATCTACCCAGTCACCCATTTTGGGCTTTAGTTCTTCTTTTGATTTAGCCAGTTTCATTAGGCCGGCCATGAGAAACATAGCAGCCAATAGTCCTTGAACAATCCAAAGTGCTGTATTCATATTTTCTATTCTTTTGAGAGATTAAGATCCTTGATCGTTTTGTTTAACTAGAAACAAATGTCAGGCATAGAGTAACCAATGTCATTAATCTACATTAAGAAATAAAAGAGGCGTAAGAATTACCTTTTATGCGCTCTGGTTTTTTTAGCAGCTGAAAGTGCTTCAGGGGTTATACCCAGGTAGGAGGCAATCAGTTTTTGGGGAACTCGCTGTACGATATCCGGATAGGTTTTGATAAAATGTTCGTAGCGCTCGATTGCAGAAGCACTCATTAACATAATTATTCGATTTTGAAGAACGCCTAACCGTTTAATTATTTTTTTCGAATCTTCGTTGGTGATGGATAAATCATTTTTCTCAGTTGAAATAACAACCGAATCTTCTAAAGCATCGATAAACAATTCACAGGGTATATCCGGCGGTTGATTATCTGCAATGATCCAATTTTCCGGAGCAAACATGTAAATATGTTCTTTCCCTTTTTCGTCGATGGAATAACTGCGCAACAACCCGGACTCAACTTGATAAACCTTAGTGTTTAAGTCACCTTTTTTTTGTAGAATTTGTCCTTTTTTTATTTCGATTTTATTCAACTGCTCAGGAAAGTTTTAATGTCATACAACGGTGTTGTGCGCTGGCTTTTAATCAGTTTTTTGTCCAACGCTATTTATTTCAATCCAATATCCATTTGGGTCTTGAAAGAAAACTTGTTTAATTCCATCTGGTCTGACATTTATTTTATTCACATTTCCAGGCCAATCAGAGTATTCAATTTCCATCGATTGAAGTTTAGCAATTAGCAAATCAAAGTCAGATGTTGTTAGTGCCAAATGCACAGCTTTATTTATTTTTATTTCATCCTTTAAAATTGAAATCAAATGCAATTCTTTTCCTTCTCCTAATGATAACCATCTAATTCCATCAATTATCGTTCTGTTGGTAATTTCGTCCAGATTGAGTACACTTTTATAAAACTCGGCAGATTGGTCAGCGTCTTTAACCGATAATGCAAAGTGATTGAAATTCACAGAAATTTCATTCTTATCCTGTCCGAATACAAATCCGAAAGATTGGATAAAAATCAGAAGAGCGATTATTTTTTTCATAGTTCTATTTTTGATGTTTGGTTCTGTTTTCAGCTTGCGCACAACGGTCTCGGCTATGAGTAGTTGCGTGGTTTAGCATTAAAGTTAGCAAATAAATCACAGATAGAAAGTCCGCGAGGACTTTCGTATGTAAGCTATAACTAGCAATGAATTATACACATTGTTGTGCGTTCGTATTTTTTCAGCGTAGAACTTTTATTGTTTCATTTCCACTCTAATCAGTCGAATTGTTATAGTGTCACTCAAATTTTCTACAGAATGAGGTGCTTCTGGTTTTTTATACATGGTCAAAGGTAAAGTAAGTGGTTCTGGTATTTTGCGAGAATCCATAATTACATTTCCTTCTCCATCACGGTCAATAAAATCTCCAGCTTCCATAATATAAAGTACACTCGGCCATTGATGATGATGAACAGCTTCTAATTCATTTGGCGCAATTGTTACTTCCAGAACTCTTACTTTGTCATTTTCCAACAAAATTTTATGATTTTTCGGTGCAGAAACTACAGCATCTTGTTCTTTAGGCCAATCCGCTGGATTCCCTGTTTTGTATAAAAGTTTTTGTTCTTCATTTATTTGTCCGAGAACTGAAGTAGTTGAAAATACGGCAAGACAAATCAGAGTAATTAGAAATTTAAAAGTTGATTTCATAATTGGTCATTTTTAGTTTTTAATGCTTACTCTAATCGGTTTTCAGCTATCCCGTTTTTCTTTTTTAGAGTTGTTTGTCATATGACGCATTTTGTTCATCATATCCCAGTTTGATGTTTAAGTTCTATTCAAAATCTCACCCAACACCGTATCAAAATCCTTCTCTAACTTAGGCTCAAATTCTTTTCCGGTAAGCAAACCGAATAATTCAGCATAGCGCTCGTACACTTCCATTCGGAAGGAGTCGGGGAGATCGGGGAGCGTTTGTCCATCTAAACCTTGAAAGTTGTGTTCCATCAACCATTCCCGAAGAAATTCCTTAGAGAGTTGCTTCTGTGGCTCACCTTTAGCCTGACGTTCTTCATATCCATCTGAATAAAAATAACGAGAAGAATCGGTGGTATGCACTTCATCGATCAATGTGAGTTCACCGTTGTATAAACCAAATTCGTATTTAGTATCTACCAGGATCAACCCTTGTTTGGCAGCGACTTCAGTTCCTCGCTCAAAAAGTTTGAAAGCTGTTTCTCTGATCTGATTCCAAAGTTTTTCATCAACGATTCCGCGTTTCAGAATATCAGCTTCTGAGATATCTTCATCATGACCTTCTGTAGCTTTGGTAGCAGGGGTGAGGAGAGGCTCCGGAAACTTATCATGTTCTTTCAATCCTTCGGGAAGCGGAGCTCCGCATAATTCTCTCAAACCTGACTTGTAAGTTCTCCATGCGTGTCCGGTTAAATAACCACGGATCACAACTTCAATAGGAACCGGATCACATTTTTTGGCGATCGTTACATTCGGATGTGGAACGTCGATAATGTGAGTTGCAACGATATCTTTTACTTTCTCAAATGAAAAAGCAGCCATTTGATTCAGGATCTGTCCCTTAAAAGGAATGGCTTGTTTCATGATGTAATCAAAAGCAGAGATGCGATCAGTTACAACAATACCAAGTTTATCTGATCCAAGATCATATACCTCCCGGACTTTTCCTTTGTAGGATCGTAATCCTTCAACTGCTGTTTCTGTGATACAATGATCGAGTGCTTCCTGAGTAGTAAAGTTTGCGTTCACTTATTTTTTAGAATTTTGAGTTGATCCACGTTCAATAAGTTCAGGATCTATGGTTGTTTGATAGAGTTTCTGATCAGGGTTTCTGATGATTTCGGCCAGACGTGCAGTTGCCTGAACTCCTGTAGAATACATTTTCTGATCTACGGTAGTAAGATCCATGTATTTTGAAAATTTGATATTGTCATAACCCATCAACGCAATGTCTTCAGGTACGCTCATTCCAAGTTTATTGATGGCATGAATAGCCCCAAGTGCTTGAGTATCATTTGCACAAAAAATTGCATCCGGAAATTTACCCATATCCGCGTATTTGTTGATGGCTTCAAAACCTGCTTCTTCTGTAAAACCTCCATGCTTTTCAGATTCGCCGGTGATGAACAGATTTTCATCAATATTCATTTTGTAATTTTTTAAAGCATCAATGAAACCTCGTTCTCTTTCAGCTGAAGATTTGTTTTTGGTAACTGTGCTGATCATTCCAATATTTTGGAATCCATTTTTCACCAAATGTTCACCCGACATATATCCGCCTTTGTAATCATTCAGCATAAAGTAGTTATAACTTTCATGAGCAGAATTTACTAATACAACGGGTGTTTGAGTGGCTTGCAGAACTTCATGAATCTTATCAGTTACATCTATGGAAAGTAGAATAAGGGCATCTGCTGTTCCTCTGTCAAAGAAATTATGAACAGCTTCTTCAGGATTTTTTGATCCGGTGTTATACAAGATGATATCCAGATCCATTTTACGGATCTCATCTTTAACCCCTTTCAATACTTCATTAAAAAAAGGAGTAGTAAAGGAAGGAACGGCAATGGCTAACATTTGAGGCTCTTTGCTTGCAAGCTTCCGAGCATTTACCTGTGGGCGAAAGTTTAATTCTTTAATTACCGTATTTACTTTTACTTTGGTTTCTTCAGATACATTTTCAGAACCATTTAACACTCTCGATACCGTAGAAATAGCAACTCCAGCTTTTTTTGCTACTTCGTAAATTGTGACTTTTTTATTCATACATACTCCTGATGTAAGTCGAACTCAACCTTTCATTTAAATTTTTCAAAGCTTTATACCAAAACTTTGAACGACGTGGAAGATAGTGAACTTTTTTAAAGAAATTTATTACCTCAATTTTAAATCTTTACAGGAACTATTTACGTAGCATTTAGCATTATATCGTGAACAATGACAAACCTACTTCAAATACCGTACTCACTTTTCAGGCCCATTTATGAGATGACATCATTTCATAAGTCGGTAATTGACGATGTTACTGACGAAGATCTGAAACTAGCTTATAGTCATTGCCGGGCTATAACCCGTTATCATGCAAAGACTTTTTATTTAGCCACACGCTTTCTGCCAAACGAGAAGCAAAGAGGGATTTTTGCGATCTATGGAATGTGCAGGTATTTAGATAATCTTGTGGACGAGGCTGAAGATCTTATCAGAGAAGAAAAACTAACGCTCTCAGAAATTGATGCTAAACTGGATGAGTTCAAAAAAGAGCTGGATAAAGTGTATAGCGGATACTCTGTAAATGATCCCATTCTAAACGCGTATGCGGATTCTTTAAAAAGATATAAAGTACCAAAAGAACTTCCATTGCTACTTATTGAAGGTGTTCGCCAGGATTTGGAAATAAGCAGGTTTCAGAATTTTCAGGAGATCTATGATTATTCCTATAAAGTAGCTTCAGTTGTTGGCTTAATGACCATTGAGGTTTTTGGTTATACATCAGATGAAGCCATTGAAAGAGCTACAGATCTTGGAATAGCGATGCAACTCACAAACATACTCAGGGATGTAGGGGAAGACCTTGAAAGAGGGCGGATTTATATTCCAAAAGAAGACCTTATAAAGTTCAATGTCACTGAAGAAGAGCTTTTCGCTAAAAATAAAAGCGAAAAATTTATTGAACTTATGAAATTCCAGATTTCAAGAGCTCGTTGTTATTACGATAGTGCTTTTGCAGGAATTGAAATGCTGAATAAAGACAGCAGACTCCCTGTTTACCTTGCTCATAGGAATTATAGCCGAATTCTGGAGAAGATAGAAGAAAACGAATATGATGTTTTCAACAAACGAGCTTTCCTTAATCAATCAGAGAAACTTTACATTCTCCCTCAAGTACTGCTTGACCTAAAAAAAGCAGTGTAAATCCACTTGGAGAATCTCTTAGTAAAGCGGTATTATTCCTTAAATAAAAAACCGTTTTTAAATGCCAGATATAAAGAAAGTACTTATCGCCAATAGAGGTGAAATTGCTCTTCGAGTAATTCATTCGTGTAAAGAACTAGGAATTAAAACTGTTGCGGTATATTCTCGTCCTGATGCTACTTCACCGCATGTAATGCATGCTGATGAATCTGTATTTATAGGAGAGGCGGCTTCTTCAGAAAGCTATCTTGTTATGGATAAGATCATAGACGCTGTTAAGAGAACAGGAGCTGATGCCGTTCATCCCGGTTATGGGTTTTTAAGTGAAAATGCTGCTTTTGCAGAACGCTGTGAGAAAGAAGGGATTATATTTATTGGACCCAAACCTCATGCAATTACAGTAATGGGTGATAAAACGGCTGCACGAGAATTGGTTACAAAGCTCGGTATTCCAACTCCACCTGGATTAAAGTCTGAGCTAAAAGATCTGGAAGAAGCATCTACGATCGCTGATGAGATCGGTTATCCAATATTGGTGAAAGCTGCTGCTGGCGGTGGTGGTAAGGGGATGAGAATTGTTCATAAAAAGGATGAATTCGAAAGCAGTATTAAAGCGGCTAAATCGGAAGCAAAGAATGCATTTGGCGACGACAGAATTTACATTGAAAAATATCTCGAGGAACCTCGCCATGTGGAATTTCAGGTTGTGGCAGATACCCACGGAAATGTAGTGCACGTTTTTGACAGAGAGTGCTCAATTCAAAGACGCCACCAAAAAGTTATTGAAGAAGCTCCGTGTGCATTACTTACTCCGGAACTGAGAGAAAAAATGGCTGAAGCTGCAATAAAAGCTACAAAGGGATGTGATTATATCGGTGCAGGAACCATTGAATTTTTAGTAGACAAGCATCTGGATTTCTATTTTTTGGAAATGAATACCAGACTTCAGGTGGAACATCCTGTAACCGAAATGATATCAGGTGTGGATCTGGTGGCAACTCAGATCTTAGTAGCTGAAGGAAAGAAACTTCCTTTTACACAAGATGACCTTAAAATAAACGGACACTCTATCGAGTGCAGAATTTATGCAGAGGATCCTGAGGATAATTTTTTACCAAGTACCGGAATGTTGTACAAACACAGAGCGCCTACCGGAGATGGAATTCGAGTAGATGCCGGTGTGGAAGAGGGACAGGAGGTCACAATAAATTATGATCCAATGATCTCGAAATTAACAGTACATGGTAAAGACAGAAAAGCTGCGATTAGTAAAATGCTTCGGGCTTTAGACGAATATGAAATTGCAGGGTGTAAAACAACAATACCATTCTGTGAATTTACATTGAAACACAAAGATTTTGTAGAAGCGAAATACGATACACATTTTGTAAAAGATAATTTTAATCCTGAAAACCTGAAAAAGAAGGTTGATGAAAACATTCTGGCTTTGGCTGCTACTTTGTTAAAAGAAAAGGAAACTGCGGAACCCGAAGAAGTTTTATCTGCAGGAAACCGTAATTCTGATTGGTGGTTGAACCGGAGATAATAAATAATATGACTGAAGAACAAACTCTATTTGAAAAAATAAAAAACCTGGCAACTGAACAAAGAAACGAAGCAAGCATGAGGATCGATGTTGCTTCACCTGAAGAAATTGTTCGTATAATTAATGAGGAAGATCAAAAAGTAGCAAAACTTGTATCAGAAAGGTCAGAAGTTATTGCAGCAGCAATCGAGATGATCAGTGAAAGCTTCAATCTGGGCGGTAGATTACTTTACTTTGGAGCAGGAACAAGCGGTAGACTGGGAGTTGTTGATGCCTCAGAATGTCCGCCTACTTTTGGATCTGATCCTGAACTTGTGCAGGGGTTTATTGCCGGTGGAAAGGATGCTATGTATGTAGCTAAAGAAGGAGCCGAAGATTTTGAAGAAAATGGCGCTGAAGATATCAAAGATATTGAAGTGTTTCCTCCTGATGTTGTTTGTGGATTGGCCGCCAGTGGAAGAACACCTTATGTGGTTGGTGCTATAAATGAAGCAAAAAAAAGAGGGTGCAAAACTATACTTGTAAGTACAGTGCCTAAAGAACAGATAGACGTAGAAGCTGATTTTATAATCGATGTACCTGTCGGACCTGAAGTTGTAATGGGAAGCACCAGAATGAAAAGCGGTACAGCTCAAAAGATGGTTCTGAATATGCTAACAACGGGAGCAATGATCAGGCAGGGTAAAGTATTCGAAAATGTGATGGTAGATCTTCAGTTAACAAATAAGAAACTGGTTGAACGAGCCAAAAGAATCATTATGATCTTTACCGACTTAAATTATGACGAAGCTACTGAATATTTAAAAAGAGCTGATAATCATGTTAAAACGGCTATAGTAATGGCTCTGGCAAAGGTTGAGAAAGAACAAGCCCAAGCGCTTTTGAATAAGCACAACGGCTTTATAAGGAATGCAATTAAAGATATTTAGAATAATGAAGGCATTATTCAGCGTATTTCTCTGGCTTTATTTTTCAGTCTTATTTCTGATCTTTTTTATACTGATCTCGGTTATATTTTTACTAACATTTCCGTTTGATCCGTATAGAAAAGTGCCAAATAAGGTATTGTCAATAATGGCCAGATTAATGATGAAAGCCAGTCCCAAATGGGATATAAAAATTGAAGGCATTGAAAAGTTTGATCCTGATGTGCCTACGGTATTCGTCGCAAATCATCAAAGTTTTCTGGATATGGCGCTAGCATATCACTTGCCTTGGCAAATGAAATGGGTTTCTAAAAGAAGTCTCGCTTTAATTCCGGTAATGGGTTGGTTGGTTTGGCTTACAGGTCACTTAACTATTAACAGGAAAAGTAAATCTGCTTTGAAACGGCTTGATAACCTGGTACAGCCTTTGAGGGATAAAATTCCTGTTATGATATTCCCGGAAGGCACCAGAACTCTTGACGGCGATCTGAAGCGATTTAAGAACGGAGCCTTTTTGCTTGCTCACGAATATGGGTTTAATGTGCAGCCAATGGTTCTGGATGGAGGACACTTAGCTATGAAATCCGGATCAAAAATTGTGGAACCAAATGTAAATTTTTCTATTTCTATTTTAGATCCGATCCTGACCTCGGAATTTAAGGATATTAACACATTAAAAGATCACGCTTATCAGTTAATAGATGAAGAACTGAAACGAATCAGAGCTAATTGAATTTTTTCGATCTCGATAAATTGTACAAGCAATGGCATTACCGACACAGGTTTATGTTGAGCTTAACTATTTCTCTTCTAATAATGCTCTCCGTTTTTAAACTGTGGCCCAAAATTCAACACACTTCGACATCACAAGTATATATTGAACCGAACCAGGAAATTTTTATAGAACAGTCTATTGCTACAAAACAGGAAACTGCTCCTGCCAGTCCACCAAAGCCTCAGGTTCCGATTCCTGTACCAACCGATGAAGTAATAGAAGATGAGATCTTGACGTTGGATTTTGAAGATATGCTCTCTTTGGAAAAAATAGGAGAGGGTGAGATCGGGCAAACTGGAGACTCTGATGATGCCGTTGCAAGCCCGCAGAGACCTCCAACCCCACTTAAAATTATAGAACCTGTAACACCTGAAGAAGCCAGAAAAGCGAAAGTAATTGCCGAAATCTATGTCACCTTCCTTGTTGATAAAAAGGGATTGGTGGAAGATATATTTATTTCAAGCATGCGAAAGTATGATTCTAATGCTCAGAATTATGAAGTTGTACAGGAAATCGGGTACGGAATTATGGAAGCCTCACTCACTGCAGCAAAAAAGTGGCGCTTTAATCCTGCCAGAGACAATGGAAAGCCGGTTAAAGCTTATACCACACAAGTTTTCTCTTTTGGATTTTAGTTATTGATATACGTTCAGAATAACTCTATCATTGACGCCCATTCTTATTGTTAAACGGAGAGGTGCCGGAGCGGTCGAACGGGCTCGCCTGGAAAGCGTGTGTGCCTCACAAGGGTACCGAGGGTTCGAATCCCTCCCTCTCCGCATAAACAATTTTTCTTTGCAAAAGTGTCTTGCAGAAGCGCTCCTTACAACCTAAGCTAATCATCACTATTTGAGTGTTAATAAATATAGTTTATAGGTACTAGTACCTATATGATTGGGTATCTGTTCTCATAGAAAAGGTCGAATAAAAAACACATATTCTTAGATAAATTTATTGGGTATTGTGATATTAAACTGATAGAATTTTAATTAAATACTTATCTGCCGAAAAAGGTGGTGTTTTAATTATTTTATATTCTTAATGTGTTTACCACAAAATGTCCGTATAATTTTTTTCTGTTTGTGTACAGAGAAGAGACAGTAAATATAAATAAAATCATATAGATGGCTAAAATCAAACTTTTCGGGATAGCGCTTATTATTACCAGCGTTATTGCTTCGTGTGACCTGAGCGTACCCGACAAACCAGACTTTACAACAGCACATACTGTTGAGATACCAATCATAAATAATAAGACCTATGTTTTTTTAGGCGATAGTACAGGGGCTTTAATTGACACAACAAGTGAAGATTTAGATTCTTTATTTGTTGTTGATCCTTCAAATGGGGTGATCTCAATCACTGCTGATGAAGAGTTTGATTTTGGCGATCTTGATGATGCAATTCCGGAAATTGATGGAAGTAATACTTCCTTTAATTCTGCGATCGGAGAAATTGAAATTGGAAGTTTTTCATCCGGTGGTAGTGATCTGGGTTCTACTAACTTTGCTGAAATCTCAGGTGGAGCTACTCCGCCGGCAGGTACACCTGTTCCATCGGGAGATAACTCAGCAACTCCGGTTAACATTGACATCGGTGCCAGCTCAGATTTCTTTACAAGCGCTACTATCAAAAATGGATCTCTTGATATTGGAGTTACCAACGAGCTTGGGTTTGATATTCAGACTTTGGAAATTACATTGCTTTCTTCCGGAGTTCAGGTTGGTTCAGTAGCTACTTTTAATAATCTCAGTAACGGTGCTTCTGAAACAGCGAGCATTACGTTTTCTGATGGTGATGAGTTAAATAATATTACTGTAGATGTTGTTATCACTTGGGATAATTTCAATTACCCGGCAAGCGATGGAGACTTGATTATTAATTCTGCTGCAGGGTCGAATCTTTTTGCTTCCTCTGTAACTGCAAATATTGAATCTCAGGATTTTAGCACAACTAGCACTTCAACTTTTAGTGATACAGAATTCCGTTTTACTGATCCTGCCCATTATGTAGAATTGAGTGCAGGCCAGATTTCAATTACCAATATGGCAAACAATATGGGAATTGGAATTGAAACACTGCAAATTTCTTTCCCGGGAATCAGAAACGATGATTATGGTGTTGAAGATAGTTTGGTAATTAGTTTCCCAACTCTTCCTGCAAATACAACAGCAACTGATGTAAATATTGATCTTGCTGACTATAGAATCTTTGCAAACAACAATGAAGTAACTTATAACATTGTTGCTTCTACAGAGAATACACAAACAGGACCTAATGCCGGAGCAGTAACAATTAGTGAAACAGATGAAATTACTGCAACAGTTGATATATCAGGTTTAACAATTAAATCTGCATCAGGTATTGTACTTGCCCAAACAGTATTGTTGGGAGATAACGACCTGTCAAATGATACTGGTTCAGAAGTGTTGGATGTTTTCAATGAAACTGAAGCTGAAATCACAAGTATTGATGGTCTTGATGAGTTTTCTGATAAAATTGATGGCTTCAAGTTTACTGAGCCTGTTATCAATATCAACTACAACTCTAATATTGGTATTGAAACAACAATCTACGCTGCAATGGTTGGAGTAGATGGCGATGGAAATGAAGTTTATTTATCCGGTAAAGCGGGTAGCGTAAATGAAGTTAGCGCAGGCGACCCAATTTCAGGTTTGGTTGCAAACGGTGTTCAGTTGCAACCTGAACAATTAATCAAATTTTCTATTGATAATGTAAGTGATTGCCAAAATAACACTTGCCAGATTTCTTTTAACATTAACACCACAAATGTTGATGATTTCCTTAATAACTTGCCAACTGATATTAGATTTGTAGGAAAAGCTGTTGTTAATGAAAATGAAAATGAAGCTTTTATCACTACTCCTTTGGAATTCAACCCAATGCTTAATGTTGATCTTCCTCTTGCTTTCAGAACAGAAGTAGGAGCTCCTGCTAACTTTACAGACTCTCTGGATTTCTCTGTAGATCTTGGAGACGAAACTGAAGTTACCGAAGGACAGTTGTTCATCCTGTACACGAACAACCTGCCAATGGGATTGAATATTTTCCTATCCTTCAGAGATAGTACTACTAATACTGAAATTTTTGCACTCCCTAATCCCGGAAATGAACTGAGGCTTGTTGCATCCCCGGTTGATGATGTTACTGGATTTGCTACCGGAGGACAAGAAAACAACACATTCACTGCTCGTTTAACTGAAGCTCAGTTAGAAATGCTAGATACTGTGAATTTAGTGGAGTTTTCAATAAACCTACGGTCATCCGAAAATAAAGCTGTTAAACTTAGAGCCAGCGATTCGTTCAGGTTAAGTTTAGGAGCTAGGATAAAAATTGAAAATAAAATTGGCGGCAAATAAGGGATAGCAAAATGAAAAAAGTTTTATCAATTAGTTTATTAGTTCTTTTAGCTACTTCTTTTGAAGTACTAAGTCAGTCAAGACATTATGACTCCAGAAGCCTTTCAATGGGTGGTGGTGGAACCGCATATGTAGATGGATACCATGCAAACTTCATTAATCCTGCAAACTTGATGATCAACTCTACCAAAAATAGACCTAAAAGAAGTTTGGGGATAGTTGGAGGAATTGGATTCAGAGCAGGAGGTACCTTACTTAATCTTGATGTTTACGATCAATATTTAACTCAAGGTCTTACACTTGAAGGAGAAGTTGCCGAAGGATTTCTAACAGATCTTTTCGGAGGCACCAACTCTGAACTTACCAAAAGCCAATCTGCAACATTTAATATTGTTCCTTTTGGGTTTTCAAACCGAGGTAATAAATCTGCATTTAGTTTAGCTACCAGAGTTAGAGTAACTGAAAAATTTACTATAAACAGGGGATTTGCTGAGATAGGTGTTTATGGTTTAGACCCTCAAGAATTAGATAATGTCACTCCTTTCAATTTTAGTTTTGGAGCAGTTGCATTCTCAGAAATTTCTGTTGGTTATGCTCGCCAAGTTCTAAGCCTGCCAAACCTTCTGTTTGCAAAAAATGTAAAGTTATATGCTGGTGTGGCGCCTAAGTACATTATTGGTATTCAAAATTCTACTTTAGATTTCAATTCAACTATTGAGATTCAGAGAGCTACGAATAGTCAATATGCTAACAGAATAATTCATAATTTTGATTACAGATTGAATACTGTTGGTAATGTGTCGGCAGATTTAAGGGAATTCGAAGCGGCTTTTGAGCAAGATAATTCCGTAACTGCTGGTGATTATTTAAGTGGGGAATATGCCAATGTTAACGCTTCCGGTTTTGGTTTAGACATGGGAGCAACCTTAGAAATGGATATTTCAGGTGTGCCTATTATCGATGGATTCTTTGGCAGTAAGAAAACGTTACGTGTTTCAATGTCTGTTACTGATATTGGAAAAATAACTTACGATGTGAATCCAACATCTTTTACTGCAAACGGAACATTTGATTTTACAGGTGCAGGAAATGATGATGATCCGGGAGACTTTTACGATGATCTCGCAGATAGCCTCAAAAACAAAGTTTACGGTGACTTCGATGCAGAAGACATAGATGGTGTTGAATATGAATTACCAGCTATGTATAACTTTGGAGCTTCGCTTACAATGGGTAAACTAACTACTTCAGTTGATTACGGTATAGGATTTAATGAAAGTGGAAATAACTCCAAAAAAAGTACTCTGAATCTTGGATTGGAATATAGATTACTAGGTCTGATTCCATTGAGAGTTGGTACCAGAATAGGTGGTTATTCTTCAACTGTATATTCTGCAGGGGCAGGAATTGATCTTAATTTCTTAGAATTATCGGCAGGTTTATCGATCGTTGGTAATGATTCCGAAAACGGTGGGTCAGTTGCTGCTGCTTTTAGTGGATTGGTGCTGAGATTCTAAAAAAAACTAACAGAATTAAAAGGCTCATCTTTTTATAAGGTGAGCCTTTTTTGTTTCACTGATAATTTAATTAAACCTATTCAACGATACTTCCGACGAAATAGCAGTTCCATCTAAAAGAAAGTGAGCGAATTCTTTTGCTAGCAAACTGCTGTATAGTAACCCTTTTGATCCTAAACCTGCTAAAATAGAACAACCTTCTATATGAGGATGGTCACCTGCAAAAGGCTTTCGATCAGGAGTTGAAGCTCGTACACCGGCCCATTGTTCCAGGAGCTTATATTTGCCTTCCATGTGAGGCATTACACGAAGCATTCGATCTTCTATGTAGGAAAGTCCCTTTCGATCGGTTTCTTCATTAGCAAACTTATGCTCATAGGTACTGCCAGCTACAAAAGTATAGGGATCGATTCCGGCAAAGTATCCTAAAGCTGAAATAGCAGAACGGTAAGGAAATTTTTGTTCTGTTTTAAATACTGCAACCTGACCCTTGACAGGATGGAGGGGAAGATCTTTCCAAAAATCATATCTGGTTGATTTGATACCAGCTGTAATAACAATGTGATTAGCTTCGATTTCATTAGTAGATTTCAGATCAAGAAACCAGATATTGTTCAATTTCCTTATATCAAAATTGATTCCTTCAATAAAATCTACACCACTTACTTTAAGATAACTCGCTAAAGCGTCTAAATATTTCGGAATTGCTACAGTCATTCCCGAGGGCACCCAAACTCCACCATCAATACAAAACAAATCAGGAAAGTTATTATGAAGCTCCTTTTCTGAAAGCCACTTGCACGAACCATCAGACCAGTCAGAAGTTTCGACATTTTCTTTCATTCTTTTGGCAATTTTTGAATCCATTGCCGGTCTTACTATTCCACTTTTTGAGAAGATCTTTTCTGTGGAGAATGAAGAGACTTTTTCCAAGTTCTCTTCCAGAAGATTAAGCGATTCTTCAGCTTTCCATGATTTAGTAGCATACCGACCTGTAGCGGGGTTAGCAAGTCCGATTGGAGATCCGGAAGCTCCTTTACCTATTCCTAAAGGGTCGATAACAAGAATCTTAGTATTTGATAAGGAACTGAGCTCTTTGGCTAAAGAAAGTCCTGCTAATCCGGCACCTATTATACAGAAATCATATTTCATTGGAACTTTCTAAAAGAGGAATAAGATAATCTGAAAGAATAAATTCTACTCCGGAATCATACATTTCTTTCATTGCATTTTGTACAGAATTGTCGATATCTATTCCTTTCACAGCATCACAAATCAAGTAAGTATTATATCCCGATTTTATAGCGTCTAAGGCTGTCCATTTAACACAAAAGTCTGTAGCTAAACCAGTTATGAAAACTGTACTTATTTTTAGTGAATCCAGATAACCTTTAAGACCTGTGCTTGTAGCCTGGTCGTTTTCATAAAAAGCCGAATAAGAATCTATTTCAGGACGAAACCCTTTTCGTATAAACAGATTGGTGTTAACAGTTTCAAGCATAGGGTGGAATTCAGCTCCTCTGCTTCCTTGAACACAGTGATCTGGCCATAAAACCTGCTTGCCATAATCTACATCGATAGTTTCAAATGGTTTTCTGTTAATGTGATTAGAAGCGAAACTACTATGATTCGTAGGATGCCAATCTTGTGTTTGAACTATATATTCGAAATAAGGAGTTAATCTGTTAATTGGAGCGATTATTTCATCGCCGTTTGGAACCTCAAGTTTACCTCCAGGACAAAAATCATTTTGAACATCTACAACTATAAGCGCATACATATTAGTTGGAATTAGATTGAATAATTCGATCCCGTACTTCTTTCAGTTCCTTACTGATACCCACTTTATAAACATGGGGATTATCAAATCGTTTGTATTCGGGATTTAGTTTTTTTAATTGTTCACGACAGTATTCAGCACTTTCATGCGCATTTGGAATTGTACTAGTTAGTTTCCCATCTAACATTACCGGTTGTAAAAGAGTAGAAGATTTACAACCCTGTACCTTAGTTTTCTTAATTGGAAAATGTGGGTGTTCGATCGTTTGCAGACTTTCTTCATGTTCAAGAGAAATACCGTCTGCATAGAAAGAGCCATCTTTATTGTAATAACGGGTTACTTTTTTTACATCAGGTAGCGTTATTTTTTCAACATTCTCTGAAATTTTTAAAGTAGGTTCCTTGTTTATGGATGACAATTTATACACTCCGTCTAATGCAGGATCATCGTAAGCTGTAACAAGTTTAGTTCCAACGCCGAAGATATCAATAGGAGCTTTTTGGTCAAGTAAACTTTTAATTAAATATTCATCCAATTGATTAGAAACAGCAATTTTGACATCGTGAAATCCTTCATCATCGAGTAATTTCCGAGCCTTTTTAGAAAGATAAGCAAGGTCTCCACTATCAAGCCGAATCGCTTTTAAAGATGCACCTTTTTCTTTTAATTCTTTAGCTACTTTTATCGCGTTTGGTACTCCTTGCTTTAAGGTATCGTAAGTATCTACCAATAGAATCGTATTTTCAGGGAAGTGTCTGGCATAAGTTTGGAATGCTGTTAATTCGTCCGAAAATGATTGAACCCAGGAATGAGCCATGGTTCCACTTACATCCAATCCATATTCTAAGCCTGCATACACGTTTGAACTACCATTTAAGCCACCAATAATGGATGCTTTACTAGCTTGAATTCCACCAAATCCTTGTGAGCGTCTTAACCCAAAATCAAGAACCGCTTTTTCTCCGGCAACTTGTTTAAGCCTAGATGCTTTTGTGGCGATTAAAGATTCAAAGTTCAATATGTTTAAAAGAAGAGTTTCTATGATCTGAGTTTCAATAATATTTCCCTGAACACGAACCAAAGGAGTGTTATTAAAAACAATTTCACCTTCTTTTACAGAATGTATATTACACGAAAGACGGAATGATCTTAAATAATTTAGAAATTCATCTTTGAAACCTTGAGTTCTCAGATACTCAATCTCCTCATTTCCGAAGGTGTAGTTTTTTAAGATATCAAGTAGATCACCTAATCCTGCGAATACAGCATATCCACCTTTAAAGGGAAGTTTTCTGAAAAAATAATCGAAGCAGGCAGTATCCTGTTTTCTTCCGGACAAAAAATACCCTTGAGCCATAGTGAGCTCATAAAAATCAGTGTAAATTCCCGGATAGTTTTTTAGCATGTAGAAAGTCAGTTATCCTAAAATAAACAAAGGCTTCCAGAAACTGAAAGCCTTTGAATAAATTCTTATTAATAAATAGGAAAAATCAGGGATACCCTCGATAATTTCTTCGTTCTATGAACTTTTTGATCTTTTTGTTTCCAATCCAAACTTTCTGGTTGGTTTCAACATTTACAAATTCCAGATTAACCGTATAGAATACTGCCAGAGTTCTGCTGTCAACGGCCTCATCAACTATTGAATTTATGTTACCAATCATCATAAAATCTGCTCCAAGCTCCTGAGCCATTTTTTTTGTAGTCTCATAAGAAGCATTAGCTTGTTGGTCTAATCTTTCTTCTCTGATTTCTCTGCGTTCATCTGAACTAGCTACAACCGAAATTTCTCCGGAATTAACAAAAGCTCTTTCTAATTCTTTAGTAAATACTTCGGTTTCGATGTGTTCCATGCTTTCATTTCGAACTCTACCTACAATTACAACAGGTGGTTTTTGGTTTTTTCTGTTGAATTGATTCAGCCAAGGTTTGGATAAAGCGTCTTCAATCATTTCTTCAGCCACTAATCTGGCATCGGTATCATTCCATTTTCCGGAGAGATCGGTAGTTGTACCGGCATCTATTCGGGTAATTTTTTGTGACGGTCTGCATCCCACCAATAAAAAGGCAAAAAGTAAACCGGTTAATAGTGAATATTTCATAATAGTAGGGTTGTTTTTTTAGTTAAGTTCTTAATTAGCATAAATAGATTCTACCAATTCAAGTTCTGTGTTAGGGGAAATAATTACTTCAAATTCATCGAAATACAATACTCTTCCGTTGATCCCAACATATTCTATTCGGATCGTATTGTTACCTTCAGGCACATAAAGTGTCTTCATCCAAGCTTGTCCGGGCATAGTTTGCCAACTTCTTAAGTCTGCTTTTTCGGTTGTCTCTTGAGCTATAAATCCTAATATCTGTAGTAAATCACCCAAAAATTCATTCTTTTCACGAATTGCTCCGGAAATTAATTTAGTTCCTGCTGCTTTTGTGCTTGCCCGTAATAACGCTCTGGAATAAATAATAGGTTGTTTTGCTTTATAGACTTCAGCAGAAACTTTATCCATGTTTTCAATAAGATCTAGAGTTGTTTTGACTGAATCATTAATCACAGCACGAACATATCTTACATTAGATTGAAAAGTATTAATTACAGGAAATGAAAACTTTAAATAGAACTCATTGTCTTTTTCATCATCATAATCATCTATAAATACACGGGCATCTTCCTGAACTTTATATGGAGCTCTTCCTGTAAAGCCTGCTAATAACACATTGTATGAGCTTGGTTTCTGAAGTATATCAAAGTTACTTGTATTTGAATTTCTATACGGAGTTAAAGTAGACTGCTCTTTTAAAGCAATTTCAAGTTTCTCACGTTCAATTCTGGCGTCATCAAAATCACCGGCCTTTGCATATAAAATTGTAGAAAGATAATGCGCTAGAGCGCTATTCTGAATATTAATATCATCGGTTTTCCAATCTGCTTTACCGCTGGAATCGGACTTGGCAAAAGCACTTGCTAGGCCTTTTATTTTGATATCCAGTTGCTCCATTTTATATGTCATACGCCTGGTTTCAACCAATGCTGCTTCCCAATCCTGAAGATGCATAAAGTTCAATGCTTTAAATGCATTCAAATATAGATCTTCATAAGGTTCTCCATCATAAACTAATTTGTTGTCGTTGGTTAGAAAAGCACCTATTCCACGACTTACACTCTTTGTATAGTTTTGATCGATCTCATTTTCAGCATTGGTAAAATAGTAACTGCTGGAATCGAATTTATTTGAAAAATGATAGATCATTCCACTTTCTAAGTTGTAAAGCACCTGGTCTTTGGATCGGTAGATGTTTTTCTTTTTGAATTTTTTTAAAAGTTCTTCAGAATGTTGATAATCTGCTTCAGTAAAGCTGTGTCTTAAATCAAATTGTGCATCATCTAATACGTAAGAATGGCAACCCATTAAAATGATAGAAATCATAAAAAAGAGAAAAGGGTTCAATTTTCTAAGCCCGGCACTGTTTAATATTAAGTTCTTGAGTAGTTGCAATCTAAATTAAATAAGTTGTTGACCGCTTGTTATATTAGTGAGATAAATCCAAAACAATAGTACGATAATTCATTGAGATTGATACATCACATAAACGTGTTATTAGTCATCACGTTATTTATTTCTTGTGCAACTCCTGTTGCTCCAACCGGTGGCCCTGCAGATAAAACAGGTCCAAAAATCGAAAATACAACCCCTGAAACAGGTGCCGTAAATTTCGAAGGTAGGAAATTCAGTTTTGAATTTTCTGAATTCGTAAATCGCTCATCATTTCAAACAGAGTTAAATATAGAGCCTGATCTTGGAATTGAATATGAAGTAAATTGGAGAAGAAAAACAGCGACTGTTGAGTTTAAAAATGAATTACCCGATTCCACAACCATAATTATTACAGTAGGAGGCAATACTACCGATACAAGAAGCAATAAAATGGGCGCGCCTGTTCAATTAGCAGTGTCTACTGGTAATGAAATTGATGAAGGAGAAATTATAGGCAGACTTCGTAATGTAGAAACCGGTGAACCGGAAACAGATGTTAAAATACTGCTTTACAGAGAACCATTTGACTTAACAAATGCCGCAAATTATTCGTCTGAACCCGATACAGGTGGTGTGTTTAGGTTTGGTTATTTGAGAGCCGGGAGGTACAAGGCATTTGCATTGGATGATAGAAATAGAAATAAGACCTGGGATAAAGTCAGTGAGACAGCCCGACCGTTAAATACAGAATTTGTGAGTCTTTCAAAAGGCAGTAAAGATACTTTAGATGTTGCATATTGGTTTGAAGAAGACACTTTAAAACCAAAGCTACAAGCTATTGGATTATTATCGTCGCAGCGGTTACGATTACGCTTTGGAGAAGAGGTGAGGTTTACGCCTCAAACTAATATTTCAATAACTGATTCTTCTGGAAATGAATATGCAACGGCATTTCCCTTATATGTTCCGGAAGAAGATCCTTTTCTGGCTTTTGCATATTCAAGAGAGCCGCTTTTAGCGAATTCAAGTTACAAATTAGTGTTTTCAGGGATTACAGATGTATCGGGAAACGAAGCTATTGGTTTGAATGAGCCTTTCATTGGAAGTAATCAGGAAGATACCGTTCGGCAAGATATTTTAACGTTCAACGGACAAAACGGACTGTTTCCTGATCAAAGTTTAACGGTAGAATTCATAAGGCCCATTACCGATCAGGAAGTAATAGATTCAACGGTAGTAATTGAAGGAGATGTAGACTTTAAGAACTGGCCGAATATCACTGCTCAGGATAATAAACTTACTATTCCGCCTCAGCAAAATTGGTTGCAAGGGGTTGATTACAGGTTTTTGGTATGGAATCCTGGAAGTCGAAAACGTCAGCTCATAGATCCTGATATTTGGGATCCGGTAAATTATGGCGGCATAGAAATTGAAGTTGCTTCTTCAGACTCAACAAACCAATTTAAGCTTCAACTTTTTGACGATAAGAATACTTTTTCAGTAGACACCACTTTCACTAATTTTATTTCAATAGATAATATTCCGTCGATAAAATATACTTTGGTTATCTTTCAGGATTCTAACAGAAATGGAATTTGGGATTATGGTTCTGTGGATCCGTTTATAAAGCCTGAACCTTACTATATTCAGCGAAATGTGAATATCCAACGTGGATTTACTTCAGAAGTAAAAATAGATTTTAGATAATGGACGCGATTGAAGACTTGATACCCGAACAATATTTGATACTTGTATCCATCGGGATTATACTTTTTTTAACGATAGTTGCAGCGGCAGTATCTGCAAAACTTTTCAGAAGAGCGATCAAGAAATCGGAGCAAGCAGAAGGCCTTTCAGATCTAACAAATCTCAAATTTCTGAAAAGAGGGGTTACCGTGCTTATTTACCTTATCGGTATTGGGTTCTCAATTTATGTGGTGCCTGAATTCAGAGTGGTTGCAAAAGGGATGTTTGCGAGTGCCGGTTTATTGGCTATTGCCATTGGTTTTGCTGCACAACAAGCACTTGCGAATATTGTAAGCGGTATTTTTATAGTCATTTTTAAACCGTATAAGATCGGTGACAGACTATCACTGCAAACTACTTTGAACGGAGTGGTAGAAGATATTAATCTGAGACACACCGTTATTCGTAATTTCGAAAACAAGCGGATTATTATCCCTAACTCGGTGATCAGTAACGAAGTACTCATTAATTCGAACTACGGAGATGATAAGATCATAAAATGGATCGATCTTGGTATCAGCTACGATTCTGATATTGATCTGGCTCGTAAGATCATGCAGGAAGAGGTAGAAGCTCATCCTAATTTTATAGACGGAAGAAATGCTGAGCAAAAGGAAGCAGGAGAACCTTTGGTACCGGTAAGAGTCATTTCTTTTGGAGATTCATCCGTTAACCTCAGAGCCTGGGCGTGGGCAGAAGATCCTCCCAAAGCATTTGTATTGGGAACAGATCTCAATGAAAGCATCAAAAAACGTTTCGATAAAGAAGGCATTGAAATTCCGTTCCCTTACAGGACATTGGTTTATAAAGAGAGCAAGAATAATAAGAAGATATGATGAGGGTGGGTGTACAATTTTTCAAATCAGGAATATGTATAGCATTTTTAATGCTCCTGACTACGAACATTAATGCACAGCATGAAATTAGATTACTTAGTACCGCTGAAGTTGAAAGTTGGATGAAAACCAGAATCGAAACTCATAAGCTAGAGAGAGAATATCGGGCTAACGCAGAAAAGTATGACAGTGTAGTAGAAGCCTACTTTAAAGCCAGAGATGAATATCTGGTGAAGAATGGTTGGGATGTTCAGGAGTTTAAAGATATTGAAAGCGCGATCTATGATACCATAACCGGTATAGACGAACAGGAATCCATCGACGAAGAAAAAAAAGAGTTGCAATCAGAGGTAGACGCTGTAAATAAGAATGAATATCTAACCGCTGAGCAGAAAAAAGAGATCGTGGACGGAATGTATAAGGTCTTTGAAATACGCCAGGAAATGGTGGATTCTACAAAGCACAATTGGCCCGCAGTAAAACCATATCGTGAGAAAATAAGAGTACTAAACGATTGGATGGCCGGCAATATATCTGATCCGCCAACAATAGAATGATTTTTTATCTCATTTCTAAATAAACCCAACTAAGTAAGACTAAACATTTTACAGTCGCTCTTAGTGCTTGTTTTATTTGATGCTTTTGCTATCTTGAGGTTCAATTTTATATGACGACTTATAAGATAACCTGTGTTGTATATTAATATGTTAGTAGCACATAGAACTTTCTAAGTATATCCTCAATGAAGGGAGTAAGAGCAGCAGTTTATTACAAAGACGAGTACAGTCATATTCCTACGAGAGGTTTGCCATGCTCTGTTTTAGATGCTTATCGTTCAGCAGCCTTTTTTAAGGATCCAAATGACCAGTTTAATGATGGTGTTATCTTCTACGAAAATTATAATGATATAGCCGTTTTTGAAGATGAGATTGAATCCTTCGACGATATACTTAGATTTGAAACAGCTCTAAGGTTCATTCTTTTAAAAGACAATATCTCTGTTTTAGAACCTTCAGTAAGATACTCGGTTTATACTGGGACTAACTCATTTGATTCATACTATAGATTACATGAGTATTCAAAAGATTCTGCGAATGAAGTATATAGAGGAGTTGGGGCCAATAATTTTTTACTGCCTATTGAAAAAATATTTATCAAGGATAAAAAAGTAATCAAATCAACTAATGAACATTCTATCTATTTAGATTCGAGTCAGGATGAGATACCATCAAAAATAGCTACTGATTCTGTATTAAATGATTTTTTGCATACTCTTCCTCAAAGTCTATCTGTTCCGTTTATTTACGGAAACTCAACTGTTACTGAAGATCATCAAGTAATCGTTAAAGAATTTTTTGAAAGTTTAGATAGCAATTTTGCAAAACAAACTGAATATACTGTCAAACTTGGTTATGGAATCCAGCTTCCTTTTTTCACGAATGCTGTTTTATCAATTGCAAAAAACAGAGATAATATTCATAATGCAGTTCTTGAATTAAGATCTGAATTAAGTTTACTCCGAAAACAACTTTTCAAATACGAAAATGATTTTAGAGGTATTTCAAACCAGAGAGAATTATCCTTACTTCAACAAGACGTAAAAGAATCAATTTTAGCACTGACAAAGAAGATTTATGAGCCGAATACTTTAATTAGTGACACTATTAATCTGATTATTTCATTCGTAACAAACCCAAATGAGTATTATGGAAAAGTATTCAATCCTAGATACTCTTTAAAAAATGACTTTCCAGTTTTATTTGGCAATGCGAATTATAAAAGGCTTAGGAATCTTTTGAAAAAAGACAATATCTCTACAAATATAGAATATTTTTTAACTGCTGAAGAAATGAAAAGAGTGAAAGCTACACAACATTAAATGTTTGATCATCCCGCAAATACGTATAGAAACTTTCGGGCTAAATATATTAGTATAGCTAGAAAACACAATTTCAGAACCGCTTACTATATCCTCGAAAAGGACAAAGAAACCTTTAATCTTGATCCCAGAGATTATGTTGGATTGTTAAGTGAGCTAATTTTTTTAGAAAATCATCATGATGACTTGGACTTAGATCCAACTTTAGATGCTAGCAGTCATGCCGATTATAGAGGTTCATATAATAATGTCAGTGCAAGGTTTGATGTAACTTCAAATCTTGAATTTAAAAATCTTGAAGACTATGAGCCTATGCAGAGAAAAGGCCGTCCTTATTACATTGTTATAGTAAATCATGAAAGAAAAGAAATTGATAGAATAATTGATATCAATATTCCTTTTTGCGAAACATGTGGGGGGAGATTGATTAATACTGTAGTAGTAGAAAATGTTAGTTTTACACTCCAAGGGACTCCGACTCAAACAGAACGAATTGTTAAAGTATGCTCAAATGATTTATCACATAATAGTGATTATGAATCATATCAATATTTTGTACCAACTATGGAGGAAGAAAAGCATTACTTGTATGAAAATTATCATGAGGAGCCAGATTTTCTACAAAAAAAGTTAGACGAGTTGCCAACTAAATATGGAATAGATCACTCAAAATTCTTTTCAAAAAAGCTGGATGACAAAATTCATGCGTGTGCCCAAGATGTTTTTAGAGTTACAGATAGAGATGGAAATGGTTACACTGAAACAGTACTGTTTTGGACTACTGATTTAGTTGAGAACATTTATCCTCAAGAATTTGGGGAATTACTATAATCTGTACTATAACAAGCGCATTAGCCTCGTTTCGTAGCTCCGCTGCGGAACGAAATGAGGGGCTTTGCACCACATTTTTCGCTATTGTTGATTATCATTAAAAAAGTAAAAACCATGATTCCACAGAACAGAATTACCACACATCCCGGGACGATTTTACTGAAAGAGTATCTTGAGCCAATGGAATTAACGCAGAAAAAATTAGCTGACCATCTGGATATTCCCATACAACGGATTAATGAAATTGTACGAGGGAAAAGAGGCATTTCTTCGGACACTGCTTGGCTATTATCGAAAGCGTTAAATACCTCTCCTGAGTTTTGGTTAAATCTACAGGCTATGCATGATTTATCCTCACATCGTCCAAGTAAAGAAATTGCTCCACTTAAGGCTGCTCAGGCATGACTGAGTGTTTTACCTCGGACGCGGTTCGGAACTTTAATTTTATCACAAGACTCACTGCTTAAACGCGGGGTCGTTAGTCCGCCTCATAAATTTATCCCACGATTGCTTTCGAAGTTCTTTTTGTTCAAATTATTGTATCTAATTTAATTCAGTCATTATGGAAGACACTCTTATCAAAGAACTATCACGACTCAACAAAAACGAGAAGATCATTTTAGTAGAGGCATTGTGGGATTCTATAGCTTCTGATCCTGAGCAAGTTGATGTACCTGAACATCATATAAGTATTTTGGAAGAGCGTTTACAAAGCCTTGATAGAGATACAGCGAATGGAAAGTCATGGGATGACATTCGGGAAAAATATTTGTAACTAGTGCTTAAAACGTTAATTCTTACCCCACAAGCTGAAAAAGATCTTGATGATGCATATGACTGGTATGAAACCCAAAATTCAGGATTGGGGAAAGATTTTGTTCGTTGTGTAGATGTAAAGATCACATCTCTTCTTCGCGCTCCTAAGCAACACCAAGTTGTTTACAAAAGTAACATTCGAAGAGTTTTAGTTAACCGGTTTCCGTTTTCTATTTACTATGTTGAATTAAAAGATGTGATTTCAGTATTCGCCATTTTACATCAACATCGGAAACCAAAAGCTTGGAAATCACGCGTATAATCTAACGAAGCGTGTGAGCTCAGCTCCACATATTTTAAGCCTCGTTTCTTAGCTCTGCAGCTGAACGAAATCTATGAGTTCTGCTCCACATTCTTTGCTATTGTTGATTATCATTTTAAAGCGGTTCAGGAATAACTGAGTGTTTTAAATCGGGGAAACTTTAATAACTAAAACCAGTCTCACCGTTCAAACGCAGGGTCGTTAGGAAAACGAAATGTAATTTGATAATACCCATCAGTTTTCAACCAAAACTCTGCATCAATTTGTTTTAATAAAGACTCTATCAAGGTAGTGCCAAGCCCGGATTTTTTCTCACTGACAGTTTCAATAATACCACTTCCATTATCATGATATCCTATGTGGTAGTGTCCATCTTCTTCATGGGCGGAAATTTCAATTTCATATCTATCTTGAGGTCTATTGAAACCATGTTTCAGGCTGTTTGTAACCAACTCGTTTAAAATAATACCAACAGGCACTCCGTGATTAATATTTAAATAAGGAACATTAATATCTAACTTTAGATCTATATGAAAGTTGTTTTTATTAAAGCTACCGATAATAATATCAGTTAATTCCCGAATGTACTTATTAAGATCAATACGGCTTACATCTTCGGACTGATACAAAAGCTCGTGTACTTTTGAAATTGATATTATTCGATTGGTACTTAATTTTAGTGCAGAACGGGTAAATGTATCGGGTGCTAAGTTTGATTGTAGATCCAGTAAACCAGAAACCACCGCCAAATTGTTTTTGACTCTGTGGTGAATTTCCTGAAGCAGAACATTTTTTTCCTCAACGCTTATCTTTAGTTCCTGTTCTTGTTGTTCGAGCACATTATAGCTTTTATCCTGCTGTTCGATAATTTGTAATAAAGATTGATTGAAATTATGCATAAACATAGCAACAATAATAGCCACTAAAGAAAGCAGAATACCATTAACTATCCATTTATAGGGGAGATTTAACGTAGGGTCTAGAGATCCAGGAAACAGCTGACCTGATAAATAACCATAAGCTATTAATGTATACGTTATCATTGTAATGATAAAGATCAGAACTGCCCACTTAACTTCATAAACAAGTACTCCCAGAAAAGGAATAAATATAATTATTGATTTTACTGTAGAATATAAACCGTGTTGATAGAAGTCGGCAATAAAGAATAAGTACACGGCGAAGAGAATAAAGCTTCCTTTAGAAGAGAGTGAAACCTTATCTCTTTGATAGAAAATTATATATAAAGAAATTATAGTAAGAAGATCTATATAATTGTAGAAATTTAGATTTTCGAAATTAAATGGTATTAGTGGTATCAAAAAAACAATGGTGGCAAAAATGGCACCATACAGAATAAAGTTATCAACTAACTTATTTTTGATGGTTTTTATTGAAATTCTATGCTGCTGATTTGTTGTCATGAACAAGCTTATGCTTTTTTTACCAAATTTAGTTATTTGTCATAGCAAGAATATTGATCAAATAATGAGTGCCGAATGTAAAAACTGATTCTGCTATTGATAATCTAGTTTGGTTATTCTTTATCGGGAAATGCAAATTAACCTAAAATCATCAGTCTCACTAATTTCCGAATCATTTTACAGCTTCTTATTTAATAAGGGGCTTTTTTTTGGTATTTTGGAATCGCTTCCATGAAATCATAATTAAAGCATACGTATGTCGATCAAGACAGAAAAAAAATCTACAGAACTTAAAGAAGTTAAGTATCCATTTAGCTTAACAGAGCCTCATAAACCTACTCATAAGGTTCGTTTTGTAACGGCTGCCAGTTTGTTTGATGGTCATGATGCCAGTATCAATATCATGCGTAGAATTTTGCAAAGTAGTGGAGTAGAGGTGATTCATTTGGGTCATAATCGCTCTGTGCATGAGATTGTTAATTGCGCTATTCAGGAAGATGTTCAGGGTATTGCTATTAGTTCGTATCAAGGTGGACATGTAGAGTATTTCAAATACATGATCGAATTGCTGGAAGAGCAGGGAGCCGGCCATATCAAAGTATTCGGTGGCGGTGGAGGAGTGATCGTTCAGGACGAAATCGACGATC
>TARA_R100001591_G_scaffold118581_1_pt1 | contig 64489 bp, 56 predicted proteins | sample TARA_R100001591 | Tara Oceans TARA_R100001591 (sample SAMEA2622725) | marine metagenome | biome: marine biome (ENVO:00000447); feature: surface water layer (ENVO:00002042); material: "saline water (ENVO:00002010), including plankton (ENVO:xxxxxxxx)" | depth 5 m
ATAATGAGAAATATCCGGAAATACATAAAACGCCCCGCCCGGAGAGAAGCAGCTTACTCCTTCAATAGCATTCAATGAATTAACCATGAAATCGCGACGCTTTTTAAACTGATCACGCATAGCTTTAACTTCATCCAAAGAGCCATTATATGCTGCTTCCGCTGCTTTCTGAGATATGGAAGAAGGTGCGGAAGTTTCCTGACTTTGAATCTTGGACACAGCGCTTACAACTTCATTACTCGCTGCAAGGTAGCCCAATCTCCAGCCGGTCATTGCAAACCCCTTGGAAAATCCGTTAACCAATAACACCCGATCTTTAAGGTCTGGTGCAACATTCAAAATGCTGACATGGTCGCTGTCAAAAACGATGTACTCATAGATCTCGTCCGAGAGAATATAAATTTCTGGGTGTTTACGAAGCACATTCGCTAACTCTTCCAGTTCTTCTTTTGAGTAGCAAGCGCCTGTAGGATTTGAAGGCGAGCATAGAATGATTGCTTTCGTTTTATCCGTAATAGAATCTTCAAGTTGCTGCGGCGTAAGCTTAAAGTCATTTTCAAAGGAAGTTCTTACAAGCACAGATTCTCCTTCAGCCAAACGAACCATTTCAGGGTAAGAAACCCAGAACGGAGCAGGAATAATTACTTCATCGCCTTTATTTACTATAGCCAATAAACCAAAACCAACCGATTGTTTCGCGCCATTAGAGCAGATGATCTGTGACGGATCGTAATCCAAACCATTATCTCTTTTCAGCTTTGCAACGATGGCTTCACGTAATTCCGGGGTTCCGGTATTCATTGTATATCCGTGAAATCCATCATTAATTGCTTTTATAGCTGCATCGCAAATATGTCGCGGAGTTTTGAAATCAGGTTCTCCGGCGCTGAGGGAAACTACAGACTTACCTTGTCTTTTTAGCTCTTTAGCTTTTCCGGTGATCTTTAAAGTTTCTGATGGCTGAAGGTTTTGTGCCCTGTTGGATATCATGCGTGGGATGAGTTGGAGTATAGTTTTTTTGTGCAGGCGGAAAATCCCAAATAGTTAGGTAAAAGGGAAACGCTATTTCAAGAACAAAAAAACAAAGTTCAAATACCAAATAACAACAAGATGAACCTGAGAGGGTTTAAAAAAGCAGATCCTTCAGGTTCTGCTAATCTAGCCCAAAACTATTTATTTAGTTTTTCTAGTAGAGCTTTTGCAACTCGTTCGGGCACAAAGGACGAAAGATCTCCATTCCAGTGAGCGACTTCTTTTACCAGCGATGCTGAGATGAAAGTAAAATGTTCATCGGGCATTAGAAATACGGTGTCCACTTCCGGGGCTAATCTTTTATTGGTAAGTGCCATCCGGAATTCATATTCGAAATCAGAAATTTGACGGACGCCTCGGATAAGTGTATTTGCTTTTACTTTCTTGGCATGATTTACAAGCAATCCTGTAAACTGATCTACCTCAACATTCTTTGCCCATTCTTTTCCCTTCAGGCACTCTTTGATGAGTTCCACTCTTTCATCGCCGGAAAAAACCGCATTCTTTCTGTGATTTACAGCTACAGTCACTAAAACCTTATCGAAAAGATTGGTGGCACGTTCTAAAATATCGAGATGCCCAAATGTGATGGGATCGAATGAACCGGGATATAAGGCAATGTGTTTCATAAGAAGAGTTTATTTAGAATCTACCGGATGCTTTTCAAAAATACTAACGGTTGTTCTGCCATACGCTTTACTAAAAAAGTGATGGGGATGTTCCTCGTAATTATGGTACTTGTCATGTTCCAGAATAAACCAACCATCTTCATTCAGCCATTCGTTATCAATTATCTCGGCAATCATTTCATCCATCCATTCATACCAGTATGGTGGGTCACAGAAAATAAAATCATAGCTCATAGTTCTTTTTTCTAAAAACTGTTGAACATCCGAAACCACGGTTCTGATATTTTTTTCGATCTCGAAATCAGCAGCTACTTTTTCGATCAGCTTGATATTCTCCGGTTTAATATCGACGAAAGTAACTTGCTTAGCACCGCGGGAAATTGCTTCGAATCCCAAATTTCCTGATCCACCGAAGAGATCCAGAATTACAGAGTTTTCCAAATATTTGTAAGCAACGATCTTATTAAAGATACTCTCCTTAGTTCGGTCTGTGGTAGGGCGTACATCCAATCCTTTTGGAATTGAAAAGCGGCGTCCTTTAAGTTTTCCGGTAATTATTCGCATGAAGTAATTTTTGAGTAAATATAAGGAAACAACTGTAACACTATAACAAGCTAACACAATAATGTGCTAAAATGTTAGGGTGTTATAATTTGGGTGTAGTAAGCTTAAAAATCCAGACTTAACAGAATTGCCGGAAAAGCTGCCGCCAGATCAAATCCGTAGGTTTCTTCTTCTGCTTCAACGCCAATGGTTTGTAATGAATTTAAATGTGTGATTTCTGAAGATGGATCCCAAAATCCTTGAAGTGCTTGTTCCGTTTCATGAGTATGGTGTCCAAAAAGGAAAATATTTTCGTATAATCCATTCATCCATGAAGAATTAGAAGCTTGTTGTAACCAATGGTAAGGCGCGTCTGTAATTTGATCAAACTGAAAGTAGGTAGCTGCTCGAAACTTGCCCAGCAAAAAAGAAGTAATTGTAAGTACATTTTTGTGGCAACCAATCATCATAAAAGAACCACCTGGTTTTTGAAACGAAGACCATTTCTGAGCGATCTCAAAGTCACTGGTAAATTCAGTGACAGCTATTTTTTCTGTAAGGTCATTAAACCCTTGCATAACGGTTCTTCTACGTAAACAAAGAAATTTAAAAGCTGATTTGCTTAGTGTATGCCACGTTGGTTCGACTTCTTTACGATCAATTCCTTTCATTAAAATAGAGAGGTGATCTTCACGTTCGTCGGCATTATCATAAACAACTTTTGGGAGAGCTGTCCAGCATTCTTCTCCCGGATGTGTTAATGCCCGTACAGATTGGATGCTATGTTCCTCAAAGATTCGGTCAAATGTTTTTTGTAAAAGAGGGAAATGCTTTTCGTTCTGGGTAGTTATTGCTTGATTTACATTAAAGTTAAAATCAAACGACCCAATACGAAAAAGGTGCTTGCTGTTCTGCGGATCGTTGAGTGCATAAAAAAGACGATCTGCAAAAAAACAAACACCCAAGTTTGAGGTGGATTCGCTCATTAATTCCAGCTAGGAGCGTTTCTCATTGTGGTTCTTGATAAACTACCTATTTCATCATTGTAATCTTCACTCGGATCTTGAAGTAAATACAATGGAGGTCGAATGGTATCATTTACAGAATAGATGAAACGCTGTTGGTCTCTGGGCGAATAAATCAGCTGTCCTGCAGGAAATGGCTCCCCTTGATATGATAAAAGACTATCAGAAAGAGAGATCATAGCAGAATCACTTTCAACAAATTGAACTACAGAATCTAAACCGCCTTCAGCCGGGGGATACTTACCATATCGAACATCATACTGAATAAGCACATCCTTTATCGTACTCATATGATAGCGGACACGCTCAGTCATAGCTTGACGCTCAAGTACCTCTTGGTATGGAGTAACTATAGAATCGTACAGTAACCAAGAAAGAGCTAGAATTACGATCCCTAAAACGATGCTTAAAACTTTATTGCGTGTATCAATATTCATTTGAAATAAAAGTCAGTTAATTGTAAAGAATTTTGGAACTTTGAGTGGGTAAAAATACATTCGCACCCATATATATGCAACCGTTGGAAGCGATGTAAAAATAAATCTGTAATTAAGTTAAGCCTGACGTACCCTAAGGGTGATTTTATTACATAAATAAACAAAATTGGTTTGAATAAAAGAGTACTTCAATTAGCCATACCCAATATTATCAGTAATATTTCAGTACCATTACTTGGAGCAGTTGATACGGCAGTTATCGGGCATTTAGAGCATGTATACTATTTAGGAGCTATAGCTGTAGGGAGTATTATTTTTGATTTTATTTTTTGGGGATTCGGATTTCTGAGAATGGGCACTACGGGTTTGGTTGCACAAGCGTACGGAGCTAATAACATTCACAGGACCAAAGTAATTCTGATAAGAGTACTTTTGGTAGCATTGGCAGGATCGGTTGCTATACTGCTGTTGCAGTATCCATTAATTGAATTTTCTTTATGGGTTATAGATGCCAGTCCTGAAGTTGAACAGTACACTCGTATTTACTATAAGATCAGAGTGTTTTCGGCACCTGCTACTTTAAGTCTTTTTGCTATAAACGGTTGGTTTCTGGGCATGCAAAATGCACGATATCCAATGGTTGTAACCATATTTCTCAACATTCTGAATATAATATTAAACCTGACCTTTGTATTCTATTTTGGAATGAATGTTGATGGCGTTGCGTGGGGAAGCCTGCTTTCCAGTTATTTGGCAGTTGTTCTGGCGGTAATCCTATACCTGAGTACATATAATAAAGTAAAACTTAGCGTATCCTGGAACGATCTTATTGAACTAGAGGAATTGAAAAAGTTCTTCAGCGTAAATAGGGATATTTTCATCAGAACCTTATGTCTGATTTTTTCATACGGCTTTTTCACCGCATCATCAGCTGAAATGGGAGATGTTTGGTTGGCTGCAAATACGATATTACTTCAGCTGTGGTATATAAGTGCTTATGCAGTTGATGGATTTGCATACGCCGCAGAAAGCTTGGTGGGTAAGTATGTGGGAGCTATGGATTTCAAAAAAATGAGGAAAGCTATCTGGACATGTATGGCATGGGGGTTGGGATTCGGTGTTGTGGGGACATTATTTTATGCCGTATTTGATCGCGAGTTGTTATCCATTTTCACTGATAAACCTTTGGTCATTGAAACAGCTATGATAGTAGCCATTTGGTTAATTATAGCTCCATTGATCAATAGCATATGTTTTATTTGGGATGGAGTATACATCGGAGCAACTTCAACGGCTGCAATGAGGAATTCAATGTTGATTGCTACAATTATATTCTTTGTTCCAGTATATTATTTAGTAAAACCATTTGCAGGTAATCATGCATTATGGATCGCGATGACTTCTTTTATGGTTATAAGAGGGGTTACGTTGACATTATTTGCAAAAAAAGAGCTGTTCTTAAAATTTCAACATAAACAATGAGCTCATGAAACAGATACTATTACTTAGGCATGCAAAATCAAGTTGGGATCACCCGGGTTTAGATGATTTTGACAGACCGTTAGCCAAAAGAGGGTTAAAAGACGCCCCAAGAATGGGGAAGTTTCTGAGAAAGATAGGAAGAACGCCTGATTTGGTTATTTCATCAACAGCACAGAGGGCAAGAGAAACTTCTCAGCTTGCTGTAGAAGGAATGAAAGAAGATGAAAGTATTATTACTTGGAATAGTGACTTGTATTATGGAAGTGTGAGAGACTATTTGAAAGCTATACAATCAGCTGATGGTGATGTAGAACGAGTAATGATTGTCGGACACAATCCGAAAATGGAAGATACGGCCGGAGCGTTGATTGGGCCTGATCGGTCTTCAGGTATTCGCATGCCCACTGCTGCCTTAGTATGCGTTAATTCATATGCAGCTAGCTGGGATCAAGTACAATGGGGAGGTTGTGAGCTTGAATGGATGATGATCCCCAAGGTGCTGAAAGAAATCTGATATTGGCACGAACTTGCTAAACATTTATACGCACTTTGTTTATATTCAAAAACGAAAACCAATCTACAATTCAAGAATTATTAAAGAATGAATTTTCAGCAAAACTATTTTTTTCTATGTAAAACCCCACTAAGCGCTGAAGGTGCTGATGATGTTGAGATCATAACCAGAGCTGAAGACAGCGCGGATTTCTCTAGGGTTTTTAAAGAGTATGAAGAGAAAAGGTCACACGCTTTTAATAAAGATAATATTTATAGTGTTGTTCGCGCAGATGATATCTATGACCTTATCAGAATGCCGAATGAAAAAGATGCAAAAGAAGAAGCATATGAGCGCGCTACTCCTGAAATTATAACAAATTTGCAACATCGTGCAATGCAGGGTAAAGACGCTAATGCTAAAGCTATTTTAAAAGAAGTGTACGATTTAGATTGAGGCTTTTCTGAATTAATTTGGAACAATTTCTTGCAAAAGGCAGTTATAATAGTAAACAGAAAGGATAATAAAAGTTTATTATTATGAATAACTTAACTATCGAAGGAAACTGGAACCAAGTAAAGGGAAAGCTAAAGCAAAAATATTCTAACCTTACAGATGATGATCTAACATTTCAGGAAGGGAAAGAAGATGAGATGTATGGAAGACTTCAAGAAAAGCTTGGAAAAACCAAAGATGAAATTAAAGAAATGATTGCTTCATTATAAAGAAGTTTTGATCTCATACTCTAAAGGAAGCCAAAATCGGCTTCCTTTTTTTATGCCCTTTTGTTGCAGTTCGGAATCATCAGGGATATTTTAGTGTATTACATTGAATAAAGGAATTAACTACAGAAAAGAATATGGAAAACTTTGAAATTGACTCAGAAATGTTGCTGGATTTTGTGCTTACTTATGCGCCAAATGTATTAAAAGCAATTGCCGTACTAGTTATAGGATTGTGGGCAGTAAAATTAATTAGTAGTGGAATAAAAAGAGTATTCAATAAAAGTAATGTCGATCCTTCGTTACAAGGATTCTTGAGAGGTTTAATCTCGATGGTACTTAAGGTGATGGTATATATTACTGCACTTGGAATGTTGGGAATAGAAATGACCTCTTTTATTGCCATACTTGGTGCTGCAGGTTTAGCGGTTGGTTTAGCTCTTCAGGGAAGTTTATCCAATTTTGCCGGAGGAGTTTTGATTTTGTTTTTTAAACCATTCAAAGTTGGAGATTTTATAGAACGAGGCTCAGAATCAGGTACGGTTGAAAAAATTGATATTTTGCATACTATACTTAATACTCCTCAAAATCAGACTGTTGTGGTTCCAAACGGTCAACTGGCAAACTCCCCTGTTATCAATTATTCCAATAAAGAGACAAGACAGGCGCGTTTTTCTGTTGGTATCAGTTATGGCTCAGATATTAAAAAAGCAAGAGAAGCTATTCTCAGGGTCTTGAATTCAGATGAGAGATTGCTGAAAGAACCCGCTCCTGTTGTATTACTCACAGAACTTGCCGATAGCTCACTGAATCTTTCTGCGAGAGCGTGGACAAAGAACTCTGATTATTGGCCGTTTTTTTGGGAAAATCTAGAAAAAATCAAAGAAGAATTAGATAAAGAAGGCATTGAAATACCGTTCCCTCAAAGAGACGTGCATTTATATAAAGTTGATTAATTAATTTTTGAATCCTAAATCTAAAGCCGGTTTTTAAATCGGCTTTTTTTATGTAAAGAAAACTGATTATAAAAAAAAGTTAATAAATACTATCTTACTCAACTTATATATAAAGAAGGCATGTGCCGAATCAATGAACCAAGTGGAAAGGAAGGTTGCTATTATGAACCTGGAGCAAGATAAAAATACAGAAAACGAAAAGACTGAATCTTTAAATGATCAGGAAGTAACCAATGAAGAGGCTGCTGAAACAAAAACTCAAGAAACTCCTGATTTAGATAAGGAGAATAAAGTTGAAGAAGCAGTTTCAGCAGAAGAAGAGTCTAATGCTGAAGCTTCATCCTCAGAAGTTGAAAGTGTAGAGGAACAAAATAGTACAGAAGAAGAGTCTAATGAGTCTACATCTGAGAGCGAAAATGTTTCGGATTCTGAGGTAAAAGAAGGTGAAGAAGCAAGCGATTCTTCAGAGTCAACGGAAGAAGTAAGTCCAAATCAGTATTACGAGAAGATCTTAAATAAGATCAAAGAAGTATTGGAGACAAAAGATTGGGGGCTTATATCTAATGAATTTTCTAATCTTTCATTACATATTGGTGAAGGACCTGAGCCTGATGAAGAATCAAAAAAACTCTTAAGTGAATTTGAAGAGCTTAGGGCAGATTTTGAAGAGCGAAAAAAAGCTCATTATGAGGAGTTGAACAGAAAGAGAGAAGAAAATCTTAAGAAAAAGAAAGAGCTTCTAAAGCAGTTTGCTGATATCATTAACGAAGAAAAGTGGACAGCAACCAAAGAAGTTTCTCAAATAAAAAATAATTGGGATAGAATTACTCAAATACCAAGAGATGAGATCGATGCACTGAATGAACGTTTTGAGTCATTCATGAAAGAATTCGATAGCCACAAAGTAGACCGTTTGGTAAAAAAGCTTGAGAAAGAAGAAGACAATCTTACTCTAAAGTTGTTGCTGCTTGATAAGATGGATGCATTAAATGTAAGAAGCGATGATCCTAAAGCAGATTTTAAGACATTAATCAAAGAGTACGACGATTTACATAACCAATGGAAAAAGATAGGAAGGGTTCCAAACGAAAAGAATCAAATGGTTTGGGATCGTTTCAATACTGCTGAAGATGCTTTCAACTCACTAAGATTTAAGAATGATAAAGAGTACAGAGAGAAAGTTGAAAAATCTCTGAAAAAGAAGAAGAAACTAATTGCAGAAGCCGAAGCATTAGTGGATAATGAAAACATTGCTCAAGCAGCTCGTAAGGTTAATAAACTTCATAACGCCTGGAAAAAAACAGGAAATCTTCCGCAAAAGGATGAAAATGAATTGTGGGACAGATTTAAAGCTGCAACAGATGCATTCAATGAGAAAAAGTCAGAGAACATCGATGTTCTTCGTGAACAGGAAGAAAAGAATTATGCCAAAAAGCTTGAATTAATAGAGCAGGCTCAGGCAACTCAGGATACTGAAGATTTTGATAAAGGCCATCAAGCTATGCAAAAGTTGATGGATGAATGGAAAAAAATAGGACCTGTTCAGAGAAAGAAATCAACTAAGATTTGGAAGAAGTTTAAAGCAGCAATGGATGTATTCTATGAGCGACGCAGGGATCATTTTAAAGACCGTCGTGGCGAAGAGAAAGAAAATCTCGAAAAGAAAAAGAATATTTTAGATAAGCTTAAAGAACTAAAAACTCATGAAGATCCTGTAAAAGCAGTTGAGGAAGCCAAAAAACTACAGGAAGAGTTCAAGAATGCAGGATATGTTCCAATAAAGTCGAAAAATAAAATTTGGAAGCAATATCGCGAAGCCTGTGATGTGATCTATGAAAGATTTAGAGCCAGTGGTTCTGATCTGGGAATGGAGAGGGAGTTGGCTTCTGAAGGAGTGGAGCCAGCCGACAGAAAAAAGGTTATCAAGCTTAGGAAAGAAAAGAGCGATATTAAGAAAGATGTTTCGAAGCTGGAATCTGAAAGTATTCAGTATGAAGAAGCTAAAACATATTTTAAGCCAACCAATAAAGGCAACAAGCTTAGAGATGAGTTGCAAGAAAAAATAGATAAAGTTGGTGAAAAGCTTGAGACAAAAAAGAAGAGAATGTCTGAAATCAATCGTGCTCTAAAAGAGTTGATGAGTTCTGATGAAGAGGAATAATCATTAATTAATATTATTTGAATGTGATAGTGGTTTTTACCTATTATTACATTTAAGATTGTGACGATATTTGGAAAACAACATCAAAATAAAACTATGGGGAGTTCGAGGTTCAACGCCATGTGCTAACCCTGAGAATATGAGATATGGTGGTAACACCTCTTGTATTCAGATAACTATTCCAGGAATGGATGAGTTTTTAATTGCTGATTGTGGTACCGGATTTAGAAACCTCGGAAACGAGCTCGATTCAAATGGAAAAAGTCTAACCGGGAAGGTTTTTATTACACATCCTCATTGGGACCACCTTCAGGGATTTCCTTTTTTTAAGCCTTTTTATGATTCTAAAAATCGATTTAAAGTTTATATGCCTCCTCAGGATGGGATAGGTTGTAAAGAGATTTTGCAAGGGCATTTGTCTAATACTTTTTTCCCTGTTTCCATTGATATGCTTGAGTCAGAGCTGGATTGTATTACTTTCGAAATTGGAAAACTTAGCTTTAAGAATTACTCAGTTGAATATATATGGGCTAATCATACAGTGCCTACTGCTATCTATAAATTCAATATAGAAGGTAGGGTAATTGTTTTTGCTCCAGACAACGAGTTACCAATTGAAATTGATTCGGATAACAAAGCATTTGTAGAGACCTTTCAAAATTTTGTTAAAGGAGCGGATGTGTTAATTCATGACGCTCAATTTACAAAAGAACAACATGAAGAAAGATTAGGGTGGGGACATTCGAATTGGGAAACTGTTATCGAACTGACAAAAGATCTTGGAATAAAAAGGTTGTGTTTATCTCACCATGACCCTGATCATAGTGATGATGCTTTAGACAGGATAAACTCGAAAATAGCCAGCATCAAGGGAAGTTCATATGTGGAAGCTACAGTGATACAAGAAGGGCAGGAAATTTACCTGCCCAACTAATATCTATACTTTGTTCACTTAGAAGTAATATCTGATACCAATTCCACCATCTGCATCTCCATCTGTGTCTGGGATCAAGTTAATCACAGGAGCAACTTCGAGATAAAATTCTAATGGGGCTTCTGGAGCTAAATATGATAGACCTAATGGTATTCGTGCTCCAAAGAAAGTATCGTTAGAGAAGATGGCTCTAGCACCTAAGCCATAAAAGAATGAAAGATTACCTTTATCAACTTCTAATGGTTTATGCCATTGATAGTCAGCGTGGATGTAAATATCATCTGTACCTGAAAGAGACCACGCTAAGCCTACATCAAATGCATTTCGTTCATTGGTCCATGATTTGAGCGTAATTCCAGTTGGTTCACCTATCATAACACCTAGGCCTGTTTTGCCACCGTTAGTGCTCTGTGCATTGGTGTTCATTGTAAGTAGCCCGAAAAAAGCTACTGCAAAAGATAAAAGAAACGATTTTCTAATAGTTTTCATTTTTTGGTTAGTTAGTTTGTATTCAAAGAGTTAAAGGATATAAATCGTATTTTAGTTCCAATTATTAACAAGATGATTTCCAATAGTGAGTAAAAATAAAATTATAGTATTTGTAAAAAATGCAATTTCAGGTAAAGTAAAAACACGATTGGCAAAAACCATTGGAAAGGATGAGGCACTAAGAGTGTATCTTAGATTGCTGGCTATTACTAAAGAAGAGGTTTCAAAAGTAAGAGCTGAAAAGGAAGTATGGTATGCCTGGGAAGTGAGTGAAAATGATATTTGGGACGAAAATTATTTTAAGAAAAAAGTTCAGATCGAAGGCGATTTAGGAGAGAAAATGAAAGATGCGTTTAAAAAATCGTTTGATTCAGGAGGTGAGAAAATAGTATTGATTGGGAGTGATTGTCCTACTCTCACGAATGAAGTGCTGGAGCAGGCTTTCAATGAGCTAAATACCTCTGATGTAGTCTTTGGTCCATCAGAAGATGGAGGGTATTATTTAATAGGTATGAGTTCATATAACCCGGAAGTATTAGAAGGGATTGACTGGAGTACAGAAAAAGTAATGGAGCAAACGGAAGCTAAAGCCAAGCTTAATGGAATAAAATTAACAAAACTAAAGTATTTAAATGATATTGATACTGAACAAGATTGGAAGGAATATTTAGCGAATGTAAATTGATATGTTAAGTATTATAGTACCGGTTTTTAATGAGGAAGAATTTATAGAAGATTGTATCAATTCTTTAGAAAGAGCAATTAAAGGAAGGAACGCTGAGCTGATTTTTATTGATGGGGGAAGTACAGATAAAACCACTCAGATCTGTAGAGAATTAGGTAAGCAGGTTTACGATTCGCCCTTAAAAGGCAGAGCTTCTCAAATGAATTTTGGTGCAGAAAAATCTTCGGGAGACGTATTGTATTTTTTGCATGCAGATTCAGAGCCGCCTATTTCTCTTGTGGAAGATATACAAAAAAGCATCGATCAAGGATACATAGCCGGGTGTTATCGTTTAGCTTTTAATCCTGAGCACTCTTTACTTAAGCTGTATGCATGGTTTACTAGGTTTGATGTTGACCTTTTCCGATTTGGAGATCAAAGTCTTTTTGTGAAAAAAGAGGTTTTCGAAAACGTAAAAGGCTTCGATGAGGATCTTAAAGTGATGGAAGATCAAAAAATAATATCAGATGTAAAGAAGTATGGAAAGTTTAAAATTATGGATGATTGTGTAGTCACTTCTTCAAGAAAGTACCTGAAAGTTGGAGTAGTGAAGTTGCAATTAATTTTTACGATAATCGTAATTTCATACTATTTGGGTGTGAGTCAAAAGGTTATGTCTCACTTTTACTCTAAACAACTTTAGGCACATGTTACTAAACTGTAAAACATTGAATTCTAACTTCGATTAAGTTAGAATTTTCTTATCATTGTGCTCATTATAATCGTTAGCAATTTATCGTTATTTGAAGAAGTTAATCCTACTCCTGATTTTATTAGTAGTTCCGTTTAGTGCGCAAGCACAAGTTCCATTTGAAAGAGCAGAAACAGATGCCGGAATTATAGGTTTATCCATTACTAACTTTGGAACTTTAGGGAAGCCTGATGTTCGGAATAACCCCGAAAGCGGCTCAAGTATGCGCTTTCCAAAATCTACAGGAACCGAGCACTTGTTTGAGGCTGGTATATGGATCGGAGCTGATGTGGGAGGTCAGATCAGATTATCTTCATCTTCAGTCACTAATCCATCAGGTTATGCCAGAGGGGCAAGGGGTTTCGAATTTACATCAGAGACAATAATAACCCGAAGAAGTACTGATCCAAATAATGAATTCTTTTCTGTGTCAGCAATAAGTGAAAAAGATATTTTAACAGCTTTTACTGATCGAAGAAGAAGTGTTAACGGGACTGAAATACAAGGTCATGACAACCCGCTTTATACAGATGTTAAATTAGAAAGCTACAATTGGGGCTTCCCATTTACTGAAAATTTTACAATTCTGAAATACGATATCACCAACAACAGTGATTTACATGCACTTCCGGAAACTTGGGATAGTGTGTATGTTGGGATGTATGCCGATTTGGTAGTTCGAAATGTAAATAGTGCTACTGAAACCGGAGGGGCATTTTTTAATAAGAATGGTGTAGGTTTTATGGATTCACTGAATACCATGTATGCTTTTGATGCAGGTTCACCAGATGATCCAAGTATAAATACCTACGGTGCCGTTTCAATTATTGGTGCAGAATATAGAAACTCTTTCTTCCACCCTGATAATCCGGATACACTGGATGGAAAGTTTACCGAAACAGGTTTTAATGTGCCTGATCTGGGTCCAAGTTATTGGTTGTTTAGTGCCGGAGCTGGGGCTTTTACTGCACCTGCCAATGATAATGATCGTTATGATAGAATGGCTCAACAATTTCCTTATAAAGATAACGAGCAAAATCTTAGAGAAGACGGTCAAAGCGGTAATGGGAATTATATTTCATTTATTTCGATGGGACCTTTTCCTCAAGTAGAACCGGGAGAAACAATAACTGTTTACTTTGTATTTAGTGCTGCTTTGAAGCCTGATCAATTTCAAGGGCAGCCCGGTAAGTCTGTTGATAATGAAGATTCCAGAGTAAATATGGTGAGTACAATAAACTCAGCCAACAGTGTTTTCAGAGGAGAAGATAAAAACAAAAATGGTGTACTTGACCCTGGTGAAGATACAGATGGAAACGGGGAATTAACACGGTACTTATTTCCAACTCCGCCTGATAATCCCAAAACAAAAATTGTTTTAGAAGCTGGAAAAGTTTCTATTTATTGGGATAAAACAGCGGAAGAATCTGTAGACAGAGTATCCGGAGAGATGGATTTTGAAGGCTATCGTGTGTACAGCTCGGATCTTGGGCAGGATATAAATCCAAATTCCAGATTGATTAGAGAGTTTGACAAGCCAAATAATAATATTGGCTTTGATGTTGGATTCAATGAAGTGGAGCTTAACGAACCGGTTACATTTGAAGGCGATACAGTGGAATATTATTACAAATATGACTTATCAAATTTATTGAGTGGTTGGCAATATCAGGTTTCTGTAACAGCTTTTGACAGAGGAGATGCTGAGTTTGGAGTTGAAAGCCTGGAAACCAGTACCAATGCTAACGCAGTTCGTGTTTTCCCTGGCACACCGACCAATACTAACTTTGGTGATGATGGATTTGAAGTAGGTGTTTATCCTAATCCATATAAAGTAAACGCCGCTTGGGATGGGCCGAATGAGGGCGATCGAAAACTATATTTTTATAACCTGCCTTCAAAGGCCGAAATCAGAATTTATACTATTGCAGGAGATATTATAGCTGAGCTTGAGCATGACTCTGAAACCTATTCCGGGGATATTTCTTGGTTTGATGATTTTAGTGACGACCCCAGAGTGCTTCCCGGTGGTGAGCATGCCTGGGACTTACAAAGCGAAGCTAATCAGATCTTAACGACGGGTTTATATCTATTTACCGTTAAAGATTTAACTACTGGAAAAATAGAAAAAGGAAAACTTACAATTATTAAATAAAACTCATACCTATGAAAAAACTGATACAATTTTTTGCAGTTGCTATGTTAGTAGTTTTGCCAATTTTTGCGCAAGCTCAGGACACAGTATCTGTAAAAGAATTAAACACGTACGCAGATCTTTCAGAGTATTCTCAGAATGCTTTGCAAGCGCATCCGTTAAATGGTGTAACTGTAACATATACCGGAGTAATAGTTTCTAATCCGAAAACTTCTGGTAATGCAACTCCTAATGATACCAACAGTGATGGAGAAATCGATGACATTGGTAGAATCCATGTTTTTATAACTGATACTGCTGCGGTTACACAAGGTAGGGCAGGGATGTCTATACAAATTGTAGAAAGCGACTATGAAATATTGGAAGGATTTCAGAGAGGTGACGTTGTTACTTTTGTGGGACGTATGACATTTTTCAACTCTACGGTTCAAATGACCGCAGACGAAGCTTCGCTTCAAGGAACTACATCTATCAACTTTCCACAATATGCAGAGTTGTTAAATCCTTGGGAAGTTTCTGTAGATGAGCTTGTTACTGCAAATGCTGATGGTACTTTCCAGATGGATATTAATAGCTATCAAAAGTATAACAACTCTTATGCGAAAATTACCGGCGCAACTGTAAGTAATATTTCTGTTGGTAGCAGAGTTGATTGGGCATTAAATCAGAATGGTTCAAGAATCTATATGTACGATATCTCACTTCGATTCAGAAATGATAGAGGGTTAGGGTACTTGCCTGGTTGGAACTACAGAAGATTAACTGGCTTGGAAGATGGTTCTGATGGTGAATTTGAACCGCCTGTAGCTGGAGCTATAGTAAATGTGAGTGGTTTCTTAAACTTACAAGGCGATGATCCTGATGGTACTGTTGCAGCAGATCAGATTTCTTGGAGCATGAGTCCATTCGAAGATGGTGTGCTTTGGACTACTGATGACAATACTGGAGATCCACTGAGATGTGTTGATGGTGAGCTTTGTAATGGAGAAACTCTAAATTGGCCAAGTGATGTTGAGATTGTTGGTTTACCACCAAGCTTCAGCAATGTTACTTTATCTGATTCAACAGTAACTTCATCAGATGCTGTAACTGTAACTGTTGATATTGTTGCTGATGGTTCCGCAACTATTTCTGCAGCTTCTTTGATTTATTCAGCAGGATCTGTTTCAGATACTTTGACAATGTCGAATACATCTGGTAGCACATATTCTGCTACTCTGCCTACTTTTGACAACTTTACACCGGTTTCTTTTTATGTAGAGGCTACAGATAGTGAAGGTTTAACTGGTAGAGATCCTATTTCAGGAAACTATAGTTTCTTTGTTCAGGATGAAGCTATTAACTCGATTGCTATTATTCAAGCTACTGCAGATGGTAAAGCGGGAGCAAGTCCATTAGCTGGTGCGGGTCAGGTTCCTGTAAATATTTCAGGTATTATTGTTTCAGACAACTCAGATGGTGTAATCGTTCTTCAGGAAGCAGCAGCTGCTTGGAGCGGAGTTTTCTTAGAAAAAACATCAGCTACTGAAGCGCTTGTTAGGGGAGATTCTATCACAGTAACTTCTTTAGAAGTTGCAGAAGCATCTGTAGCAAGTAACTCGCTTACTTTAACTCAAATCGTAAACCTTGAGTTTACTGTTAATTCATCAGGAAACGACACGGAGCAAGTAATTCCGGTAATTTCAACTGATACTGTTCAAGCATTGCAAAACGGTGGTGAGCTTGAGAACTATGAAGGTATGGTTGTTAAGTTTGAAGATGTTGAACTTGTTGATCGTGGAGCATTCGGTGAGTATGAACTTCAGAATGTAACAGCAGATTCATCAGACGGTGTTCGCTTCAATGAAGACATTCGCTCAGATTCTCAAATTGGTGTGCCAAATGTAAACTATGATTACAACCACACTGTTAGAGAAGGCAAAACATTTGATGCATATGCAATTGTTGCAGCATCTTTTGGAGCTCCAAAATTTCACCCAAGAAATGCTAGTGATATAATTGCAGCTGACGGTAATGCCTTTACTCCGGTTCTTGATTTTTCATTAACAGGTCCTGCTGATAGCGCAAGCATTGTTGCTGATCAAGATTTCACTTTTACCTGGAATGGTAGTGTTGATTTTGATGGAGACGATGTTACTTACGAATGGAGACTTCTAAGTGAAGATACTACACAAGTTCTTGTAAGCTCTATGTCTGATAGTGAAGGAACTGCAACTTCTTTGCTGGCAAGTACAGTAGATGTTAATGAATTCCTTGCAGAGCAAGGTGTTGACGTTGGTCAGTCAGGTTCATTCGTGTGGCATGTAAGAGCTACTGACGGTTCTGATACTTTAGGTGTTCGTGGTTCTTATGGCAACTTCGGAGATGATTGGGAGCCAATCTACAGACACATTACTATTGAAAGAGCAGTGATCACTTCGAATGATTTCGAAGCGGGAACTCCGGATAAATTTGCCTTAGAGCAAAATTACCCGAACCCATTCAACCCAACAACAAATATTAAGTTTGCATTGCCTAAAACGGCTGATGTAACACTTACTATATATAACATGCTGGGTCAAAAAGTGAGCACATTGATCAATGAAAAAATGAACTCAGGATTCCATATCGTACCATTTGATGCAAGTAATCTATCAAGTGGAATGTATATTTACCGAATCCAAGCCGGTTCATTCACTAGCACTAAAAAAATGCTATTGATCAAATAAACATATTGAAATGGAGCTACCTTAATTATAGGTAGCTCCTTTCTTTTTAATAATTCGTCTCTTGAAAAAATACACCCTTTTACTTCTTCTTATATTCTGGACGTTCATTTTTTGGAATGGATGCAAAGAAACAATTAGTGGAGAATTCTCAGAAAACCAACCACCTACAACAAATTTGACTGTAGAAAGGATAAATCGTGGAAACGATTTTCGTTTGTCCAGCCAAATTCAAATTTCATGGTTTGGTAGCGATCCTGATGGATTTATTTCAGGTTTTGAGTATGCTATAAATGATACATCTGAAAGCAATTTCTCGTTTACAACTAAAACGGATAGCATTTTTATTCTTCCGATCTCATCAGGGCAACAAACTGATGATGTGCTTTTCAAAGTAAGAGCAGTAGATGATAAAGGATTGGCAGATCCCAAAGGAGCGTCGCTTATTTATCCAATAGTTAATTCAACTCCACAGGTTTCAATAAACACCAATCAATCACCACCAGACACTTTGTTTTCTGTTTCAAGTTTTAGTTGGAATTTTAGCGATCCTGATGGGATGCTAAACTTGGCAAGAACAGAAATAGCTATAAACGATACGATTAATGGTTGGACTGAAATTCCTTTTACTGAAGAAGATGATGGCCAGCTATTTATTTCTCTTGAAGTGGATAATACAGTATTAGGCACCAATCAAGCACAGGTATTTCTTGGTCGAAGTTACTCTACACTTCAGGTGAATGGAGAGAATTTAACAGTCCCTATTGAAGTTGGGTCACGTAATACATTTTATGTGCGTGCTGTAGATGCTGCAGGATCAACTAGTGAGATAGACTCACTTTCATGGTATATAAAAGAGCAAACTTCGAACACATTATTCTTAAATGATTATTCAGGTCCTAGTTCTGCAAACAGGCAAAATTTCCATTTAAACTTACTCCAACAAAATGGAATATCTCCTGATATCTGGATAATAAACGACGGGGAAGTATCACAAGATAAAGTTGCGTTGTCTAATGCATTTCCAGCAGTAATAGATCCTACATTAATTAAAACTCTTTCGAAATGGGATCATATCTACTGGATATCAAACGATCTGGATAGGAATATTACATATGCTCAGGAAATTCTAGATGACTTTTTTGATAATGGCGGAACTTCCTTTGTAAATATTCCAATGAAAAACATAGAAGAAGAAGATCCTGTTTTTAACTTCTTACCGGTTGATTCAATTCAAAACGGTCAATTCTTGATTCTTGAAGACTCTCTTGTAACCCCTACAAACGCTTCAATTACAAACACATTAAGGGTGGAATCCGGTTCATTTGCGTTAAGTGGTGTATTTCCTATAAAAGGGGTAAGTGGAAGCACAAGCTTGTACCAGGCTAATTTTGTGAGAAGAACAGCGACCGGAGGTGTTCGTGCTTATAATGATTATCAATTCGTAACAATTGAGAACGCCGAAGGTAATGTTATTTATTTCAGTCTTGATCTATCAAATCTTAACGGAGATAATAACATTAAAGATATGATACAGGAAGTTGTAATAGAACGTTTAGGCTTCAAACAATAGAATTATGAAAAGATTAAAAAGCATACTGATAGCCTTATTTTTATTATTCACTGGCTCTGCTGTTTTTGCACAAACAGGGGGAATCAAAGGTGTTATCACTGATGCCGAAACAGGTGAAACCTTAATTGGTGCAACGGTACTTATTACAGGAACTAGCTTTGGTACTGCTACTGGTATTGATGGTGATTATGAAATTGATAACATTCGTCCGGGCGAATATTCTGTAAGAATCACATACATCGGATTCGAGACAGTACTTTTAACGGCTATCAAAGTCGAAGCCGGAGAATTTACAGAGCTCGATTATAAACTAAAGCCTAAAGTTTTAACTTCAGGAGAAGAAATTGTTGTAATAGGAGAACGTCCTATTTTTGATGTAGAGAAATCAACTACCTCTGCGACCATTTCAAGAAAAGATATTGAAGCTGCACCAGTGAGAAAAGTTGAAGATGCAGTTTCATTACAATCAGGAGTAATTAAAGATCCTACCGGCTTATATATAAAAGGTGGTCGAGCTTATGAAACGGGTTATGTAGTGGATGGAGTTTCTGCTCAGGATCCACTTGCAGGAACTGGTTTTGGACTGGATCTTGGAGCAAATTCATTCAGTAATATTGAAGTAATTACAGGTGGAGTTGGCGCTGAGTATGGTGATGTTACCTCAGGAGTTGTTTCTGTGAAAACAAGAAATGGCGGAGATACTTACGAGGGAAGTTTTTCTCACAAGCGTGATAATTTTGGCTCTAACGTAATGGATAATCAGGCTAATTACTTCCAGGATATATATGAATTCAGTATTGGTGGACCTGGGGTGCTCGCTGAAAAGATCTTGCCAAAATTAGGGCTGGATATTCCAGGGAAGATCTCTTTTTATGCAACAGCGCAAGTTGCCTTTGAAGACGGCTATACCAAGCTTTCGGCGAAACAAATACAGTCTTCTATTTCCGGGTCTGACTTCTGGTCTCCAAGACAAGGAAATCGTTGGAACGGCATGATGAAGCTTACTTATAATATAAAGCCTGGAATGAGGTTCCAAGCAGCTTATCAACGTTCCCTTACAATTAATCAAAATACGAGAATGCTTCAAATTACAGGAGCAGATACTCAGGTACAACCAGGGTTCCAATTTGCATTCTCAAATGGTTTTTTGGATAATGCGAATACTTACACACATGATTCTAACCTTTCCTATCTAAAGTGGACTCAAACCTTATCAACTTCATCTTTTTATGAAGTGCAAGTAAGTAGATTATTTACACAATTAAGGGCGGATGCAAATGGAAGGGATTGGAGGCCGGATATTGTTGATGGAGAATTCGATCCTGAAAGTATAGTTACTTATCCGGGAAATGAGTTTGAAGGCACCGACGATTTTACTTATATCTTAGCTGGTCCTGGGTATTTTAATAATGGTGGGGTAGCAACTTTATGGCACGATCATTTCGCTGAAGAAATAACTTTACGTTCCAGTTATACCAAGTTATTTGGAGGGCAACAAAACCAAATAGTAGTTGGGTTCGAATCAAAGTTCAATGACTATCAATGGATTGACATTACCAGACCTTGGATTGGCGCTCCTATCAGAATTGATGAAAATACGGTTTCGGAAACTTTTCGTGTTGGAGAAAATTTTGATGCTTGGAGAGTAAAACCAAAACGAGGAGCTATATTCGCAACCAATAAGATTCGATATAATGGCTTGATCGCGAATATTGGTGGTCGTTTTGAATATTGGGCTCCTGGTAAATATGTAGATGAGCGTGTAGAAGAAGCATTGAATTCTGATGTTTTCTCAACTATACCAGAGTTTGTTGCAGAACAATATCAAGAAGACAGTAAAGAGATATTGGGCCTAAGGTATAAATTTATTTTTCTGCCTAAGATAAATGTATCATTTCCGGTAAGAGAAAATCAGGTGCTGTTCTTTAACTATGGGCATTCAGCGAGAATTCCACATCCGAGTTTTGTATATGCAGGTCTTGATCCGTTCTTTCAGGATCAGTCAGATTTGCCAAATTTAGGTAATCCAAACCTGAACAGAGAAGTGGATATCTCTTATGAAATTGGCCTGCGGAATCAAATAACTTCTAACGATGCGTTAAATATCTCTGCTTTTTGGAGAGATAAATATGATTTTGTGACTTCCCAGAGCATTAGAGTTAATGATATTGATGGAAGACCGGTTACAAAAGCATTCAGGATTAACGGGGATTATGCGAGGTCTCGCGGAGTTGAGGTTTCATATTTAAAGAGATACAGAGATTTATTGAGAGGTCAACTTTCGGTAACATACAGCAGGGCTGAAGGATTGAGTTCTACAAATGATGATAATTTAAACAGCATATCAGGTAGTCAGAATGTTGGTAATAATATTGAAACTCCATTAGCTTGGGATCGTCCTTTTGATATAAAAGGGAACATTACATTTACTCATGCTAGAGAAAACGGAATTTTTGACAGCCCAGTTTTAAATAACTTCCAGTTATTCGTATCTGGAGTATGGAGAAGCGGCGCTCGGTATACACCATTTGAAAGAGTTGGTACGGAAAGAAATCCTATAACAGGAGAAGAAAACTGGAGACCGATTTATGAGCAGATTGACGACCCTGCGAAGAGATACAGTCAAGTTGGGCCTGCTTGGTTCTATATGGATTTCAATCTTCAAAAATGGTTTAATATTGGAGATACCAGAGTATCTACATTCTTAGAGATTTCAAACTTTCTGAATAACAAGAGTGCAGTAGTTATTAATCCTGTAACCGGCGAAGGTTATAAACAATACCCAAGCAGTCAGGCTGAACTTATAGCGCTAAGAGACGACAGATCGTATGACGTACCGAACAGTGTAAGAGATCCCAGATATTTGGATCCTACAGATAATGGCTTACCACGCTATGAAAACCCCGCAAACTTTTTACAGCAAAGACACATCGTCTTTGGACTTTCAATCAATTTTTGATGAGAAATTACTCTAAACTTACTTCGTTTATTTTAGCCGGAATTATTTTCTTTGCCGGCACGCAAACATTTGGCCAAACTTCTTACGGAGATGACCGATCAGGAACCGAAGGCTTTCAGTTTACTAAGATAACTGTAGATGCCAGAAGTGCTGGAATGGGAAATTCAAACATGGCGGATGCAACAGATGGCTCAAGTTTATACTGGAATCCAGCATTAGCTTCTAAAATAGGAAGTTCATTTGCAACCCTTTCACATACATCGTATCTGGTTGAGACGAATCAACAATATTTCAGTTATGTTCATAAATACAGAGATTTTGCTATCGGTGGCTCTGTTCAGTATTTCACATCAGGAGATCAAAACGTAACAACAGAAACGCAGCCTTTTGGTGATGGACGTACATTTAGAACACATCATCTATCTGCAGGGTTAACTGGTTCTCATAAAATTACTGATTTATTTAGCTATGGAATTACTTTGAGATACTATTACCTAAACTTTTTTGATGTGACTTATCAAACAGGGGCAATAGATTTTGGGTTTTCTTATGACGTTGGTGATACCGGACTTCGGTTTGGTGTAAGCGTAAATAACTTTGGATTTGATGCATCACCCGAAGGAGAGGTTTCAAATTCAACCCCTCAAGGTGAAGTAACACGAGAGCCTGAAAGTGAGCTTTCTTTACCAACTAGATTTATTTTTGGAGCAGCTTATGATGTTTATGAAACAGAGGAAAACAAGGTTGTATTAACTGCACAAATCAATAACCCAAGTGATAACTCAGAGGAGTTAAATATTGGTGGAGAATACAGCTTCATGGATCAGTTCTTTTTCAGAGCCGGGTACGAATTTGGAAATGAAGAGAGATTACTACCAAGTTTTGGAGCAGGAATAAAAATTCCTTTTTCAGGAAAAACACTTAAAGCTGATTACGGCTTCACAAACTTCGACCGTTTAGGAACTATACACAGAATTTCGTTAGGATTTAGTTTATGATTAGAATGAAGAAATTAGGATTTTTAATAGTTCTGCTTGCTGTTTTTGGAACAGGGTGTGAATCTATTTTCGGATCTAAAAATGATTCAACGAACGAAGAAATATTTGATGAAGGTAAGATCGACCCTCGATTGGAAAATGTTGATGGTTATGCTCCTGTACTTCCATTTTGGGGTGGTTTCGATGCTCCAAACGACGTTCATATCGGTTTCGATACGTTCGTTTACGTAACTGATAATCAAGGTGTACATTTACTTGACAGAGCAGATCTCTCACCTAGAAGAACTATTCAGCTACAAGGAGCGAATGCAGTTACACAAGACAGGTTGTTAAATATCTATGTGTCTGCAAGAATAGATACAACTATTGATAAAAATGGAGTTCCAACTACTTTCAATCTGCCGGCTGTTTTTAAAATTAAAAATCTGAACGGTGCAGGGGATCTGGAATTTGTTGACACACTAATTTTTCCGTTTGATGACGCTAGTTTAAGTACTTCAGCTGCACAGAATGCCAGACTTAATAAAAGCTCATCAAACAACTATGAAAATGTAGAAATAACAGGAATTACAGTTTTGGCTGATAATTCGATTTATTTGTCTAGAAGAGGACCATTAAACAGCACCAATCAAGTTGCCGCACCTGATAACACAGTTCTGGAATTTTCAAGAATTGAAGTAAATGGAGTTTCAACAGAAAAAATGACGAATGTACGTCAGATCACTACGTTGAACCCTACTAACCCTTCATTAAGAAGTGCTGTAAGATTAAGTTCAGTAGCTTCTTTCGTTACACCTCCTCAAAGAGACCGGTTAACAGATGATAGAAGCTTTTTAATCGCACAGGCTTCACAATCTCAGCAAATAGATTTCAGAGTATTGTGGATTAATGCAGTTGAGACTACTGATGGTTTAGTATTTCAGCAGAACTCTTCACTTCTGGCTCAGGATACTTCACAAGCGAATGGCTTTTTATATGAGCCCGGTAAATTTCAATTGCCAACTGATATTGCTTTTTCAGGGGATGATGATGCATTTATTTTTGTGGTTGATTCAGAAACAGACTCTTTATATCAATTTCAATCAAATGGACAGGAAGGGGTAAATCCTCCGGTAGGTGCTGATGCTAACAGCAAGAAAATTCTTGTCTCATTTGGTGGCGAAGGGGCAGGTCCAAAGCAATTCAGGAATCCAAGCGGTGTAGCCTACTATAGAGCTGTAGTATATGTGGCAGATACCGGCAATAATAGAATTGCACGCTTTAAATTAACAACAGATTTCGAATAACAAACTATTTGTAAAGACCTAACTTTCGGTCACAATGAAAAAGCTTCTAATTGTTCTATCCGTATTAGTTTTGATTGGGTGTTCTCCAAAAAATGAAGAACAACAGCTCTTACTAATTTCATTTGATGGTTTTCGCGCTGATTATTTATCAAAAACAGCCACTCCGAATTTTGATAAACTAGTTAAGAACGGGGTTACATCAGAAGGACTGATTCCAATATTTCCAACAAAGACATTCCCAAACCATTACGCGATTGCTACAGGTTTATATCCGGAGAATAATGGATTGATAGGCAATAATATGTATGATCCTGAGATGGAAGCAAGATACTCTATGGGCAACCGAGATGCGGTTGAAAATCCTGAATGGTATTTAGGGGAACCCATCTGGAACACTGTAGAAAAAGCCGGTAAAAGAGCGGGTACCATGTTTTGGATTGGCTCAGAAGCTCCTATTCAGGATATGAGACCAACACATTGGAAAAGTTATGACGGTAGTATTGCAAATGAAGCAAGAATAGATACAGTTCTGAAGTGGTTGACCAGAGAGAAAGAACCTGTTGATTTTGGAACACTTTATTTTAGTTTTGTCGATAGTCGAGGACATCGTTATGGACCAGACTCAGAAGAGGTAATAGAATCTATTAAACAGGCTGATGAATTAGTTGGTTATTTAATGGAAAAGTTGGAACAACTCGACAATGATAGGTCTGTTAATCTGATGATTGTTTCTGATCATGGTATGATCGAAGTATCTCCGTCAAAAAAAGTTATACTGGACAACTACATTGATGTTAATAAAATAGAAGTCATTTCCTATTCCCCTGCACTTATGTTTAATGTGAAAGAGGGTGCGGTCAAATCAGACATATATTCCTCTTTAAAAGCAGGGGAGCAAAACTACAGGATTTACTCAAAGGAAGATATTCCCGAACGCTTTCACCTTAAAAACAATATCAGAACGCCAGATTTCTTAATGATAGCAGAAGAAGGCTACACTATAAACTCTGATGAATATTTTAAATCAAGAGGTGAGGAATATCCAAGTGGTGGCGCGCACGGTTTTGATAATGCAAACATCAAGATGGATGCATTATTTATAGCGTACGGGCCTGCATTCAAGAATAAATGTACTATGGGACGTATTGAAAACATTCATCTTTATGAAGTTATGGCAAAGATTCTAAATGTGCATCCCGCGCCAAATGATGGAGATTTTAATACTGTTAAGGAAATGCTTAAATAATTTGGATTGCATCTAATGCCTCAGGCTTAGATATTCCCAATCACCAAATAAAAATACAAAACTAATATAATGCCCTACATTGTAACTGAACCTTGCGTTCAATGTAAATATACTAATTGTGCTGCTGTTTGTCCTGTTGACGCTTTTCGGGAAGGACCAAATTTTCTAACTATCGATCCAAATGAGTGTATCGATTGTGATGCATGTGTTTCGGAATGTCCGGTAGAAGCTATTTATCCGGATGATGAAGTGCCTGAAAAGTGGGAGCACTATATTGAACTAAATGAACGCCTTGCTGAACAGTGGGAAGACAGAGTAATCAATGAAACTCAGGATGCACTTCCGGACGCAGATGAATGGGCAACCAAAGAAGATAAATTAAGCGAGCTACAGGAAGAGTGGTAATCTATTAGTGATTGGTTAATGGTTATTTGTTTCCGTATACCGATAACCATTAACTAATAACCTTACTCAAACAACTTCTATTATCTCAATACCAGATTTTTCCACTCCCAAAATAATGGGGATCATAAATGCTACTCCTGATTCATTCAGTGATGGTGGTAAGTACATTCATGTAGCGCGCGCACTCGATAGAATTCATATTATGCGCAGAGACGGAGCTTCTATCATTGATATTGGTGGAGAGTCTACCCGTCCGGGATCTGATCCGGTTTCTGAACAGGAAGAAATAGATCGTGTTATTCCTGTTCTTGAAAAAGCTACAAAGACATTCCCTGATCTCACTTATTCTATCGATACAACTAAGTTCAAAGTAGCTGAAGAAGCGCTGAAAGTTGGAGCCGGTATAATAAATGACGTAAGCGGTTTACAGAAGTCTCCTGCTATGGCAGAACTAGCAGCTGAACATGACGCAGCCTATGTGATAATGCATTCTCAGGGAGATCCAAAAACCATGCAGGATGCTCCGAAATATGATAATGTAATAGAAGATCTACTACATTTTTTTGAAACCAAGATCGCTTATGCTCGGTCAAAAGGAGTGCAGAAAATAATTATCGATCCGGGTATTGGCTTTGGCAAAACTCAAGAGCATAATTTAAAATTACTAGCCCACCTTGATAAATTCACAAAAATTGGCGTTCCTGTGTTAATTGGAGCATCACGAAAATCGATGATCGGAAAAATTCTGGATGAGAGACCTGCTGATGATCGGCTGATCGGAACGGTTTCAGTTCATTATGATGCACTTATAAAAGGAGCAAAAATACTTCGTGTTCATGATGTTAAGGAAGCTTCCGATTCATTACGTATATTCCAAGCAATTCAATCACAACGCTAGACGGCTACTACTTTGTTTCCCATCGGATTTTTAGAATTCGGAATTAAGGATTTCATCGAAACCCTCATTATTGCAGGGGTTCTGGTATATCTGTATCGATGGATCAAAGGAACATTCGCAATTCAAGCTACTATTGGAATCATATTCGTAATTCTGATCAATTTTATAATCCGTTTATTGGGTTTTGAGACCATTAATTTCATTCTTAAAAGTATTCTTGATGTAGGTATTCTGGCTGTGTTTATCCTTTTCCAACCGGAAATCAGAAAGCTTTTGTACAGAATTGGTAATAATACCAGTTTTGATCGCTTCTTTACCAGAACGGGATCAAATGAAATGATCGATGAGGTAATTGATGCCACCAAAAAAATGGCTAAAGACAGAACCGGAGCGCTGATAGTATTTGCCCGTTCTTCTTCGCTACAAGACTTGGTAGACGCCGGGGTAAAAATTGATTCTGCTGTAAAAGCAGAGTTACTTACCACAATTTTTCAAAAAGACACTCCACTCCATGATGGTGCGGTGGTGATCAGGAGCAATAGAATTGTTGCCGCAAGTTGTTATTTGCCTATCTCACAAAATCCGAATATTGCACAGTCTTTTGGTACTCGACACCGTGCAGCGGTTGGTATTAGTGAAACCAATAATGTATTAGTATTGATCGTCTCTGAAGAAACAGGGCGTGTTTCTCTTGCCAGAAACGGGACGCTTAAAAGTGGATTAACTATTCAAAAACTCCGTGCCGAAATGGAAGAAACCTTCGGCAAAGGTGAATTTGATTCCGATATGAGTTTTGGTACTTCCCAGACAGAGATGAATTTGAAGTGATTTTTGATCACTCACTTATTTTTATTTATGGACGTAAATGTCCTAGTTGTATAGACAGCATATTTTTAGTTATAAAATTTAAGCAAGCAGACCCTTCAGGTACTGCGATTTTTTTGAAAAAGTAATAATTGAATACCAGTATGTCTTTAATCAGCTTAAAAGAATCCGATCTGTCATAAGAAGGTTAGCTATTCATTTTTAAGTCTGAGAAATTCATAATTTCTATTATCAAGCCAAATTAAAATTGTACAACTAGTCTCATCAAATCCTATCAATGATATGAGTATACTTCTCTCGGTAGCCTATTTCATTTCCGCCAAATTCTACTATATCAGTACTGAAACCAGATTGATCTCCATAAATTAAAATCTGTTTTGACTCATAATATTTGTATTCATCAGTAGTTTTGGTAAGGTTTTCTGTAAAGACGTAAGCTGTGTAATCATCGATTCCATCTCGATTGAAGTCAAATTTTACTATGTGTTTATGACCTGAAGGTTTTCTTTTTGATATAGCTCCTTCAAATTCAGGTATCCTGTTTCCTATTTCCGGATTCGAAAAATTCTCAGGCATGAGTTGGTACCCGGGCATATTATCAGATAAAAAGGCTTCAATTTCATCTGAAAGTGAAGTGTCAGGCTTATCACAACTCAGAATAAATAAAAGAAGTAAGAATAGTATTCTAATGGTCATAATCTCCGAATATAAGCTTTACTATATAAAGTATGAATAATATTAAATTAGGAATGATTCATTCCTGATTAATAATTTTTCATTCTTAAAAATCTTCTCTCAAAGTCGTACATTTAGGGAGATAAAAGTTTCCATAAAAAACTAACTCCATGTCAGATAATAGTTCCGGTAAAGAAAATTGGAAGAAAGGTGTAGAAAAGCTTTTAAAAGGTGATAAAGCAGAATCTTTGAACCGACAAAGCCCTGAGGGTTTTGAAATTCAGGCGTTGTATGATTCAGAAGATGTTTCAAAAAGAAATGTCGATCCGGGATATCCGGGAGAATTTCCTTTTACGCGCGGTCCTTATTCCAGTATGTATACACAACGTCCGTGGACGATTCGCCAATACGCCGGATTTTCAACTGCAGAAGAATCGAACAAATTTTATCGTCAGGCGCTCAAAAAAGGACAAAAGGGGCTTAGTGTGGCTTTTGACCTTGCAACGCACCGGGGCTATGATTCTGACCATCCACGGGTAGTTGGAGATGTTGGTAAAGCCGGAGTTGCCATCGATTCAGTGGAAGACATGAAGATATTATTCGATGGTATTCCTCTAGATAAAATGTCCGTTTCCATGACGATGAACGGAGCAGTGATTCCCATCATGGCAGCGTATATAGTTGCAGCTGAAGAGCAGGGAGTTTCACCTGAGCAATTAAGCGGAACGATTCAGAATGATATTCTGAAAGAATTCATGGTTCGGAACACTTATATCTATCCACCACAAGAATCTATGCGATTGGTTTCAGATATCATCGAATATACCAGTGAAAAAATGCCTCGCTTTAATTCGATCTCCATTTCCGGATATCACATGCAGGAAGCCGGAGCAGATTCAGCTCTTGAATTGGCTTTTACTCTAGCTGATGGTCTAGAATATGTTAAAACTGCAGTTGAAAGCGGTTTAGATGTAGATGCTTTTGCTCCACGATTATCGTTCTTTTTTGCGATCGGAATGAACTTCCTTATGGAAGTGAGTAAGCTGAGAGCAGCAAGAACGCTCTGGGCAGAATTGATGAAAAAGCACTTTGAGCCAAAGAATCAAAAATCATTGATGTTGAGAACACATTGTCAAACATCAGGCTGGTCATTAACTGCTCAGGACCCGTTGAATAATGTGGTAAGAACTACGATAGAAGCTATGGCGGCAGTTCTTGGTGGAACTCAATCTTTGCATACAAACAGTTACGATGAAGCAATTTCTCTGCCGACGGAAACGTCATCCAGAATTGCGAGAAATACTCAGACTATCATTCAGGAAGAAACAGATATCACACATACGGTTGACCCGCTCGGAGGGTCTTATGCCATAGAATCCATGACTCATGATCTGAAAGAAAAAGCCAAGACTATCATCAATGAAGTGATGGAAATGGGTGGAATGGCAAAAGCTATTGAAGAAGGCTATCCAAAACGAAAGATCGAGGAAGCCGCTGCCATCAAACAAGCCGGAATTGATAAGGGCGACATCACCATAGTTGGTGTGAATAAGTACGTAAACGAAAAAGAAGATCCGGTGGATATTTTAGATATCGACAACACCGGAGTTCGGGATGGGCAAGTTGATCTGATCGATGAGATCAAAGCTAAGCGCGATAAGGTAGCAACCAAAGAAGCCTTGTTGGCAATTACCGAAGCGGCTAGATCAGGCGAAGGAAATATTCTGGATCTTGCTGTTGAAGCAACGCGAAAAAGAGCCACTGTTGGAGAAATTTCTACAGCACTTGAGCAGGCCTGGGGAAGACATACCGCCACCAATCAAACCATAAAAGGAGTGTACGAAAGCGTGTATAAATCGGATAAAGGATATCAGGAAATAAAGTCAAAGATCGATGCATTTTCCGAAGAAGAAGGTCGCCGACCAAGAATTTTAGTAGTGAAAATGGGACAGGACGGACACGATCGGGGAGCTAAAGTAGTAGCAACAGCATTTGCGGATATGGGTTTTGATGTGGATGTAGGTCCGTTATTCTCAACGCCGGAAGAAGCCGCTAAGCAAGCTATCGAAAATGATGTGCATGTGATCGGTGTATCCACTCTGGCAGCCGGACACAAAACGTTGATTCCTGATCTGGTAAAAATCCTCAAAAAAGAAGAAGCCGGAGATATTATCATTGTAGCCGGTGGTGTAATTCCTGTTCAGGATTATGATTTTCTTTATGAAGCCGGTGTTTCTGCAATTTTTGGTCCTGGTACGAATATTCCGAAAGCTGCTTCAAAAGTAATTGATGAAATCAGAGCCCAAAAAGCATGACCATTGACGAACTTGCAAAAGGGGTTCAGGAAGGAAAACGGCGACATTTAGCCAAAGCCATCACTCTGGTTGAAAGCAACCGAGAGGCAGATCAGCAAACAGCTCAGGAACTGATCAGTAAAGTAAGATCGGTTAAAGAAACCGTTCGGGTTGGTATCTCCGGAGTACCCGGAGTGGGAAAAAGTACATTTATAGAAGCCCTTGGAAATCTTTTGATCGAAGAGGGCTTGAAAGTTGCGGTATTGGCGGTAGACCCTAGTAGCCCCGCAACGGGTGGAAGTATTTTGGGTGATAAAACCAGAATGGAGACGCTGTCCTCAAAAGATGAAGCCTTTATTCGTCCTTCGCCGACTTCCGGCACATTAGGAGGAGTAGCAAAACGAACTCGCGAATCTATGATGCTGTGTGAAGCTGCGGGTTATGACGTGATTCTGGTTGAAACTGTAGGAGTTGGACAAAGTGAATTTGAAGTAGCTTCCATGGTGGATTGTTTCTTAGTGTTGATGTTACCCGGAGCGGGAGATTCACTACAAGGAATCAAAAGAGGAATCATGGAGATCATTGATATTCTGGTGATCAACAAAGCGGATGGTGATCAGGAGAAGATGGCGAAAAATGCAGTTATGGAATATCAAAACGCGTTTCATTTACTCACTCCCAAATACGATGGAATTGGAGTGGAGTTTTTGACCGTCAGCTCTATCAAAAAGAAAAGAATTGATGAAGCATGGGAGAAAATCCAAGGGTTTATTTCTGCATTAAAAGAGAAAGAAATTTTTGAAGCTCAAAGAAAAGAGCAGGAACTGAATTGGTTTAAACGATTGGTTGAGGATGAGGTGCTTAGAAGATTATGGAATTCAAGAGAGAATAAAAAAAGTGTTGAAGATCTTGTAAGCAGGATCAAGTCCGGTAAAATAACCCCATCAAAAGCTGCGATGGAATTGCTCAGTAAGATTTAATAAAGCCAAAAAAGAGTAGCAGAAAAGCGCTTACAATTCGTATATTATAATTCTCACAACTCAAAAGACGACTATTTTTAATGGAAGAAACAGAACTATTGGTACCCCCACTTACCACCTTGACAGAAGATGAGCAATTATTAAAAGACGCAGCAGCTGATTTTGCTCAAGCTTCAATAAAGCCACTTGTCGAGGAAATGGACGAAAATGCAAAATTAGATCCGGGTCTGATTAAAGAGTTTTTTGAAATGGGATTAATGGGTATTGATATTCCTGAGAAGTACAATGGTGGTGGCGGAACTTTTATGATGTCTGTGGTTGCTATCGAACAAATTTCAAGAGTGGATGGTTCAGCCGGGGTGTTTATGGATGTGCAAAATACATTGGTAAACAATGCTTTTGTAAACTATGCATCAGATTTTTTAAAAGAAAAGTACTTGCCACAGTTAGCTACTGAGAAAGTTGGAGCTTATTGCTTATCAGAAGCAGGATCGGGAAGTGATGCTTTTGCACTTAAATGTAAAGCTAAAGAAGATGGAGATTCTTACATATTGAACGGTGCTAAGTTATGGATCACCAATGCAAACGAAGCAGATATATTTATTGTACTTGCAAACGCAAACCCAGAAGCAGGGTATAAAGGAATTACAGCTTTTGTAGTAGAAAGAGGTTTTGAAGGATTTTCAGTTTCTAAAAAAGAGAATAAATTAGGGATACGAGCAAGTTCAACTTGCGAGATCTTATTGGAAGATTGCCGAGTACCTAAAGAAAATATTCTTGGGGAATTCGGAAAAGGATATAAGGTTGCAATTGAAACTCTGAATGAAGGCAGGATTGGAATCGGAGCTCAGATGGTCGGAATTGCACAAGGAGCATTTGATGCCGCTTTAGGATACATACAAGAGCGGAAACAATTTGGTAAAGCCATTTCAGAATTCCAGGGTGTTCAATTTCAGTTGGCACGAATGGCTACAGATATTGAAACAGCTCGATTACTAGTATACAATGCTGCAAGAATGAAAATGGCCGGACAACCTTTTTTGAAAGAAGCGGCAATGGCAAAGTTTTATTCGTCAGAAGTTGCTGAAAGAGTAGCTTCTATGGCAGTAGATCTTTACGGTGGAAATGGCTTCGTAAAGGAGTATCCAGTGGAAAAATTCTATCGTGATGCTAAAATTGGAAAGATCTATGAAGGAACCACGAACATGCAACTTATGACTATAGCTAAGTTGCTACTTCGATGAGTGAGTGAGGAAAGGGAGCTTCGGCTCCCTTTTTTATTTCAAAAACTAATCTTCAGCGCATCTGAAACCTATATCCTCAGAGCGGACATCTCTGAGAGTCCCGGTTCTCCAATAAGTCCGGTTTGCTAACATATTTTCGTAATAGCTCCCTCCCCTGATAATTCTCACTGCGTCCTCATCAAGGCTGTGTCTTCTTTCCGGCATAGAATAGAATTGGTAGTACTCACCGATCCATTCAAATACATTACCGCTCATGTCGTAAATTCCTAAATCATTAGGTTGCTTGGTTCCTACTACACCTGATTCTCTTCGATCTTCATCTTTTGTTAATGCAACAACATAAATTGAATCTAGATTGGTAGAACCTGAAACAACTTGTTTTTTGCCTCCAGATCGTGCAGCATACTCCCACTCCACTTCCGTAGGTAATCGAAGATCGAAATAATTGCAAAAAGCTTTAGCCTCATCCCAAGTCACATAGGCTACCGCTCTATTCCCTCTTTTTTCTATATCAGATTTTGGTTTTTCGAGATCATTCTTTTCTGAAAAAAAATCAAACTGAGCATACGTAATTTCATATTTACTGATTTTAAAGTCTTCAACAAAAACTTCATGAACAGGAATGGCATCTGTATTAGTACCTTCGTAAAAATCTCCAAAATTGAAAGTTCCACCCTTAATCTTCACCATTTGTGGTTTAAACGGTTTTTTTTCACTAGGTTTGATTATTGAGCAACCGATTAAAGAAATGAATAGGGAGTAGAAAAACAGTTTTTTTCGCATAACATTTATTTGTACTACTTAGATAGTAGAAGGTAAAGTTTTTTATCCCAAAATGGAATGATGAAAACTATTCATTAGTTATTAACCTAAATGTACTCTACACTAATTTTATACAATGAATAAGATTGATCCCGAAATTTTCGAGTTGATACGTTCATGCAGCAAAGATGAATCCTCGAAATTGAAATTGGAGGAGCTTTTTGCTAAGATTTTAAAAAAATATGAGACAACATCCTCTCATCTTAAGCTATTGGAAAATGCCACTAAGCATGATTATGATTCTATCTTAATTACAGAATTAAGTTTAGAAAGCCCGGGGCCGCGAATTGTATATGTAAATGACGGATTTACTAAAATGACGGGGTATTCACGTGAGGAAGTGATTGGAAAAACACCACGTATTTTACAGGGAGAAAAGACTGACAGGCATGTTTTAGACCGCTTAAAGAAAAGATTAATTGACGGTCAGGCATTTTTTGGACATACCGTAAACTACAGAAAAGACGGATCTGAATTTATTAATCAATGGGATATTCACCCATTAACCAACTCAGAAGACGAAATAACACATTGGGTTTCATATCAAAGAGATATCACAGAGCGCCAGGAAACAAGTAAAGTACTTTTTGATGCTACAATAGATTTTGAAGAATTGGAAGAAAATTCAAAGCGTACTTTTGCAGATCTGGACGTACAGGGAAATATTATTTCAAGTAATAAATCATTTCGTGAAATACTAAAGCTGGATGTTGATGAATTAAAAGAGGTGAAAGTGTGGGATCTGGTATCAGAAAATGATAAAGAATCCGTAAAAGATATTTTCGATGATTTTGATTCATCAAAAGTAACAGAAGAAAGATATACCTGGGAGTTTTTAAGTTCCGGAGATCAAAAATTGATGCTAGAAGCGGATATACATTCTTTCGTAAGTAGCGATCAAACTATAGTTCGTGTGCATTTTGACAATGTATCATTAAGAAACAGAGTAATTGAAACACTGAAGAAAAAGACAGGGAACATAGAAGACTTACTCGATAGCCATGAAGAATTTGTGATGAAATTCAAGAAAGATGAAAATGGCGAAATCTATTGCAGCTATGTGTCGGAATCTTATAAAGCCATTACAGGACTTTCCCAGGAAGCTATCCTGGATCAAGGTATAGAATCAGTAGTTTCTAAAAAAACTATCGATCTTATAAAACAAAGTTTAGATAAAGCATTTGGCGGAAAACGATGCTCCGAAAAATGTGAATATATTGGTAAAAATGATGGCACCATATCCATGATACAGTCTTTCAAGCCTATTATTAATGAAAAACAGAACAAAGTGGATGCGGTAAAATCAGTTGCTCTTATAGAATTAGGAATTGATTAAGATTCGTCATTTTTAAGCTCTGCTTTCATTATCTTTCGTTATGGATATACAGGAAGTACAAGAAAGAATAGTTAAGGAATTTGGTCTCTTTGAAGACTGGACCGAACGATACAAATATATTATCAAGCATGGAGACAGACTCGAACCTTTGCCCGATGAAGATAGGACTGAGGACAATTTGGTAAAAGGTTGCCAAAGTCAGGTTTGGCTAAAGGCTTATCTGGAAGGAGAAAGAATAATATTTAAGGCAGATAGTGATGCCGCCATAACAAAAGGATTGGTTTCTTTGGTAGTTCGGTTGTATTCCAACCAAGAACCGGAAGATATTTTGAGTACAAATCCTGATTTCATTTCAAAAATTGGCATGCAACAACACCTGTCTCCCACTCGGGCAAATGGGCTTGCTTCGATGATAAAACAAATGAAGATCTACGCTATGGCGTATAAATCTAAGTTGCAAGCTTCTTGACCAATAGGAAATAATTGCCGTACTTAATATTATATTAGAAGTATGACAAATAACTTTTCTCTTACAGGTATTGCAGCTCCATCTTCAGCCGTCCAGAACAAAGAACTTTATGAAAATAAAGGACTTTTTGGCTTGCCTGTTCTTGATATCGTTTCCTATTCAATAGCCCTGACTTGCACTGTATTTTTTTTGATCTTTGCTTTGGATGAGTCGATGTCTGTTTCGTGGTTCTTTATTTCTGAGATTATCGCACTTTGTTTAATTCCAATTCTATCCAGGCAAGGATTTGAGGTAATAGCGAAGTTTCTCCTCATTTTATATGTAGATATTGCAATTATAATACTCAGTTCCATTTTTGACGGACAAGCAGAGATTCAGTATTTCCTTATCCCTGCAATGGGTTTGTCAATTCTTCTTTTTGATGCGAAAAAAACAAGGATTAGAAACATATCAATATTTCTTTCTGTAATTTCATATTTCATCATTGATTTTATTGCAATAGATAGAATTACACTGAGTCCAGACTCTATTGATTATGTGCGATGGGGAGTAATATCTGCGGCATTTGTAACCACGTGGATTATATTCAATACCTTTTCGGAATCTAAAGAAAGAGCAGAGCAAATTAACAGGGAGTTTTTAGAAAAAGAGAAAGAGCTGAACAAACAATTGAGCTTAAAACAAGAAGAGCTTCAGGATTATATCGAAAAGCTGGAATTGACTAGTGAAAAGCTTAAAAAAAGCTCAACTGCAAAGTCAGACTTTTTGGCAACTATGAGTCATGAGATCAGAACACCAATGAATGCTATTTTGGGGATGACTCATTTTCTAAAAGAAGATAACCCTCGTGAAGATCAGCTTGAATCAATTAATATTGTAGATTTTTCCGCAAAAACATTGCTTTCTTTGATAGATGATATACTTGATTTTTCCAAAATAGATGCCGGTAAGATGGAGTTTGAAAAAACAGACTTTGAATTAAAGGGGCTTATAAGCACTATATCAGAGACATTCAGAAGCACAGCTCAAAATAAAAAAGTTGAGTTAATTACAGAACTGGGAGAAAACTTACCAAAGTACTTAACAGGTGATCCCGTAAAATTGATTCAGATATTAAACAATCTTGTAAGTAACGCTCTAAAATTTACCGAAAAAGGGCATGTGAAAATATTTGTACAATGTGTTGCAGAAAAAAATAAAAAAGTAGATGTTGAGTTCAAGGTTTCAGATACCGGAATTGGGATTGAAGAATCCAGGTTAGGTTCGATTTTTGAAAGTTTTGTACAAGCTGACAAAAAAACGAAAAGGCTTTATGGAGGAACAGGCTTAGGTTTAAGTATTAGTAAAAGGTTGGTTGAGCTACAAAATGGCACTATTGCAGTAAAAAGTACTATCAATAAAGGTAGTGAATTCAATGTAGTACTAACTTTTGAAAAACCGGAAAACAAAGAAAATACAGACGCAGGTAGAGTGGAAATAAAAGAAGAGGAAATCTCAGGCTTAAAAGTAATTGTTGCAGAAGACAATCTGGTAAACCAGAAAGTTATGGAAAGTTTTCTGAAAAAATGGGGTGTTAATGCCACTATAGTAGGCAATGGACTGGAAGCAATTGAAGAGTTGAAAAATTCCGATTTCGATTTAATTCTTATGGATCTTGAAATGCCGGAAATGGATGGATATGAAGCGGCAACCTTTATTCGGAATATGGAAGATACTTCAAAAAAAGATGTGCCGATAATCGCATTAACAGCAGCAGCACTAAGTGATGTGAAAGAAAAAGTATATTCAGTAGGAATGAATGACTTTGTAACCAAACCTTTTAATCCGGTTGAGTTAAGAAGAAAACTCTCGGATATTGATAAAAATAAATAAAGCTAGTTATTTCTTTGAGTGAAGATTATTCTTCATTATTGAGCTGATATCTGTACGCCCCAAACTATCCATCTTATTGATCACGCTTTGTTGATCTTCAGTTGATTTATTTTGATTGAATTTAAATTTCCCTTCTATTTTCGTGATCTCTATCACTAATCCAACGATTGCTTTTAGGTCTGTATCAAATTCTTTTTTAGGGACTTCATCAAGCTTCCAATCGGAATGTTCCGGCTTTTCATGAAAATGAGTAAGTTCGGTAACCATTTCGGTTAAATCGCCTGGGTCGGTAACAATTTTAGGTTTCCCGATTACATGTACAGTAGCATAATTCCAGGTTGGAACTTCAGCTCTGTTTTTATACCATGCAGGAGAGATGTAAGTGTGTGGTCCTTGAAATACAGCTAACACTTCTTTGCTTTCATCAAAACTTTTCCAGTGTTTGTTAGCTTTTGCAAAATGAGCAATTAAGCTTCCCTGAGGACCTTTTTCTCTGTGTACTAAAAAAGGTAGATGGGTTGCTTCCGGGCGCTCTTGATGTTGGCTGAACAGAATTCCGAAATTATATTCTTCTATCAGGTGGAATAGAATTTCAGGATTTTCTTCTTTAAAGGAAGAGGGAGTATACATGCTGTTTTTTAAATAAGATACTATATAATTTAAATTCGCACATACAATTTAAGGCCAAAAAAAAGCCGATTCTTATTTACGAACCGGCTTTGTGTAAAAAATTTAGTCTAAATTATTTACGGCCACTTTTCTTTGCTTGACCAACTTTCTTCGCAGGAGCTGCATTCTTAGCTGAAGATTTAGTTTGGTTGACAGCAGGCTGTTTAAATTTATTAGCCATTGCTTTATCCATTGGAAATTTTGGTTATGTTCTCTCGCCTGTTTTGGCGAAACCGTAACCCATGATCAAACTGTTTTAATTTTGATCATTAAATAATGGTACGAAGAATTTTGATCATTTCAACTAGTTTTAAAGCCCAACGAAAAATATTTTTTTGTTTTTTTACTCCTGAAAGAATGGTTTTATAACTAGTTACTATTCATTTATTTTGTGGTAGATATCAAGTAGATTCCTTTCAATCGAACTAACTGCATCAGCATATTGAATTCTTTTTTTGAAATCACCCATCTGTTTTCTTCATATTCAGCTGAACATATATTCTTGCTGATCGGATTTGTAGTTTTCTTTGTGTGGTTTATTCGGTTTCTGAAAGTAAAACCTGAATCTATTCAGCAAAAGACACTACTTCTTCTGGCTCTGTTTCTTACAGTTTTGCAATTGGGCAAGATTCCTCTGAATCATTACACAGGTGTTTTTGATGTCACTAAAGACATCCCTCTGCACATGTGCAATTTCCTTCCAATGATCATGATCTGGGTGTATGCAACTAAAAACAGAACCGTTTGGGCTACGATCTTTTTCTGGATCATATTGGGAGTTTCACAAGCCAATTTCACTCCTTCTGTGGAGTTTTCGCTATTTCATTATGATGCCATTCGGTATTGGATGGTTCATTTGATGTTGGTTTTATTGGGACTTTATCCCGCTATCGTCTGGGGATGGGATCTGGAGCTGAAAGATGTGGGAAGATCATTTATAGCTCTGAATGTGGTAACAGGCGTGATCTATTTTTTTAACCTGATCCTGGACAGTAATTATCTGTATGTGATGGGTAAGCCACCTGGAACTACTTTCTTTAGCTTGCTTCCTGAATGGCCGGTCTATATTCTGGTGCTGGAAGCGATCATCATTGTTTGGTCGCTGATGGTTTGGGGAGTGTTTCGATTGATAAAAAAGCGAGTTAATGCAATAGAGTACAGAGCCTAAAAAAAAAGCAATTTTATTAACTCAAAAGAAAGTAATAGAGGCTCAAATAAGTGGGACTATCCCTCTGGGCTTGTTTATAGTCCCATAACTCACTGTTAAGTCTTAAAAATTTATCTATATTATAATTAATCAACAAGTAAAAAATGATACTAAAGAGACTTAAGGTGGTTAATCTGTATGGCTACCTAACTAGAGAAATAGATTTTGAAGACGATATAAATATTCTAGTAGGAATAAATGGGTCAGGTAAGACAAGTATTTTAAACCTTCTAAATTGGCTACTTACTCCTTCAATTCCTGATTTATGTTCTAACTATTTCGATTCGGCTGAGCTATCGTTTGAGTTTGAAGATATGAATTTCATAATCAAGGCTGAGCACGTTGAAAGTTCTCTAAGAATTATAGTAAATAATGAGAAAGAAACACTGCCTGAAATTCTAGTTGACGAAAGATTTTACAGTGATCCTAGAGAGATAGACAGTCAGGTTCAAATGTTAAGATATAGAGAAGGTCTATTAACTTTAAATCCAGATGAGAATGAGATAAAGACATATAACTTTATTAATGTTACTATTCCAAAACCAATTGTTATTGGGCTTGATAGAAATCTCTATACAGAAGAGGGTTCTGTTCGAACATATTCAAGAGAAAGGCAGCATTCGGGAAAGGTTGTAAACGAAAATACACCTGTTGATTATGTGAAAAGTTTAGCTAATAACAAATATCGTGAGTTTAAGAAAAAGTCTAATAAGTTTGATGATCAGCTTAGAGATGAGCTTGTTTTCACATCATTTGACGATCCTCTCGTTGAGAAAAGCCTAACTAGTCATATTGAAATTGATATTAATGAAATAGAATTATTTGAAGATAAAGTAAATGCTTTTTTTGAATCAGATTTAATTAATAGAGATTCTATTTTGAGTCCGAAAAGATTCGAAGAATTTCAAAAAAGATTAAGAAACTATTTTAAAACATTAAAAAGTCAGATTAAGAAGGAAGAAGATTCTTCAAAAAATGATCTAAACACTTTTTTGTTGATATCAAATTATAACCAGTTCAAAAAAATTAAATATCTCGTTGGAGTTTTTGATAGAATTGAAAAGAAAAAAAAGTTAGCAAGGAAGCAAATAGATACATACCTAAATACTATTAATTCCTTTTTAAATGACAGTAAAAAAGAGCTTTATTTTGATGACATATCGAGCAGACTATATTTCCGAATAATTTTCGAAGGAACCAAAAAAGAAACATCAAAGAAAAAGCTAACATCACATAATTTAGAGAATTTGTCCTCAGGCGAGAAGCAAATTTTAATTCTTTTCACTTTCATTATGCTTTCTCAAGAGAAAGGAAAAATATTCATTATAGATGAACCTGAATTGTCATTACATCCGAAATGGCAATCATCATTTTTAGAAAAGATTCAAAACATTTTACCTGATCAGGTACAGCTAATATTTGCGAGTCACTCACCTTTAATCGTATCAAATAACGATAACTTTATAAAATTAATAAAGTCTTAGACCTACCTATGGCTTTAAGTGATGAAATACCAGTTATAACTGCTGAATACAACTTTGGTTTATCAAGAATGTTTTCGCAAGAAAACGATATCAAAGTTTTTATTGAGGATAGTCTATTAGCAAATCTTTATGTATTAGTTGTCAATAAACTTTTTCCTAACATAAAATTAGAAAAAGTTTTTCCTCTTTTTAACAAAACAAAGGTTATAGAGTATGCTTTAAATAATCAAAATCATAGTGACGAGATTTATATTGTAGATAATGATTTCGACGAATTCCTTAATAAAAAATTAGACTTACCAAATCTATTCTATTTAGATAGATATTCTGTCGAAAATTTTTTCTTAGATAAGTTTTCTATAGTTGAATTTATAAAATCAGAAAACATTCAACTTGATACTGAAAAGATATTAGATGATCTAAATTACACAGAATCTATAGAGAAGATTTTAGATCTGTGTACTGACATTGTCTACGCCCACTTTATAGTCATTAAATACGGTTTGCCAATTGAGAGTACTGGTTCTTCAATTTTAAAATATATTGAGACTAATGGAGATTTAAGAAAAAAAGAACCCATATTTTCCGATTATAAATCTGAGATAGAATTCCATTTAAAAACTATCGATGGAAGGTTTACATATAATTCGAAATTAAATGAGGCTAAGACTGAGTTACCGCTTCAGGTATACAACCAAAAAGAACGCAATATATCAGGTAAATATCTATTAACGTTACTTCAATATCACTGCTTTCAAATCTTTAGAACAAGAAAAGTAAGACACCCTCAGTTCATGTATCGTATTGCTAAAGAATCAGATTTAAATTCTTTTGAAAATGTAAAGATTCAAATTCAAACTTATTTAGATAGTTGAGTATAAAAAGATACTAATTTGTTTTACCCCTAAACAAAAAAAAGCCCTCAGCGCTGTGAAAGACGCGTTTTGGGCTTATTTAGGTGTACACCCGACAGGAGTCGAACCTGTAACCGCTTGATTCGTAGTCAAGTACTCTATCCAATTGAGCTACGGGTGCATTTCAATAAAATTAATTGAGAGCCTTAAAGATAAGGACTTCTGAAACGCTTCACAATCGTTTTTTTCTAATAAAAAAGCCTTTCTGAGAAATACAGAAAGGCTTTGAAATTTGATGCTTGAGAATTGATATTTAATCTATCAATATCTGTACTGATCTGACTTGTAAGGTCCTGTAATAGGAACACCAATATACTCAGCTTGATCTTCAGTAAGAGTCTCAAGTTCTACACCGATCTTTGATAAATGAAGTCGTGCTACTTTTTCATCTAAAGACTTTGGAAGTACGTGAACACCCGGCTCAAATTCTTCGGGTCTGTTCCAAAGTGCGATCTGAGCAAGCGTCTGATTGGTGAAACTGTTACTCATTACAAAAGATGGATGTCCGGTTGCATTACCAAGATTCATCAATCTTCCTTGTGAAAGAAGTACCACTTGCTTACCTGATTTCAGAGTGAAAATATCAACCTGTGGTTTAATGTTCTCTTCTTCAGAATTCGCTTTTAACCATGCTACGTCAATTTCATTGTCAAAATGACCAATGTTTCCAACGATCACTTTATCTTTCATGCTTTCAAAGTGGCGTCCTTTAACGATGTCCTTATTTCCGGTTGCAGTAACAACGATGTCAGCACGTTTAGCAGCTTCATCCATGGTCTTAACTTCAAAACCATCCATTGCCGCTTGTAACGCACAGATCGGATCAATTTCAGTTACGATAACACGAGCACCGGCTCCTCTCAATGAAGCAGCAGTTCCCTTTCCAACATCTCCGTATCCGGCAACTACAGCAACTTTTCCGGCCATCATGACATCGGTAGCTCTGCGAATAGCATCTACAGCTGATTCTTTACAACCATACTTGTTATCAAACTTAGATTTGGTAACAGAGTCATTTACGTTGATCGCAGGAAGTGTAAGGGTTCCTTTTCGTTCTCTTTCGATCAAACGAAGAACACCGGTAGTAGTTTCTTCAGAAATTCCGTTAATACCATCCACTAATTCCGGATAACGATCCAATACCATATTGGTAAGGTCGCCACCGTCATCTAAGATCATATTCAGAGGTTGACCATCAGGAAAGAATAACGTTTGCTCGATACACCAGTCAAATTCTTCTTCGGTCATTCCTTTCCAGGCATAAACAGGAACACCGGCTTTAGCAATAGCTGCAGCGGCGTGATCCTGAGTGGAATAAATATTACAAGATGACCACGTTACATCTGCTCCTAGATCAACAAGCGTTTCAATAAGAACGGCAGTCTGAATGGTCATGTGAAGACAACCTGCAATTCGCGCACCTTTTAAAGGTTGCTCAGATTTATATTCTTCTCTTAATGCCATTAATCCCGGCATTTCAGCTTCAGCAAGCTCTATTTCCTGTCGGCCGTATTTGGCTTGAGAAATGTCTTTTACTTTGTATGCTAATTTTTCTTTTACTTCTGGCATAATGTATAGTCTAATCTATGATTGTTTATTGTCTTCTATAATAGTTTTGGCTTTTAAATAGTCCCCTTCAGTTCCATTAGAGCCTACTTCTGCTTTAATAATATAACCATTCGGGTCTACAAATATCTTAAATGGAATTCCAAAACTGATCACTTTTGGTCCCACAGAATTTTTATCAAGAACGAAATTAAAATCATAATTTTTATCGTTTTTGAATGCTTCAACTTCGTCAGGAGTATCACTGTCTTGCAAATTTACAGCCAATACTACGAAGTCATCTTTGTATTCTTTTCTTAAGGAATCCATAGCGGGGAACACTTGAAGACAAGGGCCACACCATGTTTCCCAAAAATCTATCAGTACAACTTTTCCTTTATAATCCTGAATGCTAACTTCGTTTCCATTAAGGTCCGTAAAAGTTGAATTCCATATAATTTCACCTATTTTTAATTGTTCATCACTTAGTTCTCGTGGATTTTTTCGAGATTCTGTACATGAAGAAATTAATAGTGAAATAAATAGTAATCCGGGAAGTATATATTTTTTTGTCATATTCATATTTGTTTAACAACAAAAGATAAGGCAAAGTTCTGTTAAATGAGATAACAGTTCTGTAACAATTACTGACTATTGGAATGAAAAGTTTGAAACTTAAAGTTAAGTAACTGTATCTTTAAAAATGCAGAATAAAATATACGATTTTACAATAGTAGGGGCAGGAATAGTAGGGCTTTCTACTGCATATAAACTTTCAATTGCATTACCGGATGCCAAAATATTAGTGCTAGAGAAAGAAAATAAAGTAGCAGCACATCAAACAGGGAAAAATTCCGGAGTCATCCATTCAGGTATTTATTACAAACCCGGTAGTTATAAGGCTAAGAATTGTATCAATGGTCGGCACCAATTAGTGGACTTTTGTAATGAAAATGGCGTGAACATTGACATATGCGGGAAGGTTATCGTAGCTACTGAGGAGTCTGAACTTCTTAGATTGGATACTATTTATAGAAGAGGCTTAGAAAACGAAATTGAAGGTCTGGAAAAGATCGGGCCTGATGAGTTAGCTGATATCGAGCCTTATGCACAAGGAGTTGGAGCAATAAAAGTGCCATGTGCCGGAATAGTGGACTATTCAGGAATGTGCGTAGAACTTCATAACAAGATCTCGCAAAATGGAGGAGATGTTATTTTCGGTGAGCAAGTCTTTAACATAAAAACAGAAAAAGATTGCCTTACTGTAAATACAAATAAGAATAGTTTTAACACAGGCTATGTTATCAATTGCGCTGGGTTATATTGTGATCATGTTGCAAAATCAGCTGGGGTAAAATCTCCTATTCAAATAGTTCCTTTTAAAGGAGAGTATTACGAACTCATGCCTGAAGCAGAATATTTGGTGAATCATTTGATCTACCCGCTTCCTCATGAAGATTTTCCGTTTTTGGGTGTTCATTTTACAAGAATGGCTAATGGAGGAATTGAATGCGGTCCTAACGCAGTTCCGGTTTTTAAACGGGAGGGGTATGATAAACTCTCATTTGATATGAGTGAAGCGTTAGAGATGATGAATTTTTCTGGGTTTTGGAAACTTTCTATCAAACATTGGAGGATGGGAGTTGATGAATATCACAGGTCACTTTCTAAAAAAGCTTTTGTAAAGGGACTTCAGAAGCTGATTCCTAGTGTTAGATCAGAGCACCTAAAAGTAGCTCCTTCAGGGGTAAGAGCAATGGCTCTTAAAGAAAACGGAGAAATTTTAGACGATTTTCATTTTGAGATTGCTGATCGCCAGATCCATGTTTTGAATGCTCCAAGTCCAGCCGCTACAGCAGGGTTGGCTATTGCTGATGAGATCGTAAACAAAGTAAAATATTCGTTTGCAGTTTAGATATTGCTATACTAAAAATAAAACAGAATTAGATTGATCAATAAAGACACACTTACCAGAAAGCTTTACTCGCAGGATGCTTCCATGTACCAGGAATTACCTAAAGGAGTATCTTTTCCGAAATCAATATTTGATATCCAGAATCTTGTTAGAAAGGCAAATAAAGAACGTTTTTCAATAACAGCTAGAAGCGCGGGAACAAGTTTAGCGGGACAAGCTACAGGTTCCGGTGTGATCATGGATGTTTCAAAGTTCATGACTAAGATCAAAGAGATTGACGCTAAGAATAAAAGAGTAGTAGTTGAACCGGGGGTTATACGAGACTCTTTAAATAGGCATACAGAAAAGCATAACATTTTATTTGGTCCGGATACATCCACAACAAACCGTTGCATGATAGGTGGAATGATCGGTAATAATTCCTCAGGTTCATTTTCCATTAAATATAAAACAACAAGAGAGCATGTACTTTCGATGGATGTTGTTCTAAGTGATGGAAGCATGGCAAAGTTTGAACCACTTTCACTTTCTGAACTAGAGGAAAAGAAGAAGCAAGATAATTTAGAAGGAAGCATATACAGAGGAATGCTCTCGCTGCTTGAAAAGAATAAAGACCTGATAAGGAGTAATTACCCACATCCGGAGATTATTCGAAGAAACACTGGATACGCTCTGGATAAATTGCTTGAGATGGAACCATTTACGAATGGAGGCAGAGCTTTTAACTTATGTGAATTGCTTTGTGGAAGTGAAGGAACATTAGCAATGACTGGATCGGCCGTGTTAAATCTAGAAGATGTAGATTCAATTCAGAAGTTATTGATTGCTCAGTTTGAAAGTATTGATGAATCAATGAAAGCAACTGTTGAAGCGGTTAAGTTTGGTCCAGGAGCGGTAGAGCTGGTAGATGATATAATTTTAAATGCTACTAAAGCGAACCCCGAGCAATCGCAAAACCGTTTTTTTCTTGATGGAGAACCGAAAGGTATTTTAATTATTCAGTTTTCAGAAAATGATGAACAGGAGATTGACCGTAAAATTCAAGAGTTGGTGAAAACCCTGAAAGAAAAGAATCTCGGTTATGCGTTTCCTGTGTTAAGTGATCCTTCAGAAATGAAAAGCGTTTGGGAGTTGAGAAAAGCAGGTCTTGGTCTGCTTATGGGATTAGGGAAAGATGCACGTTCACCTACTTTTTGTGAAGATACGGCTGTTCGGGTTCAGGATTTACCTGAGTATGTGAGAAGGTTTCAAGAACTTTTAGATAAGCATGAAACTTCTTGTGTGTTCTATGCTCACGCTTCAGTTGGTGAGCTGCATCTACGTCCGATGATAGATACAATGACGACTGCAGGCATCGAGAAGATGAAAGTTATGGCAGAGGAAATTGCTGAATTGGTCGGTGAATTTCGAGGGTCGTTATCAGGAGAGCATGGAGATGGGCGGGCAAGAGCACCTTATATTGAAAAAGTGCTTGGCAAAGAAATGATGCCTGTGTTGAAGCAGGTAAAAGAAATATGGGATCCCAACTATATATTCAATCCCGGTAAAATAATTAATGCTAAGCCCATTGAAGAAGACCTTAGATTTTCTCCAAAATATTTTTCAAAACCTGTTGATACGGAGTTTAATTGGAGAAAAGAAGGAAGCTTAAACGAAGCCTTAGAGCTTTGCAACGGCGCAGGTGTGTGTAGGAAGCTTTCTGAAAGCGGAGGCACAATGTGTCCTTCTTATATGGCTACTAATGATGAAAAGGATAGTACCAGAGGAAGGGCAAATGTGTTCAGACAGGTTTTTGAAGGAGATGATCCTGAGCAATATAAATCTGATGAGTTAAAAGAAGCTCTTAGCCTATGTTTGAGTTGCAAGGCATGTAAAAGTGAATGCCCGGCAAATGTAGATATGGCTAAAATGAAGTCGGAGTTTATGAATGGTTGGCACAAAACCCAAAAGCGAAATTTCAGTGATTGGTTTTTTGTTAATTCCTCAAAATTATATGGATTGGCTTCGTTGTTTCCGGCGTTGGCAAACCAATTCTCAAATTTAGATTTGAGCAAAAAAATGCTGGAAAATATTGCAGGGATTTCCAGAAACAGAACGCTTCCTAAATTTGCAAAGCAAACATTTAAAAGTTGGTGGAAATCATACGAGTGTAAAGAATCTCAAGATGTTGTAGTTCTTCATGTTGATATATTTACAAATTACCACGAGCCTGAAATAGCTATTTCTGCTGTAAAGGTATTAGAAAAAATGGGTTTTCAAGTATTGGTAACGTTCGTGGATACTTTAGGAAGGCCTCATCTTTCAAAAGGATTTCTTAAAGAGGCAAAAGAAATAGCTCATCAGGTAATATCTGAATGGAAACATTATGCTGAATCAGAATTTCCGATCATTGGGCTGGAACCTTCTGAAATTCTAACAGCAAAAGATGAGTTTTTAGATCTTTGTGAAGATGAATACTTAAAAGATGCTCAGCAAATTGCAAAACACTGTTATACCTTTGAGGAATTCTTAGCAGTAAACATCGAAAGAATACCAAGAGCAAAACTTTCAGAATCGGTGATAATCCATCAACATTGCCATTCAAAAGCATTAACAAAAAAGGGTTTGTCGAGCAAGGTTCTATCGCATATTGGATTTGAAGTAAATGAGTTGGATTCAGGTTGTTGTGGGATGGCTGGTAGTTTTGGGTATGAAAAAGATAAATACGATTTGTCGATGGAAATAGGTAGCCAACGATTATTTCCTGCAATTATAGAAGATAAAAAACGTAGTAACGTTTGTGCATCCGGGTTCTCTTGCAGACATCAGATCCATGATGGAACCGGATTTAAAGCAAAACATATATCTGTGTTGATTTCCGAAAAAATTTAACTAGATTGATGTTAAACTAAATTTATTGATATGAAACGATTATTACTGTTTGCGTTTTTTGGTTTGCTGAATATTTCAGTTTTTGCTCAAGTGGATTATGGAACTGAAATACAACCCATTCTTGCAAATAACTGTAATAGTTGTCATTCAGGTGGAGGAAATGGATTTGATTCAAGTCCTTACAACGATCTGATAGCCAGCACAAGTAGCACATACAACAGAAATCATATTATTCCGGGTGATGCAAATAACAGTCCGCTTGTAGATAAAATTGAAGCAAATCCCCAGGTAGGCTCAAGAATGCCACAAGGGGGCCAACTTACGACTGATCAAATCAATAAGATAAAACAATGGATTAATGAAGGGGCAAATGAGCAAGTAGCTACTTCAAATGAAAGTGAGTTAGTTACTCCTCTTAAGTTTGAATTGATGGGAAATTATCCAAACCCATTTAATCCTAGTACAGTAGTTCAGTTTCGTTCACCGGTAAGTTCTGAGTTTAAGATCACAGTTTATAACGCGAACGGACAACAAGTAAATTCATTGATTGGAAGAGCTGTTGTTGGACAAAACGATTTCTCTGTTAACCTTTCTGATCAACCAAGTGGGGTTTATTTTTATAGAATCAGAGCAATTTCGGATGCATCAAGCAGCTTGATAGGCTCAGGAAAAATGACTCTGATCAAATAAGTTAGTTCTTAAAAGTATTCCTTGAGATCAATTCTTCGGCACTTTTAAGAGAATTTTCTGAAATCTCAGAACCACTCATAAGGCTGGCTACTTCGCGAATATGTTCTTCATTGGAAAGAGAAAGTATTCGTGTAATGGTTCGGTCTTCAGTTTCCTGCTTATCAACTTTGTAGTGATGGTGCGCCTGGCTGGCAATTTGTGGTTGGTGTGTTATGGCTATGATCTGACAATGACTCGACAACTTCCGCATTGCTCTGCCTACTTTCTCGGAAACTTCGCCACTGATACCGGTATCAATTTCATCAAAGATCATAACCGGCAGGCTTTGTTCTTTTGCCAAAATTGATTTCAATGCAAGCATAACCCGGCTTATTTCTCCACCGGAAGCAATTTTAGCAAGAGGTTTAGGCTCTTCACCTTTATTTGTTGAGATGAATATTCGGATATCATCGCAACCTAATTCGGTGCATTCTACTTGTTGACCATCTATTTCAACCCAGCCGTTGTTTGAAAATAACCACTCAACAGAAACCTTCAAATTTGCATGTTGAATACCAAGTTGAGCAAGCTCGATCTGAATTTGTTTGGATAAATGTTCCCCGATCTGTGTTCTTTTATCATGAAGTTGTTTAGCAGCATGTGCTAATTTTATCTGCTGATCTGAAATGGATTGTTCGATTTTTTGAATCTCCAGATCAAAGTTATCCGCAATGGACAGTTCTCTTTGAATCTCATTCAGGTAGTTGATCAATTCCGGAATATCCCGTTGATATTTTTTCTGAATTCGATTTAACTCACTTTGTCTTTGACGAAGTTCTTCTAATCTTTTTGGGTTAAACTCGATAGTACTTCGATATCTTTCAGCAAACTGGATAGCTTCATTGATGCTAACACGGGCAGCATTTATTTCTTCCAGATAAGTTGAAAATTCAGGCTCAATTCTGGTTAAGTCTTCCAGATTTAGCTTTAAGTGATTTAATAGCTGAGAAATATTCCCGTCATCACTGTCTTCCATTTCCGATATTGCAGCTGCTTTTTGATCAAGCAATTCTGCATTATCCAGTAGATTCATTTCGGCTTCCAGTTCCTCCTCTTCTTCAACTGAAAGCTTGGCATTTGCCAGTTCATTTACTTGAAAGCGATAAAGTTCCGTTTTTTCCTGTAGTTCTGATTCTCTTTTCTTTAACGAAGACAATTCTTTTTGAAGGGTCTTCATCTTACTGAACTCTTTTTGATAGGAATTTAAAACAGGTTCAATTTCTCCAAATCCGTCAATCACACTTCGATGATTCTCTTCTTTCAACAAGAGTTGATGATCGTGTTGGCCGTGCAGATCCACTAGTTGATCTCCAACTGCTTTCAGAACTCCAATATTTACAGGAGTGTCATTAATGAAAGCCCGACTTCCTGTTTGACGAATTTCTCTTCTAAGGATCAGATAATTGCCTAGCTCAACTTCATTCTCAGTGAGTAAATTCTTCAGAGTTTCGCTTTCAAAATACTTGATAGTCGCTTCAGAGATAGCTTTATCAGCTCCGCGACGGATGACTTCAGTATCAGCTCGTTCACCCAAGATCATATTCAACGCACCAATGATGATCGACTTTCCGGCTCCCGTTTGTCCGGTGAGGATATTTAACCCTTGCCCGAAATTAACTTCCAGCTCATCAATTAGGGCAAAATCTTTTATGTGCAATGATTGAATCATTGAATTATGAATTTTGGATTATTAATTCTGAATTGAAGATTGTGATTTTTAAGATTAATCAAATTAAATATGAAAGATGTAAGATGAAAAATTATTTGATTCTTGTTTTGGTAGTTTTAACAATGGAAGAAAGAATGTTTATGATAGAAAGAATTTCCTTCTGATAATTGGACACGTCAATTTGAGTAAGTTCGCTCTCCTGTAACAAACGTAACCAATACCTGGTTTCCCTGGCTTCTTTTAGCGAAATTGAAACTTTAGCAAGGAAGTCTCTCTTCGACTGACCTCCAATTGCTTCTTCAATATTCGCACCTATACTTGTAGCAGAACGTAACAACTGTTTTGAAACAATATATTCTCTTTCATTCTGAAGTAATTTATATAATGAAATTATTGATAGTGAGAATTCAAAGCTTTTGGATTGTATCAAATTGTCTTTCATAATCTTTAATTTTTCATCTTACATTTTTAATTCTGATAAGTAAGACAGTTTCAAAGTTAATTCCTTACAAAATCATTACTTTTCAGTATGAATAAAGAAGAAGAAAAGAAAACCACAGTTTACGAATTCAAAGTGCCGGAAGGTCAACAGGAATCGATTCGCCTTGATGTGTATATAACAAATTTCGTTGAGAATGCTACCCGGACCAAAGTTCAGGAAGCGATAAAAGACGGATATGTTCAGGTAAACGGAAAAAAAGAGAAACCATCTTATAAAATGTTGCCGGGTGATGAGATATTTATCGAATTGCCGAAAGCTCCACCACCCGAGGCAGTTGCTGAAAAGCTGGATATCAATATTGTATACGAAGATGACGATATCATTTTGGTGAATAAAGAAGCCGGAATGGTGGTTCATCCTGCATATGCCAACTGGACAGGCACGTTAGTTAACGGATTGATGTATCACGTAGACGAACTTGCTGAGAATGAGGATAATGACCTTCGCCCCGGAATTGTGCATCGTTTGGATAAAGATACCAGCGGATTACTTGTAGTTGCTAAAAACGATGAAGCCCTCGCAAATCTCTCTGCTAAGTTTGCTGAAAAAGATGTAGAACGAACATATTGGGCAATAGTTTGGGGGACTCCAAAAGAAGAAGGAACCATCGAAGGAGACATCGGTCGATCCAGACACGATAGAAAATTAATGACGGTTCTGCCTGAAGGAAAAGGAAAGCATGCTGTCACACACTGGAAAGTGTTGGAATATTTCGATTATCTGAGTTTGGTGGAAGTAAAACTGGAAACGGGAAGAACACATCAGATCAGAGTTCATTTTAATCATATTGGACATAACGTATTTGGAGATAAAACCTATGGCGGAACTTCCGTTCGATATGGTTCCAACACCGGATCACGAAAAGTGATGTTCCATAAATTGATCACAGGCTTAAACCGACAAGCACTCCACGCCAAAACCTTGGGATTTGAACATCCAACCACCGGCGAAAAAGTAAGTTTTGATTCTGAATTACCTGAAGACTTTTCTCATGTATTGAATATGCTGAGGGAGCATTGCAAAGCGGAGTATTAGTCGGTTATTGAATAATAAATATTCAATCATGAATGATGAAGTAGGGCTCGTGCTCTATACTACATTCCGAGGAAGAGCGTACGGAAAGAGGGGTAAGTAGTTTGAGTGACAATTAATAATTCGAACAAGCACCGGTCAGATGGACTGTAAGCCATCAGACCGATTTAACTTGTTAGAAGGGCTAATACCAATCAGATGCAGCAAAACTCCACTTTGTGATGTGATCAGGTACGATCCAGTAGTTTCAAACTTTTTCAGAAAGTGCTGAATCAAAGGTAATTGTTGAAGTACTGGTAGTTAAGATTTTTGAATGGTGATTTAATCACTCCAATTAGTTAGTTAAAGTCTCAAGTAATTCATCTAACCTTTCAAGGGTTGAGATCATACCTTCTTCCATACCCATGTTTATGACAGTTTCAAGATCTTCTAAAGATTCATAATTAACTACAGTTGTTACTACTGCATGATCATTTGAGTCTGAAAATTGAACGTGCCATTTCGCTTTTGGTAGATCGGGATTAATGTTTCCATCACTATCAGAAAAAGAATCCACAGTTTGGTAATCATCGATTGGGTTTATGTCATAATATTCAGTGTAGCCCCAATATTCCGTTCCATTTGGTTCCACCATAGCATAATGCCAATGACCGCCCTCGCTAAAATCCATTGATTTGGTTTTAGTTGTGAAAGGTTTTGGGGCAAACCATTGGTTCAGAAGTTCTGCTTTGGTATAGCAGTCCCAAACTAATTGTCGGTTAGCAGCAAATTCCCGTTTTATAGTAAGTGTATTGTTTTCCTTGTCTGCAAGGAAGTCGAATTGAAGATTAGCTTTCATCGTTTTCTGATTTTAGTTTAGTTAATAAGTCGTCAAGTTGATCAAACCGATTTTCCCAGATCTTTCGGAATTGCTCCAGCCACTGATCGACTTCTTTCATTTTATCGATTTTAAGTTCGTAGTAAATTTCTCTACCCACTTTCTCTTGATTCAGCAATTCGCATTCATTCAGGATCTTTATGTGTTTTGATACAGCTTGTCGTGTTATGTCAAACTGATCAGCAAGCGCGTTAGGTGTTAATGCCTGTGTAGCAATTAAAACCAGTATCGCTCTTCTGGTTGGATCTGCAATGGCTTGAAAAATGTCTCGTTTCATAAAAGTAGGTTGATTGCGCAATCGTTCGGTTGCATAAATATACGCAACCATTTGGTTTCTCAAAATTATTTTTTTTCAAAATTTTTGGTAATTCTGCAGAGGCTTTTCTTAAAGTCACTAATATTTTAGTACTTGCTGGTGTTTACAGGTCAGGAGAAATGGTGAATATTTTTGCTGACTTGGCGGACGGGATGACCCTATATATTTTACTGGTCAAAAAATGTCATCAAATTATCTAACATCGACATGAGCAACACTGTTCTTAAGATAGGGAATGTTAAGCAAGTTGGATCACCACCACCTATTACCCTGAATTTTTGTTCATTTTATAAATGTTATCGTGCGATGGGGAAGTCACTTTTGGTAATCTCGACCGGGAACTCAAAGGTAAGTTTGAACTGGTTTTCAGTTTCATACTCATACTCTGCTTCGATCTGTTGCATTAGTGACTTAATGATAGTAAACCCAAGACTTTTTCTGGAAGAGGCTTCAAAATCTTTGATACCAATGCCATTATCAGAATAAATTACCTCAATATTTTGTGCTTTGGGTCTAACAATGATAGTAATTTCATTTCCATCTTGATTCTCAAAACCGTACTTAACAGAATTAGTAATCAACTCGTTAAAGATTATTCCCAAAGGAACTCCCTGGTTTATACTCAGTTGTTCAACTGAAATATTGGTTTTAAAGTCAATGGATTTGTTTTCTTCATTCATACTCGAGAGTATGATTTCAGATAGCTCTTTTATGTATATATCAAAAGGGATGTTATTGAAATTTGTTGATTCATAAAGCATCTCATGAACTTTGGCGATGCTTAAAATTCTGTTCATGCTTTTGTTCAAAACCATTTTTAGCTGGTCATTTTTAACATGATAAGACTGTAAAGAAAGTAACCCTGAAACGACTGCAAGATTATTTTTAACTCTGTGATGGATCTCTTGAAGAAGAACATTCTTTTCGTTCAGATTTTCTTCAATCAAGCTTTGAGAAGTAATGAGTTGAGTATTTTGATTTTCCAGATTTTGAATCAAATTATACACTCTGTCATTGAATTTGTTAACAAACAAAGTGATTACAAAGGTAACTACCGAGATCATTAATAGTGTCTCGTACCATCTGAAAATAGAGACTTCAGCTACATTGAAACCTGGTGATGAAATCATCTCTAGATGAAAAAGATGTCCAATACACAGGAAAAGGGCAGAGCAAAATCCATAAAAAAGCAGAGTTATCTTAAGGTTATAGATCAAAATAGAAAAGAAGGGAATTAGCACCATTAAAATAAAATCCGGAGTGTTAATTCCGTTTTCCAGTAGATCAGAAACCAAAAGAAGTACCAACATTACATTAATGGTATTCATTTTGATCTTTATATTAATCTTGTCTCTTAAGAAGTAGGTTCCAAATAGAACAATGAGCGCAATTATGTCAAAGAAAAAATCAGCATTTATATAGAATTCATTCAACGGAAATAAGGAAATAATAAAGACACCAACACCAGTTGAAGCACCTACCAATAGTACTTTATCTATTAAATCCTGTTTTAAATCAGAACTGTTTTCTATTTGCGAGTTTCCCATGTGCATTTATCGTCCACTATGAATTGTATATTTAGTGTTTGAAAACAATTAAGAGTACATAAATTAATTTTAAAAAAAAGGTATATAACCCAAGCTATGAATGTTCATTTTATATTTCTCTGAGTATTGGTCTTGTCAAACAAGTTGGTCCACCGCCACCTTTTATACTGATCTCTGTCCCATCATATATATGAACCGTTGCACCGGCTTGTTCCAGTCTCGTTTTAGTGACAGGATTTCCGGAAACCATTAAGCAATTGCGAGGACTTAGTGCCAATACATTACAACCCATCGTTTCAAATTCTTCATCAGGGACTTCAACTAAAGAGAAACCAAAAGCGAGCAAAAGCTCACGGAAGGGAATGGGAATCAAAGGAGAATAAACGACCGCAAGATCTTTATCCACCGGACTCAAAATAGACATCAAATGAAACACGTCAGAAGTCCCTTTGAAATGTGGCAGATCCGCTTGAATAACTGTTACTCCAAGAGGCTCAAGTAAACTTCTGAGTTGTTCAATTCCGGAATCATTGGTTCGGTATGTACGTCCTACAGCTAGCGTTTTGTCATCTAACCAGGCTACATCTCCGCCTTCCAAAGTTCCCGGATGTTGAATCTCGCCGAGAATCATTTCGCCATTTTGCTGATACACTTTCTTAGCTATTTTTGGCTCATTTGTACGGGCTTCTTTACCCATATTACAAATTATCAGACCAAAATCAGTTGCAATGGAGGCATCTCTGCAATAGATAGAATCCATGGAGAGCGATCTTTCGTGATCAAAATACTTGATGTCAGCTCCAACTGATTCTATAAGTTCCTGAAACTCAGAGTACTCTTTAATTCCGGCTTCGAAATCGGGTTTTGATAAGTAATTCAGATCTTTCCACTGCTGCACAATAGTCTCTTCATCCAAAAAAGCAGATTCCATTTTTTTGAGATATACAGATTTAAGAGTTCCATATTCAGAATGGCTAGTTAGCTTCATAGTTTAGTTTGACTTCTTTTGAGAATAAAATAGACAGGAACTCCGATCAGTAAAAACAAAACGCCCCAGAACACCGATTCAAATCCCGAGCCGATCAGAGCAAAAAGGGAAAAAATGAACGTAAGTGATGCTAGTAATACGATCCCAATGCTTAATACTTTTTTGCCTTCGGAATTCTTAACCAACAAAACATAGGAGACAGAACAAAATAAATAAGGAATGAGTACCGAAACGGTTGAAACAAGGATCATAAATTCAAAGACTTCAAGCAGTCCACCTGAGTAGTTCATTATGATCAATAAAGTAGCAAGTGCACTTGAAATAACGATTCCCAAAGCAGGAGTTCCGCGCTTATTTTCTTTCGCAAACACTGACGGAAATAATCCATCTTTGGCAATTGCCTGAGGCATTTGTCCCTGAATCAGGATCCATCCGTTTAAAGCACCGAACACGGAAATGGTTGCTGCAAGTGCGATGATAAGATTTCCACCGCTTCCCCATAATATATTGGCAGCATCAGCAAAAGGAGCGGTAGAATTACTCAGCACATCAGGATGAATAATCCCCATTATAGAAAAGGAACTGAGTATATAAACTACGGCGGCTATCAGTGTTCCCCATTTTGTTGCAAAGGCTACTGTTTCGGTGGGATTTTCAACATCTTCAGCCGGAATGGTGGCGCTTTCAATACCCAAAAAAGAGAAGAAAGTTAAAGCTGTGGTAATGGCGATAGCAGAGAGACTGTTTTCATCACTTAAATTGAATGGAGTAAAATGATCAATATTTAAAAAGAACAATCCGGCAATACTGATCACTGCAAGTGGAACGAGCTTAAGAACCGTAGTGACCAAAGACATTTCGCCAACCAGACGAATTCCTCTGGTATTGAACCAGGATAAAAACCAGATCACAAACAAAGCCATGGCCGCTGCATAAACCGCATTTTCACTTAGAACAGGAATAAATACACTTAAATATCCTACAAAAGCTACAGCCAGAGCCGCATTGGTTGTCCACACAGATATCCAATATCCCCACGCCACAAGAAATCCGGGAAATTCACCCATTCCTTTTTTGGTATACGCATAAGGCCCGCCCTGAAGTCCGGGAAGCAGTCGACTTAATCGACTGAATAAGATTGCTATCAGAATAGCACCGATCGTTGAAACAAGCCATCCAATAATACTTATTCCACCATAAACAGCTAGTAAAGCCGGCATCAGAAACACTCCTGCGCCCACCATATTTCCAACAACAAGCGATGTGCTGGTCCATTTGCCTAATAATTTTCGCTGATTCAACTAATGTGTACCTTCTCAGAATTATGATGTAGATTTAAGAATACTAAAACGAAGAATCCAGATGGGCTACAATTTCAATATTCATCCTGAAATAGAAAAAGCAGAAACGCTTCCGGGGTCTTTTTATAAAAATGACCAAATTTTCAGTGATTTAAAAGATAAAGTATTTCTTAAGACCTGGCAGTTTGCCGGAGATGTGAATGATATCAAACTTCAGAATCAGATTAAGCCGTTGTCGGTATTGGAAAATTATCTGAACGAGCCCATGATCCTGACCAGAGATTCAAAGGATAAAATTCACTGTGTCTCCAATGTATGTACTCATCGTGGAAATATTATAGTAAATGATGGAGGACCTGCGAAAAACCTGACGTGCAAGTATCACGGCAGGAAGTTTGAATTAGACGGGAAGTTTAAGTTTATGCCGGAGTTTTCGGATGCTGAGAATTTCCCCAGACCTTGTGACAGTCTTCATAAATTTCCGCTGATCCAATGGGGACCGTTATTGTTTGTTGGATTGGATGAGAGCTACGATTTTCAGTCGGTCATTGATAAAATGAAAGAGCGGGTTGGTTTTTTACCAATTGATGAGTTCGTATTCGATCCTGTTCGCTCAAAAGATTATTTGGTGAATACACATTGGGCGTTGTATTGTGATAACTATCTGGAAGGGTTTCATATTCCCTATGTTCACAGCGATCTAAATCAAGCTTTGGATTACGGGACCTACACTACTGAGCTTTACGATAATTGCAATCTCCAGATCGGCTATTCGGATGATGCTGTAGAAACTTTTGAACTACCTGAAGGTCATCCCGATCTTGGAAAACATGTGGCGGCTTATTATTACTGGGTGTTTCCGAATATGATGTTCAATTTTTATCCGTGGGGATTATCGATCAATATTGTAAAACCTCTTTCTTTAAATCGTACTAAAGTATCTTTTCTTTCTTATGTGTGGGATGAATCCAAGATCGAAGAAAGTGCCGGTGCATTACTCGATAAAGTAGAAAGGGAAGACGAGTTTGTAGTTGAAAATGTACATCAGGGATTGAAATCGAGTTTTTATACTACCGGACGATTTTCCCCAAAAAGAGAACAAGGCGTTCATCATTTTCACAGATTGTTGGCAGAGTTTATGAATAAAGAATAATCAATGATTTTTCACAAAGGTCGCTAATTCCCCTTATCTTTGTACAAATATCAAAACCATTTTTTATGCCGAAGAAAGACATTAATATTTCAGTAGAACTTGATCAGGATAACGTACCCGAAAACATCATTTGGAATGCAGATGATATGGATGGAATGGGAGAAGCAAAATGCAGAGCGATGTTACTTTCGCTGTGGGATTCTGAAGCTAAAGATACTTTAAAGCTGGATCTATGGACGAAAGATATGACCGTAGATGAAATGAAGATCTTTTTCCATCAAACGCTGGTTACGATGGCGGATACATTAAAACGTGCTACCAACGACGAACGCATTTCAGGAGACATGATGGATTTTTGTGATTATTTTGCTGAGAAGATGGAGATTAAAGGGAGCTGAAGGTGCGATAGTGTTAAGGTGTTATAGGGTTTAAGCTTCGCCCCTATAACACCTTAACACTACAACACTAACTAATTTCATTTTGGGATTTAAGCTCATTAATATTTCTATAAACACTTTTTCTAACTCCCGGTGAAAGAGCATTAACAAAATGAGGTTGAGTTAGGGATATAATCTCATTCTTCAATTCGGGATATTTTTCTACTACCTTCATCATCCCTTGAAAAGCATAATAGCGAACAGAAGATTGCTTCCGAACTTGTTCCCATAGAGTTACTGAAATATCAAATAGCAGGCTTTCAAAGTCTTCATCTAACTCCATTTTCAGTAGAATTTTCAAAAGCTCCCTTTGATGTCCATCTTCCCGATCCGGGAGTACATTTATTATTCTTTGGATAAAAGGTTTAACTCTGGGATCATTTTTGTTCATAATGCCTGCAACAAGCCATGTTGCTCTCCAGGATAAATTTTCTTCATTTTCGAGAGCCAACTTTATTGCTTGATCAAAAGCTTCCGGATGATTGGATATAAACTCTACCATCTCAGACTTTCTTCTTCTAACCAGAACATATTTTAGCTGTGTTTCCATTTCTTAATTGAACAAAATACTTCCAAAGCTAACGGCACTTTCTCGTTCGGTCTCATCCCAAAGGTCTCTGGAAAGTACTTTTCCATCTAAATTCGGAAACGCATTCAAAAAAGCATACAGAGGGGGGAAGCCACATATTCTATAAGGATCATATTCCGAACTCATGATTTCCAGCATAGTTTTAGAATCGTTATTTGCTCCGACTTCCAAGAATGCCTCATCAAAGGCTTTTACTTTATCGAAAAGGTTAGATGCAGGTTGTTGATCTCCGAACTTTTTCCCAAAGTGAGCCAGGTCTCCGCTTATAAGAAAAAAAGTATCTTCATTATTGAATTGCTGATTCAGCAAATAAGTAAAAGCTTCTATTTGATGAGCAAGGTAGCCGTCTTTGGCATAATAAAGCTCGTCGAAATTACCAACCAGAATAGGAATGATCTCAAAATCATGTTGCCAAATGTGATTCAGAAATAACAGAGGTAACTCAATGCTGTGTTCAATTCTGTGAGCCCGGTCAGAAAATGAAGTTCCGAATATCTCGTCATGTGTGGTTTGTTCCTTTATGAGGGAAATCGTTTTTTTGTCTGTTTTTACCAGACCATTTGGTAAGTCAAAGTCTTTGTTTGAAATAATGAAAGGCTTATTGGAGCACTCATTGTTATAAAATCCTGAATAATGAGAAGTAGCTAGAATAAATATCCGCTTAGGCTTTAAATTTCTGATTGCCGAGAAGGCCTTAACATAGGACGCCATCCCAAAACGTAGATCAATATGCGGAGTATAAAGAGCTTTAGCGGTGTCGACCGGTTCAGAGTTTTCATGATTTTCAAAAGCTTCATTTAGAAATTCAGTGAGCTCTTTTGGATCAGCAGGATAAGAAGTTCCGGCGGTAACAGAGCGATGAACCTCAGCTCTTTCATATTCAGTTTCTATCAGTTCTGCATGTTCAGCAAAATATTCGGAATCTAATAATCCGTTTTCATCCAAAAACCGGGCATAACCTAAAATTTGTTCTTTGGTAACTTCATCAGAACTGAATTTAATAATATCGTTTACCGAACGGGTTCCATCCATCAAAGAAAGAATGGGTTCGGCGTCTTTAGGAAGAGCAAAATCAGGAGTAGAATAACCTAATTGATCATAAAAGTAGATAAATGAACTTCCGTTATCCTGAATAGGAATTCGTTGAATATCGTACCTGAGATTCGGGATTGGATCGGAATATGAATCGAACAATTTTTCTGACATGCGCAGAAGATAATCGATTTAGTTTATGAATTCAGATATAAAAGTAGGGACGCAAAATTTTGCGTCCCTACTTTAATGATAGCAACAAAAAAAGCTCCGACACTTTCGTATCAGAGCTTTAAAATGTGATCGATTTTAAATCAGCCGGGTACATTTACAGGATCGTTTCCGGGAGCAATGGTATTTTTTTCTCGTATTTGCCCGTCTAGACCTTTAATGCTTATTTCTCCGCCACCTTGGTTTTGTAGCATTTCTTTAGCAGCGTTATATGCTTCTTCCTGAGTGTCATGCAAAGTACTTGCTTTGCCGGCATCGTGCTTTTCATTCACCCATTTACCGTCTTCGTTTTTATAGATCGTTCTGTCTTGTGGCTTACTCATTGTCTCTTGTATTAAGTTATAATTTGTTATTCACTTACATTTAAGGCGTTTTGGGAATCATTTGTTTCAAATTCTATTCTTGGAAAAACAGATCGGCATAAAAAAAGCTCCGACACTTTCGCATCGGAGCTAATTTCTAGGTATAAGACAATGAATTAGATAAAGATGTCTAACATCTTATATCTAATGTCTAAATACTATTATTTCTTCTCGTCTTCTTCGTCAACAACTTCGAAATCTGCATCTACAGCTTCTTCGCTTTCTGAAGATTCAGCATCACCTGTTGCTTGTTCGCCTGCGCCTTCAGCACCGGCTGCAGCAGCTTCTGCTTGTGATGCGGCGTAGATTTCTTCAGAAGCACCAGTCCATGCAGTATTCACAGCTTCCATGGCAGCGTCGATCTCTTCAAGATTCTCAGCTTTGTGTGCTTCTTCCAATTTAGCTACAGCATCTTCGATAGCTTTCTTGTTGTCGTCAGAAATTTTATCTCCGTATTCATCGAGTTGCTTCTTGGTTGAGAAGATCAAGCCATCAGCTTGGTTCATTTTCTCAACTTTCTCACGAATTTGCTTGTCTTCCTCTTCATGCTCTTTCGCAGCATTCTTCATTTTTTCGATTTCCTCATCAGATAATCCTGAAGATGATTCGATACGGATGGTTTGCTCTTTGCCGGTACCTTTGTCTTTTGCTTTGATGTTGATCACACCATTTGCATCAAGATCGAAAGTAACTTCGATTTGTGGCATTCCACGAGGAGCGGGAGGAATTCCGTCTAAGTGGAAACGACCAAGCGTTCTGTTGTTCGCTGCCTGAGCACGTTCACCTTGTAATACATGGATTTCCACACTGCTTTGGTTGTCGGCAGCAGTAGAGAACACCTGTGATTTACTTGTTGGGATCGTGCTGTTTGCTTCAATAAGTGGAGTCATAACGCCACCAAGAGTCTCAATACCTAAAGTAAGTGGAGTTACATCCAGAAGAACTACATCTTCAACATCTCCTGAAAGAACACCACCCTGAATGGCTGCACCAACGGCAACAACTTCATCAGGATTTACACCTTTGCTAGGATCTTTGCCAAAGAATTCTTTAACAGCTTCCTGGATTCTTGGAATACGAGTTGAACCACCAACCAGAATTACCTGATCGATATCACTTTTACTCATTCCGGCATCTTTCAGTGCTTTTTCACATGGAGTGATAGAACGTTTTACCAAGTCATCAACTAATTGCTCAAACTTAGCACGACTCAAATCAACATTTAAATGCTTTGGTCCGTCATTGGTAGCTGTTACGAATGGTAAGTTTACATTAGTTTTAGCTGAGCTTGAAAGTTCGATCTTAGCTTTTTCTGCGGCATCCTTGAGGCGTTGCATTGCCATCGGATCTTTGCGAAGGTCAATTCCTTCGTCTTTCTTGAATTCATCTGCTAAGAAATCTATGATACGAGCATCGAAATCGTCACCACCAAGATGAGTATCACCATTGGTCGACTTTACTTCAAATACACCGTCACCAAGATCAAGGATAGAAACATCAAATGTACCACCACCAAGGTCATACACTACAATAGTTTGATCGGTATCTTTTTTGTCAAGACCGTAAGCTAGTGCCGCAGCGGTTGGCTCGTTTATAATTCTTTTAACTTCAAGCCCGGCAATTTTTCCGGCTTCCTGAGTTGCTTTACGTTGCGCATCGTTGAAATATGCAGGAACAGTAATTACTGCTTCCGTTACTTTTTCACCGATGTACTCTTCTGCAGTCTGCTTCATTTTTTGCAGTACCATTGCAGAAATTTCTTGTGGAGCATATTTACGGTCGTCGATCTCAACACGAGCTGTGCCGTCATCGCCTTTTACAACTTTGTATGCAACCTGCTTAGATTCGTCATTTACTTCATCGAACATACGTCCCATGAATCTCTTAACAGAAGCAACTGTTTTGTCCGGGTTTGTAATAGCCTGACGCTTTGCAGGAGCACCTACCAAACGTTCGCCATCTTTTGAAAATGCTACAACAGATGGAGTTGTACGTCCACCTTCAGCATTTTGAATTACAACCGGCTCGTTTCCTTCCATTACAGAAACGCATGAGTTGGTTGTTCCTAAGTCAATTCCTATGATTTTTCCCATTGGTCTAAAATCTGATTTTAATTGTGTGATTTGAGCCGCTAAAGCACAAAATCACGAATGTTTATTGTTTACTTGTTTAAAGTCTTAATAGCCGCCACTAAATCACAAAACCACTAAAAGGTCATTCAATTTTGTGTTTCTGTGTTTTTGTGGCAAATTCATTTAACCGGTATCGATTGAGTATCCTTCAAATTTTCTGATTTCGGCATACTCACTGTCAATACTCCGTTTCTGAAACTGGCGTTTACTTCTGCTTTGTTAACATTTTCAGGTAAAGCAAAAGAACGAGCAAAAGCACCACGAGTTCTTTCCTGTCGTTTAAATTCTTCTCCTTCTGATAATGTAACTTCGCGTTCACCTTTAATAGTTAGTACGTTGTCTTTCAGAGAAATTCCGATCTCTTTTTTTGAAAGTCCCGGAAGATCTAACAGAATTTTGAATTCATCATCGCTTTCGACGATATCACAATCAGGAGCAAAATCTTTATCTTCATTGGTTAGTGGAACTACTTTTTCCACAAACTGCTGGATATCTTTTCCAAGTTTGGAAAGATGTTTTTCTACTTCGATACCAAATTCTGTAAAATCTCCCATGATGCTCACCTCATTAAATTAATTTCAAGATGGATAGAGCAATCACAATGCCAACTTAGATAGGTTTAAGACAAACTGTCGCTTTGGCAGTCCACGCCATGCGTGGGATTAAGAATTATAGAATGAAAAATTAAAGATTAGTTAGGTTTTGGAATACGGCTTAAGTGGCATCTCTTAAGGAAGGTGCGGTTTTTCACTATTCGAAAAGCAGACATCCAAAGAAAATCCAAAGAATCTGCTTGAACATTTATCTCCCCAGTGGGGAGATTTTTGTTATTTAACCAATACCATTCTCTGAGTTAAAGAAGTAGTCGGCGTTCTTAATTGGTAGATATAAATACCACTTGAAAGATTGCTTGCTTCAAATCGAACAGTATGACTTCCGGATGTTAAATTCCCATCAACAAGAGTTTGTACTTTTTGGCCAAGCATATTATAAACGGTAAGCTGAACCTTTGTGCTTTGGGGAAGTACGAATGTAATATTTGTAGATGGGTTAAACGGATTCGGATAATTCTGTTTAAGCACAAAATTATCAGGTGTGTCTTTTCCCTGACTTTCAATAGAAACCGGAACAGTTCCATTTGCCCAACCCGGAGTTCCGCCAAGTCTAGTTGATGCAATCCAGTTCTCAGCTACTGTATTATCGCTGCCTGCGTCTGTAAGTTCTAAAGTTGAGCCGTTGCCATCCGCTTCTGTCGGCCATGGAGCGCTGTCAGAATATGTAACTACATCAACTAATCCACCTTGAGCATTGAATAGTCTTAATTCTTCACCTGAACCTGAAAGATTGAAAGAAAAATCACCAACGTAATTTTTAGCTTCAGAATTAACTGATTTGAGTTTAGTTGTATCATCAGCAATAACTATATAGCCCTGTGCTTCCAGAATAGTATTCTCAGGAACTACATAAGCGTTAGAATCTACATCGTCTTTGAATACCCAGCCAGAGATATCTACGTCAGAATCCATTGTGTTAAAGATCTCTACCCAATCTCCGGTACCGAAATTATCAGAAGAATTATAATTGATCTCGTTAATGACAAGAACTTCTGTGATTTCTTCAAACTGAGCCTGAACGGTAACGGCAGTATCTGCCAAAGTAATAATGAGGGTTTGTGATGCAGGTTGAGTTTCTCCATTAACAACCCAAGAGGCTATTTGATACCCCAATTCAGGTTCCGCAGTTAAAGTGAGATCAGTGTTCTCAAAATAAATACCTTTCCAACTTGAAGAAGAAATATCAGGATTGATGGAGTTAAGTTGTACGGCTCCATTTGTAGTTGATAGTAAAGTAACGCTTGTTGTATCGTTTCCAAGAGTATCAGCTATTTCAGAGTAAATGAAATCAGGAATATCTTCTACATACCACT